>ERZ791796.1598-NODE-1598-length-12974-cov-2.771654_pt1 | contig 12974 bp, 10 predicted proteins | sample MGYA00510311_ERZ791796 | MGnify/ENA primary metagenome ERZ791796 (study PRJEB30046, sample SAMN00792042) | human gut metagenome | study: EMG produced TPA metagenomics assembly of the A metagenome-wide association study of gut microbiota in type 2...
CGATGCCCTTTTTATTTTCCGTCAATTATTGACTTATGTCAATTTTTCATTCAAACGATTTCCCTACTTTTGCAGCCGGAATGGAAAACTCTCCTTTCGGGAGATTGTTTTAATCCGATAAGAAGATTGGAAATATGAAAAAGAGTTTGATTGCATTGGCGTTCGGTACGCTGGGATTGGGTATTGCCGAGTATGTGATGATGGCTATTTTGCCTTACATTGCCGAGGGGTTGCAGGTGAGTATCCCTGTAGCGGGACATTTGATTTCGGCTTATGCCTTGGGCGTTTGTGCCGGTGCCCCCATGTTGGTACTTGCCCGTAAATTACCTTTGAAACGCATCTTATTGGGGTTGGCGCTCGTAATGATGATAGGTAACCTTATTGCGGCTGCGTCGCCTAACTATTGGGTGATGTTGGTGGCGCGTTTTATCTCGGGACTTCCACACGGAGCTTATTTCGGAGTGGCGTCTATTGTTGCCGAGAAGCTGGCGGACAAGGGAAAAGGTTCCGAGGCCGTTTCCATCATGATTGCCGGCATGACGGTGGCCAACTTGTTTGGAGTGCCGTTGGGCACATCGCTCAGCACCATGCTTTCGTGGCGGTACACTTTCCTGTTGGTGGGTGCGTGGAGTGTACTGGTTATTTACTATATATGGAAATGGGTGCCGCAGGTGGAAGGATTGCCCGATACCGGCTTCAAAGGACAGTTCCGTTTCTTGAAGAAGCCTGCTCCATGGCTCATCATGGGAGCTACCATGTTTGGCAACGGGGCGGTATTTTGTTGGTATAGCTACATTAATCCGTTGCTGACTGATGTGTCGGGATTCTCGGCGGAGAGCATTACGTTCCTGATGATTCTGGCGGGATTCGGTATGGTGGTAGGTAATTTGCTGGGCGGACGGTTAGCCGACAGGTATACGCCGGGACGTGTGGCGGCTACCACGCAGTTTACGGTGGGTTTTGCTTTGCTGGCTATCTACTTTGTAGCGCCGATAGGTTGGCTGAATGCGCTCTTAATGTGCGTTTGTACTACCGGATTGTTTGCCGTGTCCAGCCCATTGCAGATATCTATTCTTCACTTTTCGAAAGGGGGCGAGTTACTTGGTGCTGCCTGTGTGCAGGTAGCGTTTAATTTGGGTAATGCCATGGGTGCTTACGTAGGTGGCTTACCTTTGGAGGCGGGGTTAGGTTACCGTTATCCGGCCTTGATAGCCGTACCTATTTCGTTCGTAGCTTTTGTTATGATGATGGCTTTTGTTCGGAAATTCGAACGGAAGATATAGGTTGATTCTTGCTTTCAGCCTTTTAGGTTTGAGTGTATCTCCCGGCTACAAGCGGTTCCGGCTGAAAGGGGAGGAACTGAAGGCTGAAAGGAGGGGACAGGTCTCACAATGGGAGGCGTACCGACCACCTATTCAGTAGGGGAATGCTAAATGATAACAGCTAGCTGGTAATAACCAATAATTATTACTCCTTTCTATAATAACTCTGTTGATAAAATCAAGTGGACACATACTTGATACAACCTATTCTAAATGAGTCTCTAAGAAGCGGGTTGTTCCAATGATATTGCGTGGCTAATAACTTTTAGTGGGTTATTTACTTTTGTAGCTGATAACGGCTCATGCTGCCGGACCATGCACGTTTCAACTAAACTAAAGAAGAACCACTTCATAAAGCAGGCATAGAAGGCAATCTTGCCAAGCCATATCAGGCATAAGATAGAATGTGATTCACTGAATTCAGGTTATTCGTACGGTATGGTTGTGACAGCTATATGTGTCACACTTGTGCCACGCTGTTGGCAAGGGTGTGACACAAGGCTATGTCACACCTATGCCAACAGCGTGGCATCATGTCCGGCATACGTAGTGCTACCTGTATTCGCTTCGTGCGGATAACATAGTTAGTTACGCTTCCTCACATTAAGAGTTATTCGCATAACTAACTATGTGGGAAACCATCACATAGTTAGTTACGGAAACTCATTATGAATGGACTAAAAAAGAGGCGTCGTATACCTGTAGTTCTTCTTTGGCTGTTGTGCGCTGTAATCGGTAACTTTGTTCTCATCAAAAAACGCTTTCAGCCTTCGGTTCTCCCCTTTTCAGCCGGAACCGCTTGTAGCCGGGAGATACACTCAAACCTGAAAGCCTGAATGCGGAAAGGATACAAATTAGAATCGCACCTGTTTTTATTCGGGACTGCTGTCTGACACATCCCGAAAGACACACCGGAGAGCCCCCCTTAGAACTGAAAGTAAATAAACGGTTGGATATCGCTGCTCTTCACCTGTATCACCAGATAGATGGTAGCCGTAATCAATAACGTCTGTACGATAAACGGCATGCGGGAAACTTCCCTTTTGCAGAAATTCTCCCAGCTGTCCGGCAGGAAGTGGAGCAGGTAACCCAACGCCATCAAAGCAAATACCGGTTTATACCCTTCGATAAGTTGGGCGAAGAGCTGAGGCTGGAAGTTGGTGAATATCTGGCTTATCATGGTCCATGAGGCGGCAAACGTATGGTTGCGGAAGAATATCCAGCAGAAACAGACAAAATGGAAGGTAAGGATGATACCCAATACTTTCTTTATTCCGTGACTGGTTTCCCCTTTCTGCTTGCCAAGCAGCGAGCGCCAGAATTTATGTATAGCCAGTGCGATGCCATGAAAAGCTCCCCAAAAGATGAAGTTCCACGAAGCACCGTGCCACAGTCCGCCTAACAACATGGTGAGGAATAGGTTGACATAGGTACGGATGCGCCCTTTCCGGTTGCCGCCCAACGAGATATAAAGGTAATCGCGCAGCCAGGTGGAGAGCGATATATGCCAGCGGTGCCAGAAGTCGGTAATGGAATCGGCCTTATAGGGGGAGTTGAAGTTGATGGGGAAACGGAAGCCCAATAATAGCGCGATGCCGATGGCCATATCACTGTAACCGGAAAAGTCGCAATAGATTTGCAAGGCATAGCCGTATACGCCAAACAGGTTCTCAATGCCGGAGTAGAGGCCCGGATTGTCGAAAATACGTTCCACAAAGTTCACGCTGATGTAATCCGAAATCACCGCTTTCTTAAACAGTCCGCTAACAATAAAGAACACGCCTTGACCGAACATCTCTGTGGAGACAAAAAGCGGCTTCCGTATCTGGGGAATGAAATCGCGGGCGCGAACTATCGGGCCGGCCACCAATTGCGGAAAGAAAGAGACGTAGAACGCATAGTCCAGTAGCCGGTGGAGCGGTTGCAACTGCCGGCGGTAGACATCTATCGTGTAACTTAGTGACTGGAAGGTGAAGAACGAAATGCCCACCGGCAGAAAGATATCCAGCGGTTGGAAGCTTCCGTTCCATAGCGGAGCCAGCATCTGGTAAAAGAAGTTGGTGTATTTGAAATAGAACAGCAGTCCCAGATTGATGCCCAGACTAAGCAGTAACAAAGCGCGTCTTCGGGCACGGCTTTCGATACGGGCCATACGTCCCGCAATAAAAAAGTCGGCCACCGTTACAATACCTAACAGGAAAAAGTAAGTACCACTGCTCTTGTAGTAAAAGTAATAGGAAAAGAGTATCACAAACAAGATGCGGGCGGTATCTTTCTTCCGTAAAAGAGCGTAGACGAGGCTGAAACCAAGAAATAGGAATAGAAACAGTCCGCTACTGAATATCATTGGTTTGTCTGACTGATAAGTCAGCACTTCCGCTATTTTGCTCCAATCAATTTGCCACATAACGATTAAATGCTTTAATGAGTGCTTCTGCCAAAAGGGCACCTTGTATACGGTATCCTTCCTGCGTATAATGAACCTGGTCGCGTTGCATATAATGCCCGTTCTTCCAATTCAAACAGGCATTACTCTTACCTCCGGCTATATCATATAAATCCCAGATAGGGAGATTGCGTTCTTTGGCAAATTGCAGCAGGGTCTCTACCACGAGAGGAGTCCGCGGGTTAATCACTCTTCTTCTCCTGTTTAGCCGGACATACGAGCCGGGAGGGGTGGTCAGCATGATAAGGGTATTCGGACAACGCTGATAGAGCAAGGTGAGCAGAGCGTCCATTTGTTGCCGGTGCTCTGCGCTGTTATACCTTTTATTATGACTTTCGTTCGTTCCGAAAGAAAGGATGATAAGGTCCGGTTTCAAATCGGCAATCTCCTGCAAACGCTCTTCCGAAGTAAATTGTACGGTCGTTGCCCCGTTTATTCCGAGCGTATGGTATACCAGTCCGGCTTCTCCCGTTTCGCGGGCTATGGCCGAAGTGCGGTAAGTTATGGAGTCGGGGCAGACAGCTTTATCGCCGAATACCTGTTCCAACTGCCGGCGTGTGGTAACGGAAAATACATGCCCCCGCACATGAGAGTCGCCCAGATGTACGATGCGTACCGGCGCGTTGTTGTTACACAGTTTCTCAAAGAGCGGAAAGAGGTATTCCTCGTGCAGTATCCGGTTCTCTTGCGTGTGCTTGAAAGAGGGCGGCAGGGAATCGTTCACCACGACTTTCTGAAGCAGGCGCAAATGAGTCAGCGGGTTCGTCTCTTTTATCTGCCTGGCCACGGTGCGGGGATGTAGCGGCTCGGGCAGAACGTCTTGTGCGGAAATCCATAGTGGAAAGGCGCACAGGAGACAGATGAGATATAACAGTTTATTCTTGTTCATAAGCACGTCGTTTGTCGTATTGTTCTTTATCGTAAAGAAGCGTTTCATAGAGAATCTTAGCCAGATGCTTTCCTCCCTTGAAATTAATGTGTGTGTAATCTAAGTTTGCCTGGGGAGGCGTAGCATGAACCATCTTTTCGATGCTTCCTTCTCCTCCCATGGCCTCGTACAGGTTCCAAAAGGCGATGCCCGCTTTGGCCGCGATATATTGCTGATAACGTATTAAGTTCTTGATTCCCGGCATGGTCTTCATATCCCCGTTTTCCGTCTTGTAGGCCCTGTCGCCCACACCGATAAGTAAAAAGCCTGCATCGGGGAACGCTTTTTTCAGGTGTTCGATGGTGGAAAGCAATCCCTGCTGATAAGAGTCGTAGTTATACCCTTTTTGTGTGGCTACATTCAGTCCGTATTGAAGAATGATTAAATCATACGGGCGCAAGCGGTTGAATTGCTTCAAACGTTTCATCGGGATGCTGCGCAGAGTAAGCCCGCTACTGCTTCGGAGCCCGAAATTATCGAGGCTGATTCCTTTGCGCGACTCCATGGCTATTCCGTAAAAGAGGGTAGAGTCCGCATGGTCTACTGTCCAACGTACTTTTCCTATCCGGCCGGAGACTTCGGCTTTCTGTAACCCTTCTTCTCCATCGAAATAGTAATCCTGGCTATCCCGTCCGTTTACGGTAGAGCGGAGCAATACTTCTCCATCCGTTTCAAAATAGATGGTGCTCGTTTCGCACGTGTCCAGATGCGATGCGTAGGTAGTTTGCCCTTTGGCCTCCACGTATGCCTGGTCGTGTGGTATAAAGTAATGGCATGAGATACCTTGTTTGCTCCGGTCGAAATAAGTGGAGTCGGTAATGGCATGACTGCTCCATCCGCTGAACGAGTGTTTTACAGTGGGGCGGAATCCGTATGTTTGAGAGGTGATATCGATGTAACCTACTCCGCTTCCGCCAAAGTGTGTTTGCAGCATGGCCCTCAAGTCTCCGGTCAGAATATCGGCTTCAATAAAGGAGTCTCCGAAGTAAGCAATCCGTACCGGACGTTTCATTGTTTGAATCTCCGACAAGGCTTTATAAAAATTCTCCATACCTCGGTGTGTAGAGTCCGCATAATCCTCAATGCAAGTCATGCCCGTTTTGCAAGTATCTACAAACGCCGGTTTTACGGGAGGAGGAAGTTCCAGGGTGTCGATAAGGGCTACCTCAGGTTCTTCTTTTAAAATGTCGGATAAGATATTTACCTTTCGCAGCGTGTGTCCCTCGATAGATAGAGAGGGCAAATAATGAAGAGCGCCTAAGAATAGAATGATGAAGAACGTGAACCAGAAGGCACGTGATATATGATTTTTCATTGATACAATACGCTATAAAATAAGTGTGTGCAAAGATATACCAATTTTGGTATGGGCGCATTGTTTTTGTTGAATAAAAGAACGCAGGTTATCACAAAATCTTCCACTTCCGTTGCGTTGATTTGCGATAACCTGCGTTTTATAGTCTGTCCTTTCACTTTAAGCCTCTCTCTTGTCGGAGGACGAATGCTCTCTGTTAAATGGTTTTCTCAATGTTCCAGACAAAAGCCCGTAACCCAAGCTGTTCCGTCTCCTTATCCATTTTGTGGAGCACTTCCAAGAGCGGGTCTACTTTTTCATCGTCCACCACCGTGAGGATGGCCGAACACATGGAAGGCCATGCATGGCTTCCGTAATGCGGCTCTCCGGTATGGGTACCACGCCCCTGCACCTGCTCTAGGTAAGTGAAGCCTCTACAGTTCATACGGTCGAGTGTAGCTCGGATTCGTTCGAAATAGGCTTGGTCGAATGCAATAAATATCGATTTCATAGTTTACTCTTTATCAAATTTGTTCTTTATCATTTTCTCTTTATGCTCCTGGAAGTACTCGTTCAATTCCCGGGCATTTCTCATCTTACGACGGTTACGTTTCACACCCGTTCCGGCAAATGAGCAATAAAGCACCGGCACCAGGATTAAGGTCAGGATGGTAGAGATGGTTAAACCACCAATCACCGCTACACCTAACGGACGCCACATTTCAGAACCTTCACCACTACTGATAGCCATAGGCACCATACCTAAAATGGTAGTAAGGGTAGTCATTAATACGGGGCGCAAACGGCTACGGCCTGCGGTAACCACAGAGTTGATAATGGCTTGGCCACGCTCTCGACACAGCGAAATGTAGTCGATAAGCACAATACCATTCTTCACCACAATACCAATCAACATGATACCTCCTAACATACTCATTACATTTAAGGTGGTTCCGGAGAGGAACAGGGCCAGCAATACACCGCTAAAGGCAAACGGAATGGAGAACATGATGATGAACGGGTAGGTCAGTGACTCAAACTGTGCCGCCATCACAATAAATACCAGAATCACAATAAGTACACCCAATGTTGCTAAGTCGGTAAACGAATCCTTCTGGTCTTCGTACGAACCTGCTATTTGGATACTCAAACCGCTTGGCAAATCCATCTTATCGATGATTTTGTTTCCTTCGGCTACCACATCGCCTAAAGGCGCGCCGGAGATAACGGCCGATACGGTTACCACACGTTCACGGTCTTTACGTTCGATAGTCGGAGGTGCTGAGCGTTCTACCACTTTTCCTACATCTCTTAAACGAACGGGACTGCCGGCGTTGTTATATATCAATATATTCTCCAAGTCTTCGATGCTGGTACGGAATTCGGGTGCATACCGGACTCTTATATCATATTCGTCACCATCTTCGCGATAGTATGAACTCAAGCTTCCGTTTACGCGGTTACGCAAATAATTGGCGGCCGTACTTAGATTCAAACCATGTAAGGCAAGTTTCTCGCGGTCGAAGTCTACCTGATATTCCGGTTGATAATCCTGACGGCTGATGTTTACTTCCGAAACTCCTTTTACCTTTAACAATTTCGCTTTCAGGTCTGCGGCAGCCTTATCGGTCACTTCAAAGTTGTAGCCGTATATTTCAAAGTCGGCTGTAGACTGTCCACCCATACCACCGGTGCTACCTCCCAATATAACTTGTGCTTTAGCCAGTTCCGGATATCGGGCCAGGTCCTGACGCATTTCCTCGCAGACCTGTTCCAGGGTAATGTCACGGTTGGCCGGGTCGGCTAAACGGATATTGAATGAGATAATGTGCGAACCGTTGTCCTGCATGGAAGCGAAAGTATTGTCGGAGTCGGCCTGTCCTACTGTATAGTTACATACAAGCAGATTCGTTCCGTACTTGCTCATCCAATGTTCAGTCAGTTTCTGTGCCAAATCCTGCGCGCGTTCCACACGGCTTCCAATCGGCAATTGCAGCTTTATGGATATACGGCTGTTATCCTGCGATGGGAAGAACTCGGAACCAATGCCTTTTATACAAAATGCACTGGCTATACATAATAGGAAACATCCTATAATAATGGTGCCGCGGTGACGTACTGCCCAATTCAAACGGGCTGCGTACCAAGCGTCCAAACGGTCTAAAGCATGCTCTATAGGTTTGTAGAATGCAAGGAACACCTTACTCTGTTTCTTCTGCAAGCGTAGGAGTTGCGAACAAAGCATCGGAGTAAGCGATAACGCTGAAATGGTTGAGATAGTCATAATGACGCACATCATCCAGCCTAACTGACGGAACAAGACACCCGTCATACCGCTAACCATAGTAAGTGGGAAGAATACGGCAATCATCGTTAAAGTAGAAGCGATAACGGAGATGGCGACTTCGTTCGTTCCGTGTACGGCAGCTTGTTTCGGGTCGGAGCCGCGTTCAATATGCGTCGTTACGTTTTCGAGTACCACAATGGCATCGTCCACAACGTTACCGATGGCGATGGACAAACAGGACAGGGAGATAATGTTCAGAGAACCTCCGTCTGTAATGGCCAGATAGATGAACGAGGCAATCAATGAAAGCGGGATGGTGATACAGATAATGACTGTAGCGCGCCAACGTCCCAAGAATGCGAACACCACTAAGATAACGAAGAGCAATGCATATAGAATTGTTTCCGTTAAACTGTCGATGGTATTTAAAATGTTATCAGAAGTATTGACGATAACTCCTAACTTCACATCACTAGGCAATGCTTTCTGTAAGCGTGGTAATTGTTTCATCACCGCTTTAGAGATACTTACCGAATTGGCGCCCGATTGTTTCTGCACCACAATCATGGCTCCCTGGCGTCCGTTATTGTAAGTCTTTTGAGCTCGTTCCTCAACGGAATCGAATACTCTGGCCACATCACGTAAATACACCGAAGCACCGTTGTGTGTTCCTACAACAATGTTCTCCATTTGTTTCGGGTCGCTGAATTCTCCTTCTACACGCAAAGAGTAAGTGGAGTTACCAATATCGAATGTTCCGCCCGGTACGTTCTTGTTCTCGGCACCGATAGCCGAACTGATGGTTTCTACACTTAAATCGTAAGCCTCCAGTTTGTTAGGGTCGCAATATACATTGATTTCGCGTTTTGGCGCACCACTGATGGATACGGTACCCACTCCGGGAATACGCGCCAAAGGATTCACCACATTGTCATCCAATATCTTATATAAGGCCGACTGGCTCTCATCTGCCTGTACGGACAGAAGTAAGATAGGAATCATGTCGGTACTGAACTTGAAAATGATAGGCGTGTTTACCTCATCGGGCAACTGAGATGAAACCATGTCCAATTTGTCGCGTACATCATTGGTTAAGACATCAATATCATAACCATATTCAAATTCCAGCGTAATAACCGAAATGTTTTCGGACGAACGGGACGTGATATGTTTTAAGTTACTGACAGAGTTCAGCGTGTTTTCCAACGGACGTGTTACATTGTTTTCAATATCCGATGCACTGGCACCCTGATAGGATGTCATGACCATAATCGTGTTGGTCTCGATATCCGGATACAGGTCGACCGGCAATTTCGAAAGAGAAAACAGACCAAATATAGCTACTGCCAGAAAGCAGAGCGAGGTCATAATCGGTTTCTTAACCGAACCTTCGTATAAACTCATAGGTTGTGTTATTAGTTGTTTTTTACTTTACTTTTCTACCTCTACTTCTACACCATTCGCCAAGCGGCTTTGTCCGGCAATAACGACTTGTGAATTATCGGGTACACCTGAAATCAACTCATACTCAGTGTCCATGCGGCGTCCCAGTTCTACTTTGTTGTAGGTTACTTTTCCGTCTTTATACACGTACACATAACGGTCGCCCGAGCCGGCTTGTTTTACAATAGCCATATCCGGAACTACGACGTGTTCTTTTGTTCCGAAGTTCAATGTTACACGGCCGAACATTCCGGGGCGTACACGTTGGTTCGCATTGGCAATAGATACTTCTACCGGGAACGTGTGCGTGTTTGAATCAATAGTAGGATAGATAAGAGTGATTTTTCCGTCAAAGACTTCATCACCGTATACATCTAATTTAATAGAGGCAGCTGCTCCTAATTTAACTAAAGGGAAATAGGTTTCCGAAACATTAATTATCAGTTTTACAGGAGAAATACGTTCAACTACCAATACGGGGTTACCACCGCTGTACATATCGCCGTTGTCGTAATTCCGGGCTGTGATGATGCCGGATACAGGGCTTAGTAATTGAGTGTTTTCCAGTAAATTGTTGTAGGCAGTTTGGCGTACGTCCAAGTTCATCTTAGCGGCATCCCATTCTGATTTCGAAACACCTCCTACTTTATAGAGTTCATCTATACGTTTAAACTCTATTTCCTGGTTCTCTAACTGGAATTTGGTCTGATTTAAATTCGCCGCATCCATTTGCACCAATTTTTGTCCTTTTGTTACCTTATCGCCCACTTCTACATATATCTTCTCGATACGTACGGGAGACGATGGAGCAATATTGTTTTTTACATCAGCTTCAACCGTAGCTGTATATTCTACAATCTGGTCTACGCCACGGGCTGTTACCGTAGAAAGTTTTACGCTGGGTTTTTCTGAGTTGGCATTGGCTTTAGCTTCTTCTTTTGTTTCAGAACCGCTACATGCGCCAATGAATGCTGCCATCATAAGGATGGCTACTGAATAGATATTCTTTTTCATATTGTTATAGTTTTTTTTCATGTGTAATTTATTCGTTTACATAATCTCTGCCCAATACTTTGTCCAAATCGGCCTTAGCGGTCAGATAGTCGTATATAGACTGGTTGTATGTAAGTTGTGCTTGTGTTAGAGCTACTTCGGAACTGTTCAACTCAAGAATGGTTCCTTTTCCTACTTCGTATCTCTTTTCGGCAATCAATCTTCCTTTTTCTGCCTGTACCACAGCTTCCCGGTTGCTGATTACCTGCTCTGTGCTGGCAGCCATGTTATCGAGGTAGCTTTTTACTTGCATATTCAGTTGGCGTTCGGTATTTATTTTGGTTTCATTCAATTGTTTCATTTGAATCTTGGCTTGCTTGACTTTTGAAAAGTTGCTTCCCTTGAAAAGAGGAATACTCAGATTCAACCCAATAGTTGAGTACGGATTCCATTTATAATCACCGAATTTGAAATCATTTGTCAGCGTTGTATACAGATACTGGAACGACAGCGACAGGGTAGGCATGAAGTTGGTATATTGTATCTTCAGGTTCTGCTGTAACATCTTCTCGTTTAAATCCAATTGCTTTAAGTCGCTATTGTTTTGCAAACTGAGCGGGTTGGCGTCTAGTTGACGTTGGAACATCACCATTTCATAATCTTTCAAATTACCTGTTACTACAATATCGAGTTCAGAGGTCATCCCCATGAGCACTTTTAATTGTAGTTTGGCCAGATTCACCCCATTACGGGCTGATACGACATTGGGTTTCAAGCTTCTCATTTGTACATCCGCACTAATTTTGTCGTACTCGCTTACAAGGCCTTGTTCATATTTGGCACTAACTACCCGGAAGTTTTCTTCGCTTTGTGCATAGCTTTTTTGCAATACTTCATAACTGTCTTGCGCTAATAATAGCTGGTAAAAAGCCTTGCTTACTTGGTTTACCATATCCAATCTGGAATAGCGGGATTTTTCTACGGCTAGTTCCACATCGGTCTTAGTCAACTTTATACTCTTGTAGAGCGCGGGTGCGAAGACCGGCAAACTAATGGAAAGACCTCCATTGTAGCTGTTTTCCGTACCGACTTTAACTTGGTCGTTACCCATAGCAAAGGTTTGCTTTTCAATGGTTCGCGTGTAAGAACCTATTAAGCTGGCTTCCGGAAATAATCCCCAGATAGCTTCTTTTTTGCTCGATTCCTTCAGTTGAATCTCTTGGTCGGCAACTTTGATGGTTGGATTTTCACTTAAAGCGATGTCAATTGCTTTTTCCAAAGTTAAGGTTATGGTTTCTTGGGCGCCAATAGGGTTTGTTAATAGTAATATGGCTAAAGCAAGAATACTCTTCTTTTTCGTTAAAGGTCTCATTCTATTTTCTGTTTTAATTTGATTTTATTTTCTTTTTCGGTAATAATACGGTCAAAAGTTTGCTTCCCTTTTTCTGTGGATATACCTCGGATATAAATAAGAAGAAGCGTTCTGAAAATTTCATCTAACGGATAAATATGGCCTAAGTCGTCTCTCATTATTCGGTCACTTTGCGAATTCATCAGTTGGATAACGATATTCATGTCTAAATCATCTCTGAATAATCCTTGTTCCACTCCTTTTTTGAAAAATTGTACAGTGGCTTTCTGGTTGTTGTCACGTTCTCTTTTCATGTGCCCCATCACATTGGGGTATTTCTTTATATCTTCAAAGAAACGGTAATTGACATGCCGCAAGTCTTCGAGGTTTCTAAAATAGAAATCTAAAATAACCTCTAAGATATTGCTGGATTTTTCATACACAGACAGCATGTATTCCCGTGTTTCTTGTTGACGGCGTTTTACACATTCAAAAAGCAATTCTTCTTTGTCTTTGAATGTCTCGTATAAGGTCCGCTTGGAAATGGATAGTCGATTAGCGATATCATCCATTTTTACAGGCTTGATACCTTCCGTCATGAATGCATTGATAGCCGTAGCTATAATGCGCTCGTGTAATTCGGATTTTGCGTTTGTCTCCTTGATTCCGGTGTCCATTATTATTCTCTGTTAAGCAATCAGGCTGCAAAGATGGTTGAAAACTTTCTAATTAGCGAAAGTTTTCTAATAGTATTCTTTCTTTTTATGTACTTTTCACATTCTAGGATAGAATATGATAAAAAATCATATGAATATGGAGGTGCTTGTAGTAGGTCCGAGTATAGCAGGGGAGGGGAAATCTGAATATATAAGAAACCGAAAGTCGCTTGCCCAGAGTTTATAATGGGCAA
>ERZ791796.1605-NODE-1605-length-12927-cov-3.937617_pt1 | contig 12927 bp, 14 predicted proteins | sample MGYA00510311_ERZ791796 | MGnify/ENA primary metagenome ERZ791796 (study PRJEB30046, sample SAMN00792042) | human gut metagenome | study: EMG produced TPA metagenomics assembly of the A metagenome-wide association study of gut microbiota in type 2...
GGACCTTTTCGTTCTATGATACCTTTATCCTTTAATTCTGATATATATCTAGCAATTGTTCTATCTGTGACATCTAAGGCTATTCTTAATTCATCAATAGAAATATTCGGATTTTCGGAAATCATTTTTAGGATCTCACATGCTTTAGTAAGCTTCTTCTTAGAATACTCTGGCATTAACTGCTTCATTTTTTCTTCCGAAATTTCTATGACATTTTCTATGACATTTTCATTCACCTGTGTTGCATAATTAGTGCCATAATTCAGATTATACAAAGTCAATGTAAAATCATCATTATCTGCATCAAAGACTGGCATCTTGGTCTCATCAAATTCTACTTGTCCCTCATAATCTGCCAATATCTTCTTAAATCCACTACCTCTACGCTCCATATATTTTAAACGGCTGAATATATCAGCTAATATCGGATTTCTTCACTTTGACGGAATTTTCAATAGATTTTTCCCTTCAAGAGATATTCCACTTACCATTCCACCGGGTGAATATATTTCAATTCTATCATCGAACATATCTATATGAACTTCACTACCTATCTCCAGATAATTTCTATGAATCAATGCATTTACTACACCTTCAAGCACTGCTCTATCCGGATATCTTGTACAGACTGTTAATGCTCTGTATCTGCAATTACTTAAAATGCAGAAAACATTTACCGAATGCTGTGAACATCAAGCTTTAAACAATCTCCCTACAAGCGATGAAATCAAAGAACTACAGACCGACTATAACAATATGCTTACAGCCATCATTGATCTGCTTGATGGTGCCAAGTATCTGTGGGAATGAGAACACCATGAAACAAAATAGCCCTTGTTACTTGTTTGGTATGTATGAACCTGATACAGATTCTGTTATTGTTAATGCCATCAATGATACATATACCGGCACGCCTCTTACTATCAGTTGTGAAAAATGCAATTCAGCCGTCTTGCTCGATACACCTGATGATATCGCGTATCTATATCGACTGACACAGGAAAGTCCTCTGCTATATGCTGAATTGGCTTGTAAATCTAATGGATTACATGAATATGTGGATACTATGAATGAATTTAATTAAGTTTATGTAGCTTCATTATGGTTTTGAACTAATCTGACATCAATTTTAACTTTCTTTTGATTGATAAAATAATTCATCGCTTTTTTCGTCGCTTTTTATGCGTCGAAAAAGGCGTCGAATTATTCTAATTATACATCTAACTCAGCTTTTAACCTGGCATATAATTCAATATGCCAAGTTAAATAACAAATTCATTCCGCTCCTTTAGCTAAATTGCCAGAATAATATTTTCAAGATTTATTATCAAATCTGCCAACTCTATTTCTTTATAGCCCACATATAAATTAATTGTTGAAATTTCATTCTGATATATGGAGATACTGATTTTTAGACTACCATAATATTTTTGCAAATTCAATAAACTTCTTACATTCATCAATATCTACTGTTTGATTAACAGGGTCCATATATAACGTTTTTTTATGTGCCAAAAGCTGATCTAATATATGCCATGCCTCTCCATTGAAATCATTCGAAACCATTATTTCTTCACTATTCATTCCTATTATTCTTGTATGTGTCATAGCAATGTTCTTTTTCTCTTTTAAATATTCAATTATGTCTTTAGAAAGATAGTTATCTAGCCCTCCATAGGTCGCATGGTCTATTTCAGGTAGCCAATACAAATCACCAGACCTATCACTATATTTTCCTTCTTTATCAGGTAAAGATATTTTATATTTTATCATTCCCCACATTAATTCAAACCATAAAACTGATTCTGACATTTTCCTTTTAAATGCAAGTGTGTGAATTATATCCAATTTTTCAATTAGCTTATTCAAATTTCGAATGTCAATTTGGCACAAAGTAGCTAATGTTTGTAACTCCTCTGCCGCCGCATCCTTTTCCTTAAATTTTTCAAAATAATAATTATATTTTTCTACATATTTAGATTGAAGCGCTCCCACGCCCAATTTCAAATTGAAACTAATAAATTTTCTCAGATATCTACCTGTATCAACTGCATTTCCAAAGATTTTTTTCACGGAATTCTCAAGTTGTTTACTGTCAACAGCCATAATAACAATTGTATTGGGGATACCCTCAAATAAATGATGAAGTCTCTCAAGAACTTTAATTGCATATTCAGGCATACATCTGTCTAGTTCATCAACAACTATTACAACAGTTTTTATTTCCGACATCCGTTTAAGTTTTTCCCTAGTTTCATCTAAAGTTTTCTTAAACGCAAACATTTTATCAAATTTAAATTTTTGATTATCAATGCCCGTCTTTTCACTTTGAAATGTTTCTACAATATTAACACCTATTTTATTTTTTACATACTCTCCGGCTACTTCTGCCAATATTTCTTTCGCTGTTTCCCAACCTGCTTTTGCCACTTTGTTAATTCTATGTTCTAGTGAATTTTCAGAGTCTTCTAGCATTGCTGATATTATCGCAACAGAAGGTTCTTCATAATAATCATATTGCCAACAATTATAATGAAAAACATAAAATTTATCATCGTAGGTATCCTCATTAACAACAGGAGATAATCTTCTCTCAAGTTCTTCTAATACATAAGTTTTTCCATATCCCCAAGTTCCATCAATCGAAAATATTTTTCCTTGTTTTAAATCTGACATAGTGTTGACAAGCTGATATAACATATCAATAAATTGTTCTCTATTCAAAACATCAACTGTTTCCTGCATTCATATTCCCCTTTGCTCTTCAGATGAAAATTTGTCTTATTAATGTATCATTTATTATGCATTATGAAAAATATAGTCTTATTAAACTATTCTTTCAAAGTAATATCTCTCATTAGCCTTTGTACTTCCTCTGACCGTATCAGCATCCTCATCTTCTCATCCCCACTTTCAACCTCAGGCTTACCACACCTAAGATTATCCGTATGCTCTGACACACAACAATCTTTATACCAGCATTCACCCATAAGAGTCCCTTTAACAGACCACTTTTCATTTTGTGTAAATTCACCAACCAATGACTTCATCACACGTTCTGTAGAATATCTCTTAAAACCTGCTATATACTGTAATGTTTTCTCATCATCAATCTTTGATAAATCGATTCTGTGACTCTCAACTGCCGCCAAAACTTTATCACGGATTTTTATTTTATCGGCCTTTCCAGTTCCTGTCCATTCTACCAGCTTGTCAAATGCAAGAATAAGGTACTCAAAACAAATCATATCCAGAATTACAATCTTTCCTTCTGACTTATCTGTTATTGATTTCAACATACGATACTTGTTGCGAATGTCCTGATTATCAACCACATAATCAAACGCAACGAAGTATTCATCTCCATCTTCAGTCTCCAAGTCTATTAATGCATCCAGTAAACCCTGATTGCTCCATTTACTCTCAACTACAAGCTCATTGTCAAAGAAAAGCTGATTAACTAATTTCCAGAAGTGAAGCCCTGCACCGGTATCCTCTGTCCATAAATATCTCATATCACAACTCCTCTTCCAGCGTTATCCTGTTATTATCAAACTTCAGCACCTTAAAGCTCTTATCAGATACATTGAGTCCGTCACAATTTCGTAAAAAGAGCATATACTGATTAGACAATTCAAAATTAATGAATCTCCTGACATCATCATTAATCAGACAATCTGCATTATCTATCACAATAAAACTATCTCTACACTGTTTGATTGCTTCTAAAAAATCATCTGATTTGTAGTTAAATAGCTTGATTGCTTTGTATTCGTCTGTCAATCTTATATCTTCCAGCATTTCATAAAGTACTGTTTTACCTGTACCGCTATCTCCACCAACAAGAGTAATCCTGTCATCAAATGTCAAATCATATGAAAATGGAGCTGCTTTAAATGTTATATTCTTATAAATCATCTGCTTCTCTCCTTTGATACTCCTTACTCCACCAAGCATTATATCCTCTGCCACCGGTAACTATATCAGAATCATTAAATCTGATTTTGGCATCATCCGGAATATCAAAAAGCGTTGGTCTTGACATATAAATCTTAATATTATCCATAGTAAAAATTATTTTAAGAACATTCGGTCCACATTCCTCAACATTTACCACCTTATCGTGGTGCTTCACAATATTAAGCAATGTCTTGCAGCCTGATGATAAATTTCGGATTGTACCTAAGCCATATTTTGTTTCTATATGCTTGTCTGGTGTCAGCTTTGCCTCATCTACCTGCCAGATTAAATCTATTTCTTTTTGAGTCATTTCTTCATTACCTGTATTCAAATTAAAGTATAGGTCATTCTGAAGTATCCAGTCTTTTGAATTAGCTTTTTCTGTATATATTTCTATCATTAAATGCTACTCCTTTCCATTGCCGCTTAAGCATTTCCAGTCAGCAGAGATAAATATGTTTTTTTATTTATATACTTTGTTACTCTCTATACGATATTTTACTATACCTAAATGCAACATCATCATATTTATACTTACCACACAATAATTGAAAATCCTTAAGTAATATACGATTATTTGGTCCGCTGATAACCTCTTTTATCGGTTTTGCAGATATGTCTGATAAATCTAATGGAAAATACGATACTATGTCATTATCCAAAATATTAAAATCAATCTTATCTTTCAACATTTCTACCATTTCATCAAATATTACTCTTTTGTCACCGTCTTCTCCATATATAAATTCTGTTTCTTTTGTTATAGGATATTTAAAAAACATTCTCCATTCATTTTCCTCTTGAAATGATATATATTTGTACTGTAATGATTTCATAAATACTATTTTTAGCATTTGTATAAAGAAAAGCAACATATATTTTTCCTGCTTACTATCATTGCAATGAAAATTATCTATAATCCATTTACGCAAATTCTTCAACTCATTTAACAAACTATCTGCTTTTGCTACGATAATATCATTTATTTCTTCTGCCGTTTTATACTTTACTTTTTCTATTGCTATGATATCTTTGTATTTTTCGCTATACTGCCTTAATTCTTGTTCAGAAAATCCAATAGAAACACCTCTTCCATTATCTGCATAACCTCTCCATTGGCTTAACTTGTCACCTTCCTCACAGAAACAAATAACAAAATTAGTAACTCCACCCTTGTCAAATTCAATTCTAAAATAATCATATGCCAATTGAAATAACATCGACATCCCTATCTCGTTTGTTTTGCCATCAAATTCAAAAGGAAATGGATTTTTATAATATGCATCTCTCATAGCATCTATTATACCTGGAAAAAACATATATACTTCGTTATAATCATTACTCTTAGTTATGTCACTCATTCTAAGTTGTCTTCCTGACATAATCCCATACATTTTTTGTGTGTTGCAATAATGATACAATATTTTGTCCACTTATCTTTCTCCTTACTTTACTTAGCAATTTTAAACGAATATTTAATTATATTGTTTAGAAATTAAATATTTCACAATTTACCATAAGGTGTTGCCTTCTCTGCAACCATCATCACATTACCTTCGGGCATCTCATATTGATATACCTTCGCAGAAGCATTATTACCTTTTTCTACTGTTTCACCAGAATACTCTTCAAAATTCTCCACCTGCTCCATAACTTTCTTAAATACTTCCGGGCTATATTGTGGTGGATAACCATTCTTAACTAGACAAATCTTTATTTCCAATTTCAACTGGTCTCTTACATTTTGATTGTTAAGCCAATCAGCAAAGGAAGATTTTGTATCAATGATTTCCTTTACCTTTATTGCCAAGTTTTTGCACTTATCATTGATTACAATACCGTCAACCTCTTTATCCGTTCCATACTCAAAATTATATTGGTCACGCATAGAAATCAAAATATCATAAAATGCCTTTTCCTCAAAAGTAAGTCCTATTTTTCGGAAGCTTTCTCTATTTTCATCCATTGCTCTAAGTATAGCTAACGCCTGCTCTGTTGCAATTTTAATAATGTCTTCCGAAACTTGTTCCTGTGCCTCACCGGCTTCTTCAGCAGTAAGATGTTTACGTCTTTCATGATATTCTGCAATCGTCTTTTCCAACATTTCCTGATATGATTTTGCAGCTAACCGATTGACTTTTCCATATTCCTTAATTTGTTTACGGAGCATTTTCACAAGAAGTTCCAATTTAGTTGCCGGCATTTTGACATCAGATAATTTTTCAAAATATTCCGGAGAAAAAATATCTTCTACCTCTCCGCTTTCAAGAACACTTTCCACCTGATTATATTTTAATGCTTCTTCAACCATCTTTGAAACTGCACGATTCATCGTATCAGTGTCTACTTCACTTGTTCCGCTCATCTTACGAACAAAACCTGCTATAGCCATAAAGCATTGTGCAAGTGCAGATTCTTCTTCCCCAAGATAACCGGAAGGCTGACAAATATCAAAAGCTGCCCTCATTCGTTTTACTGTCTTTAAAAAATAGGTTTTGAAAGAAACTTTCTGAACACCTTTATTTCCTTCCGACTGTAATTCTTCTGTTGATACAAATACATATTCCGCTGCTTTTGCAAGAAGTCTATATCGTTCTATAGGATCACATTCCGGATTTAAAAATGGTGATAAATCATAACCTGTGAACATGTTTTTCAACACTTCTAGTTCTTCTCTAAACACTGATGTAGCCTGCTCAACATCATCGGATGTCGGTGCAACAGATGTATCTCCTCCATATACCTTCATGGCTTCACGCATATTGTCGCGAATACCAATATAGTCGATAACCATACCATATTCTTTCCTCGGATATTTTCTGTTTACACGGCTTATTGTCTGTATCAGCAAATGCTTTTTGAGAGGTTTATCATTATATAAATATGTAAGGCAAGGAACATCAAAGCCCGTAATCCACATATCTACAACAATGACAATACTGAAATTTGATTTTTCCTGTTTAAAAGCAGCATCCAATTCTTCTGAACGCTTATCATTTTTAACTCCGCCAAGATAATCATACATATCTTTTTCATCATTACTGCCGACACTAGATACCATTGCCATAAATGGCATCGGTTTCAATTCTTTCAGTTCCTCTTCTGTTACAGAAACCCCATCCGGTGATTTCTTTTCCTCAAACCATTCCGGGTATTTATCCTTAAACTTCTGTAATAATGCATAAGCAATCTTTCTATTAGAACATACAACCATTGCTTTTTGTATTCTATCCGGATCACCTGCACAAGACGCAACATAATGGTTGTGGATATCTGTAGCAAGACGCTCAAGTCTGGAAGGCTCACCAAGAATTATTTCCATAGAGCTCATTGCTTTCTTACTTGCTTCGATATCCTCATATGTTGCACCATCATCAGCACATTTTTTATAATAATTCTCAATTTCTTTTACTTTTTTATTATCAAGCAATACCTTTGCAATACGCGGATGATACTTAATGGAAACAGTAAGTCCATCTGCAACTGCCTGATCCATTGTATATCGGTCAATTTCATCACCAAAGGTCTGATAAGTTTCCGCAATAGGCGTTCCGGTAAAACCAACGAAAGTAGCATGTGGAAATGCTTCCTTCAATACTTTTGCATATGGTTTTGAAACCATAGCTTTCATATTTTCATCGGCATCCTTACTAAACTGAATTTTCTTAGAATGTTCAAGCTGAGTTCTGTGAGCCTCGTCTGAAAAACATATAATATTCTGCCTATCATTGATAAGTCCGATTTTGTCATCTTCCCTATCGCAGAATTTCTGAATTGTACAAATATAAAAACCACCACTTTGTCTTGCACCAAGTTCCTGCCTTAATTGTGTTCTGTTTTTTACAACAGATACTTCTCCCAGATTAAGAAACTCTTTACTCTTTGTAAAAAGCTTTGAACCTTGTTTTTGCAGTTCATCTCTGTCAACAATTAATATAATTGTTGGTGAACCGATTTCCGGAATATCAGTACAACGAAGTGCAAGCTGACGTGCAAGAAAAGCCATCGTATATGTTTTTCCACATCCGGTTGCTCCAAAATATGTACCACCTTTACCACTCCTAGTAACAACAGAATTTACAATACTTTGTTTTAAAAGTTTTGCTGCAAAGAACTGAGGATATCGGCATACGATTTCTACTTCATCACAGTCGTAAATACTATCTTGGAAATAGATATAGTCCCTAAAAATCTCCACGAACCGCTCTGGTGTATATACACCCTTTATCATAGTTTCTGTTTCTGCAAAAGGAAGAGTGGATACAACATCTCCTTCGTTTACTCTACGCCAAGCATAAAAATGCTCGTAAGGTGTACGTACTGTACCTAATCTTGTTTTCACACCATCTGAAATGCAAGCCAAAGGGCAATAATGTAAAAGGTGTGGAATATCTCTCCAGTATCGAATATTAATTTGTTCCCAAGCATCATAAATAGTCGCATTGGCATCAGTGGGATTTTTCAACTCGATGACACACAGAGGTATACCATTTACAAACAAAAGCACATCCGGTCTACGATTTTCTTTTTGACCATTGTTTGTATATTCCACTGTAAACTGATTCACTACACGGAAGATATTCTTATCCCAATTATCAAAATCAATAAGTGGTATCATTCTTGGTAGCCCATCCTGCGGTGTAAACTGAACACCATTTACCATCCAGCCGTATACTTTATGCAAAGTAGCAAAATCACTTTCCGCACCTACAAGACGGACATTATCATATATCTGTATCACCTCGTCTTCTGTCAAATCCGGGTTGGTGTCTGCTATAAACTTCTTGAAATCATCAGCAATCAGTACATCTCTTTTTGTGACACGATGGATATTATTGCCAGAAGAATACTTCCAACCTTCCGCTTCTAAAAATCCAATGAAGGCATATTCATATTCTGATTCACAATAATGACCATTGTATTCTTTTAATCTTGCCATAGGCTATGCCTCCTTTGCTTTTCTCGCCTCTTCTATAGACCCTTTGATAAGAATAGGACAGATATCTTTTATCTGTGCTTTGAGTTTTTCGTTGATATCTCTTCTAGTATTATAAGTCTCAAAAATATTTACAATATCCTGTTGTATTTCAATGTTTGGAATCGGAATTAAAACATTTTTCATTTCTTCCCAATCAAAAGTTTCCCTCGCACTTCCCCATGAATTAAATCGAGAATATCTATTAAACTCACTTCTCTCAAACAGCATAGATAAATATGCAGGCAATAACATATTTGTATCATCTACTTTGAACACAATATACGATGAGGAGCATATATATGCTTCATCACTATTGTTTCTAGCAAGTGATATTTTCTCTCCATTTCTTGAAGTGACTGTAACATATGCAAATTCATCTGGCTTTACAACTGCGTATGGTTTCAGAGATACTCCTTCCATGTTTGCCTTTGTGTATATGAATCTTTTTTCAATGGATATACCGCGTACCGCGTCTAAACCATACTCTAAATCATCATTTTTCTCGTCACAAAGAGAGATATAATTTCCTAACTTCTTATGTGGTAGCTCTTTTCTAAGTTCTTCAATATACGCATCACAAACGACTTTTAAATAATCCAGTCCTCGCTCATAACTTTTCTGATTTTCAAGCATAGCATTATAGACATCTACATATTTTTGTTGGATTGAAAAAGCAGGTAAATCAACACTCATATCACACATAGTTTCCCACGAAAAGACCTCTGTTGAACTTCCCCAAGATTGATAACAAGCTTCTCTATCCCATTCATCACGTTTAAAGTGCAAAAATAGATAATCTGCCAAAACAATCTTTTTCATAGATGGTTTTACCTTAAAAGCAATATTATTCCAACTAATGATAAAGTTATCATTAGTATTATTATATCCAAAACCAATTCTTTTTCCATGTGTCCGCGGATTATAAATAAATTCTCCTGGGTGAACCACAAGAAATTTTGATAAATCAGTTTCTGAGACATTTGCTTTTGTAGGTATAACCTCCTTTGTAATTGTCATTCCTTTAACATCATCAGGACCATATTGCAATTCAGAATTTGTGTCTTGTACTAATTCAATCAATTCACCAAGTTTATATTTAGTCAATCCCATATCCAATCCCCCTAAATGCTTCCTCCAGCATCTGCTGGGATTTCTTTTCTTGTTTCATAACCTCTTTCATTTCAGATTGAATACGAGCCATTTCTTTTTCATAATCAATTTCCAAATCATGGTCAATAAACTCAATGTATTTGCTTGGTGTGAGAGCCCAGCCTTTATTTTCAATTTCATTAATGCACACACTACGGTAAAGTTCTGGCATCTCATAGTCTGCTCCATCAGTTTCCTCACATTGCCATGTGTGATAAATATCTGCTGCCTTCTCAATTTGTTCTGTATCCAACCGAACTTTCTTTTTGCTCTCACCCTTAACAGCATTTTCTGTCCATTGGCGTAAATCCATAAAGAGTATCTCATGCTCGCGGTTTCGGAGATTTCTTCCATGGTATTTTCCACCTTTTTTATTCTGATTCAGTATCCAAAGAGTAACACTGATATCTGTTGTAATAAACAATTCTCTTGGCAGAACAACGATAGCCTCAATTTTATCATTCTGAATCAGTTCCTTACGTATTTCCAATGTATCGCTATCATTCAATGCACCATTCGCAAGAAGGAATCCTGCTACTCCATCAGCTTTCTTCAAATGTGAAAGTATATGCAAAATCCAAGCATAATTTGCGTTGCTTTCAGGTGGCGTTTGATAGTCAGACCAACGACCGTCATTTTTCAAATTGTCATTATACCAGCCTTTCAGATTAAAAGGTGGATTTGCCATAATATAGTTAAAGTGCAACCCCTTGTGTAAATCATGTGTAAATGATGAATCTGCTTCTTCTCCTAGATTATGGCTAATTCCACGCAAAGCCAAATTCATTTTCGCAAGGCGATACGTAGCCGGTTCTTTTTCCTGACCATATACATTGATACCATTTAAGTTTCCCTGCTTTGACTTTACAAGTTCAGCACTCTGAATAAACATTCCTCCCGAACCACAGCAAGGATCATATAAGGTGCCATCATAAGGCTCAATCATCGTTGCAATAAGTTGAACTACGTCATGAGGTGTATAAAATTCTCCTTCCTCCTTTGTAGCATTTACCGCAAACTCCTTAAGAAAGTATTCGTATACACGACCAATAAGGTCTTTTTCCTCTCCAAATGTCTTATGACTGATTTTGTTCACTTCATCAACAATTTTCTTTATATCATTAGCTGCTAAATTGCGTGCTGTAAATGTTCCTTTAACAAAACAGCCTTTCAACTGTGGATCTTCTTCCTCAAGCCTTTGCAAAGCTGTATCAAGTGCAACATTAAGCTGTGGTGCCGGTGTACTGATAATAGTCGACCATCTTGCTTCTGGTGGTAAGTTATATGTACCATCTGCAAAAGTAGCATCATCAAAGAATGCTGCTCTAATGTTCTCATCTTCCGGATCTAATCCCTGCTCTTTAAGTGTCTGTTTTAGATTTTCAATTCCATCCTCATACTTTTCGCCGATAAACCTCAAGAACACTAGCGTAAGCATCATATCTCTTTTTTCAAAGAATGAGCCAGAATTACGTGCCGCACGCAAATAATCTCTACAATTAAATAAAATATTATCTATGTTCAATGCCTTTTCCGTTGTTTTCTTCTTAGCCATATTACTTTTCTTCCCCTTCCTCGTCTGGAACAAATTCCATGATATCCTGTATCTCACAATGCAATACTTTACATACTTTTTCCAAAACTTGTGTACTTACATGTTCATTCTTTCCTAGTTTAGCCAGTGCATTTGTTGTAATTCCTGCCTGATCTCTAAGGTCAACTTTCATCATATTTTCATCTATCAATTTCTTCCATAATTTGTTGTATCTGATTGCCATTATTATCCCTTTCGTGTCATTACAACTATTTATCATTTCTTTTCATTATATCATCAAGCCTAGTTCATTTCAATCTGAAATTGATTTTCTCAATCTCTCAATTATATATAAAGGACAGATATTATTAGTCAATAAAATACCTGTCCATCTTGTCAATAATTCTTCTTACCTGCTCCTATTCCAACACTTTTCATTGTTGTAATAATTCACATTCTACTCCTCAACCGGCTTCTTATCCATCGCATCCACAACGCTCATATAATCATCATACAATTCCGAACTATACATTCTCACATTAAGCTCTTCTAACACCAATGAATGCAGTTTCATATCCGCTTCAAAATCATTAACAGAAAATTGGAATAGCTCTGCTTTCACCTTTACTGGCACATTATCATATATCTTGGATTGATGCATACCTTCTTCGCCCTTGAGAACGAAAATGGATTTAAGATCAGTACCGACAAAAACGGATTACCATGTATCACTCTCGACGAAGAGCATCAGGCTTATGACCAAATAGCACCTATGCTATTCGCCTGGCTTACTCAATATTCCAAGTTAAAACAGGGCGAGCTCTCACAGGATGAATATGACAATCGGAGATATAACTACCCTAATATTGAACCGACAACCGGCTTTGTAAGAAATGCCATTTCTGATGATCTGGATGCGGGACTCCAAGATGTATTTGTTCAAAGGCAAACAGGATTATTGTTTTTCCCATCAAAAAAGGCAAAGTAAATTATCCTCCCAAAAACAGCTTTCCAAAAATAAATAAACTCTCATAAATCTGGGAATTAAGAAGATAACCATTGATACTAAATACTCTCTAATGCCTGTATTTACAAGGTTTATCCTCCTATAATATGATGATGAAAAAAGACCTTTTTGGAGTCCCATAAATGGTTCCAAACAAGGTCTTATTCATCTTCATATTCTGTTTTTGGGGATAGTCCACTTTGCCCTTTTCAGGATAAATGACTTTGCCCCTGAACAAAAAGATCATTCAAACTCTACAAAGACTAACGCTTTTTGTTTAGGAATTATTCTCTGTAATGT
>ERZ791796.1607-NODE-1607-length-12873-cov-37.162272_pt1 | contig 12873 bp, 8 predicted proteins | sample MGYA00510311_ERZ791796 | MGnify/ENA primary metagenome ERZ791796 (study PRJEB30046, sample SAMN00792042) | human gut metagenome | study: EMG produced TPA metagenomics assembly of the A metagenome-wide association study of gut microbiota in type 2...
GCGGACAGGTATCCGGTAAGCGGCAGGGTCGGAACAGGAGAGCGCACGAGGGAGCTTCCAGGGGGAAACGCCTGGTATCTTTATAGTCCTGTCGGGTTTCGCCACCTCTGACTTGAGCGTCGATTTTTGTGATGCTCGTCAGGGGGGCGGAGCCTATGGAAAAACGCCTGCTACGTGGCCTTCTTCCTGTTCCTGGTCTTTTGCTCACATGTTCTTTCCGGCCTTATCCCCTGATTCTGTGGATAACTGTGTTACCGTTTTTGTGTGAGTCAGTACCGCTCGCCGCAGTCGAACGACCGAGCGTAGCGAGTCAGTGAGCGAGGAAGCGGAAAAGCGCCTGGACGTGCATTTTCTCCTTACGCATCTGTGCGGCATTTCACACCCGGCATGGCGTACTTTTCATACCATCCGCACTGATGCCGCATGGTTAAGCCAGTATACACTCCGCTATCGCTACGTGACTGGGTCAGGGCTGCGCCCCGACACCCGCTAAAACCTGCTGACGCGCCCTGACGGGCTTGTCAGCTCCCGGCATCCGCTCACAGACAAGCTGTGACCGTCTCCGGGAGCTGCATGTATCAGAGGTTTTCACCGTCATCCCCGAAACGTGCGAGGCAGCTGCGGTAAAGCTCATCGGCGTGGTCGTGAAGCGATTCACAAATATCGGCCTGTTCATCTGCGTCCAGTTCGTTGAGCTTCTCCAGCAGCGTTAATGTCTGGCTTCTGATAAAGCGGGCCATGTTAAGGGCGGTTTTTTCCTGTTTAGTCACTGATGCCTCCGTGTAAGGGGGATTTCTGTTCATGGGGTAATGATACCGATGAAACGCGAGAGGATGCTCACAATACGGGTTACTGATGATGAACATGCCCGGTTACTTGAACGCTGTGAGGGTAAACAACTGGCGGTATGGATGCGGCGGGTCTGCCTGGGGGAGCCGGTTGCCCGTTCCGGAAAACTGCCGACACTGGCACCGCCGTTACTGCGTCAGCTGGCCGCCATCGGAAATAACCTGAATCAGACAGCCCGTAAGGTGAACAGCGGGCAGTGGTCTTCCGGTGACCGGGTTCAGGTGGTGGCCGCACTGATGGCCATCGGGGATGAGCTGCGCCGGCTGCGTCTGGCCGTCAGGGAACAGGGGGCGCGGGATGATAGTTAAATTTCATGCCAGGGGAAAAGGTGGTGGCAGTGGTCCGGTTGATTACCTGCTGGGGAGGGAGCGTAACCGCGAAGGCGCAACGGTGCTTCAGGGTAATCCGGAAGAAGTCCGGGAACTCATCGATGCCACGCCATTTGCGAAGAAATACACGTCCGGTGTTCTGTCGTTCGCGGAGAAGGAGCTGCCGCCGGGAGGACGTGAAAAAGTGATGGCGAGCTTTGAGCGTGTACTGATGCCCGGTCTCGAAAAAAATCAGTACAGCATCCTGTGGGTGGAGCACCAGGACAAGGGACGGCTTGAGCTGAATTTTGTCATTCCGAACATGGAGCTACAGAGCGGAAAACGCCTCCAGCCGTACTACGACCGGGCAGACAGGCCGAGAATTGATGCCTGGCAGACGCTGGTTAATCACCATTACGGGCTGCATGACCCCAACGCCCCGGAGAACCGCCGGATACTGACTCTCCCTGATAACCTGCCGGAAACGAAACAGGCGCTTGCAGAGAGCGTCACACGCGGGATAGACGCTCTTTATCATGTCGGGGAGATAAAAGGCCGTCAGGATGTGATTCAGGCGCTCACAGAGGCAGGGCTTGAAGTGGTCAGGGTGACGCGAAGCAGTATCAGCATTGCAGACCCGAACGGTGGGAAGAATATCAGGCTGAAAGGAGCATTTTATGAGCAATCTTTTACAGACGGGCGCGGAGTTCGAGAAAAAGCTGAAAGAGAGAGCCGAATCTACAGAGACAATGCTGAACGACGAGTTCAGCAAGCTCGAAAAATCTGTAAGCAAGGCTGTGACATCAAACGAGACGAAAATCAAAGACGCTATAGCCCTGTTCACAGCTTCGACAGAGGAATCACTGAAAAAACACCGGGAAGGGGTGAAAGAGGCGATGATGCAGCACAGGAAGGACGTGTTAAAGCTGGCAGGGAATACGGGCATGATGTTACTGGGGATGGTCCTTTTCCTGTTTACCGTGAGTGGCGGGACGCTCTGGTATCTTGGCGGGCGGATACAGGCGAACCTGGAAGAAATCAGGATACAGGAAGAAACATTGCAGAAACTGAACGCGAAGACATGGGGCGTGGAGTTTGTGCAGGACGGGAGAAGGAAATTTCTGGTCATCCCGCAGGGGAAATCGGCAACGGTGATTCCCTATCAGGGGAAGGACTGGGTACAACTGACGGAGTGACACAGAGTGACGGAGCTGGAAAGACATTTGCTGAACGCATTAGAGCAACTGCAACAGGACTATATGCAGCGGCTGAACGAATGGGAGAGCGCCTTCGTGGAATTGCAGAAAATGTTTTCGCTTACGCAACGGGACAACGCGATGCTGAACGAGCGGGTCATGCAGTTGAGTCAGCAGGTGCAGCACTTGAGCGAGCAGACAGAACGCTTGAGCCAGTTATACAGCGAGAACTGGAGATAAGAGAGGAACGGCTGATACAGGAGCGCGAACATGTGTTATCCCTGGAACGGGAGCGTCAGCCGGAAATACAGGAACGCACGCTGGATGGCCCTTCGCTGGGATGGTGAAACCATGAAAAATGGCAGCTTCAGTGGATTAAGTGGGGGTAATGTGGCCTGTACCCTCTGGTTGCATAGGTATTCATACGGTTAAAATTTATCAGGCGCGATCGCGGCAGTTTTTCGGGTGGTTTGTTGCCATTTTTACCTGTCTGCTGCCGTGATCGCGCTGAACGCGTTTTAGCGGTGCGTACAATTAAGGGATTATGGTAAATCCACTTACTGTCTGCCCTCGTAGCCATCGAGATAAACCGCAGAAATCGTGTCAGCCAGCAGCCTGGATTTTTTCGGGGTAAGGTCTTTGCTGCGGTAATCAGTACCCGCAAATTGAGTTGTGCCCCGGAGTGAGTTTAAAAATTCCTGGCTGTGAAACTGCTGAATGCGTTGTTGCACATCACTCCGTGATTTTCCTGTCGCTTTATCTTTAGCTCCCATATCCCAGAACTGCCGAAAAAAAGGCACCATCATTCGTGTTGTGTCGGCTTTTTGGGTGGAAAAGTTGGGATCAAAACCGTCATCAGAAGCATATACGTAATGCCGGGTATGTTGTTCCACGCTGCCCTTTGGGGTACAGGCTGTGAGAGCTACTGTTGCTGTTATCATGGCGATAAGACAAAGTTTGTTTCCGGTACGTCTCATGAGTGTCTCCCTACCTTAAAGTATTTATTCTCGGTGAGTTATTATCCGAAGACTATTTTATCATCAGTCTCTGACAGCGTTCAGCGACCGAACAACCTGGACCAGAATCCCCGTTTCTTTTCCAGTTCCAGTGCCTGCCTGAGCTGGGCTATCTCATTTTGTAGCTGTTCCCGTTCTGCTTCCTGGCGTCTGCGATCCATATCCTGTGCCTGTTTATCCTCAAGCATCAGCGTCAGGCATTGTTTCAGCTCATTCAGCTCCCGGAGAATGCGTTCTGTCTGCTGATCATGTGGATTTTCTGCATGTCCCTCACTGTGCCTTTCTGGTGTCTCATTCTGCTTTAATTCGCCGTATGCCCGGATCAGTTCACTGGTTTCAAACTCCCGTCGTCCGTCCCTGCCGGTACGGTAACTGACAAGGCCTGCGCGCATATCACGGTAAAACTGTGAACGCGATCTGCCTGTCATTTTTAGTGCGTCCCGGAGTGTGTGCCATGCCATAAAGTGACAGTGTCCCATAGATGTCTCATCTCATAGTTTCAGTAAAACATAATGAGGTCTGAGAACGGTAATGTTTGTGCTGGTTTTTGTGGCATCGGGCGAGAATAGCGCGTGGTGTGAAAGACTGTTTTTTTGATCGTTTTCACAAAAATGGAAGTCCACAGTCTTGACAGGGAAAATGCAGCGGCGTAGCTTTTATGCTGTATATAAAACCAGTGGTTATATGTACAGTATTTATTTTTAACTTATTGTTTTAAAAGTCAAAGAGGATTTTATAATGGAAACCGCGGTAGCGTACTATAAAGATGGTGTTCCTTATGATGATAAGGGACAGGTAATTATTACTCTTTTGAATGGTACTCCTGACGGGAGTGGCTCTGGCGGCGGAGGTGGAAAAGGAGGCAGTAAAAGTGAAAGTTCTGCAGCTATTCATGCAACTGCTAAATGGTCTACTGCTCAATTAAAGAAAACACAGGCAGAGCAGGCTGCCCGGGCAAAAGCTGCAGCGGAAGCACAGGCGAAAGCAAAGGCAAACAGGGATGCGCTGACTCAGCGCCTGAAGGATATCGTGAATGAGGCTCTTCGTCACAATGCCTCACGTACGCCTTCAGCAACAGAGCTTGCTCATGCTAATAATGCAGCTATGCAGGCGGAAGCAGAGCGTTTGCGCCTTGCGAAAGCAGAAGAAAAAGCCCGTAAAGAAGCGGAAGCAGCAGAAAAGGCTTTTCAGGAAGCAGAACAACGACGTAAAGAGATTGAACGGGAGAAGGCTGAAACAGAACGCCAGTTGAAACTGGCTGAAGCTGAAGAGAAACGACTGGCTGCATTGAGTGAAGAAGCTAAAGCTGTTGAGATCGCCCAAAAAAAACTTTCTGCTGCACAATCTGAAGTGGTGAAAATGGATGGAGAGATTAAGACTCTCAATTCTCGTTTAAGCTCCAGTATCCATGCCCGTGATGCAGAAATGAAAACGCTCGCTGGAAAACGAAATGAACTGGCTCAGGCATCCGCTAAATATAAAGAACTGGATGAGCTGGTCAAAAAACTATCACCAAGAGCCAATGATCCGCTTCAGAACCGTCCTTTTTTTGAAGCAACCAGACGACGGGTTGGGGCCGGTAAGATTAGAGAAGAAAAACAAAAACAGGTAACAGCATCAGAAACACGTATTAACCGGATAAATGCTGATATAACTCAGATCCAGAAGGCTATTTCTCAGGTCAGTAATAATCGTAATGCCGGTATCGCTCGTGTTCATGAAGCTGAAGAAAATTTGAAAAAAGCACAGAATAATCTCCTTAATTCACAGATTAAGGATGCTGTTGATGCAACAGTTAGCTTTTATCAAACGCTGACTGAAAAATATGGTGAAAAATATTCGAAAATGGCACAGGAACTTGCTGATAAGTCTAAAGGTAAGAAAATCGGCAATGTGAATGAAGCTCTCGCTGCTTTTGAAAAATACAAGGATGTTTTAAATAAGAAATTCAGCAAAGCCGATCGTGATGCTATTTTTAATGCGTTGGCATCGGTGAAGTATGATGACTGGGCTAAACATTTAGATCAGTTTGCCAAGTACTTGAAGATTACGGGGCATGTTTCTTTTGGATATGATGTGGTATCTGATATCCTAAAAATTAAGGATACAGGTGACTGGAAGCCACTATTTCTTACATTAGAGAAGAAAGCTGCAGATGCAGGGGTGAGTTATGTTGTTGCTTTACTTTTTAGCTTGCTTGCTGGAACTACATTAGGTATTTGGGGTATTGCTATTGTTACAGGAATTCTATGCTCCTATATTGATAAGAATAAACTTAATACTATAAATGAGGTGTTAGGGATTTAATTATTCTTTATTGATATAAAAAGTCCTAGCAATCCAAATGGGATTGCTAGGACCAAACAAAGTAGATTATATAGCATAAATAGGTTTAATTTTGCTACGGGGGCGTTATTTAGGTTTTTTCTTCTTTCGAAAAAATCTTTCTTTATGAAGTTAAAAGCTATGTGTTCAATAGCATATTTTGAATATGGACATAGAATAGTGCTTATCACTATTGCATATAGCATCTTATCTGACACAAGGAAATAATACCCTTCGCTGTTTTTTGTTATAAGGTATATATATATAAGTGTGCAGTACAGGCCAAATAAAATATTTTTTATGTAGTATCTTAAGCTCATAAATTAAACCTCGCATATATTCTTTTCATTTTATAAGGATCGAGTTATGAGGAAAAGATTTTTTGTGGGAATATTCGCGATAAACCTCCTTGTTGGATGTCAGGCTAACTATATACGTGATGTTCAGGGAGGGACCATCGCACCATCCTCCTCTTCTAAACTGACGGGGATCGCGGTTCAGTAGAAAAGATCAAAGGATCTTCTTGAGATCCTTTTTTTCTGCGCGTAATCTGCTGCTTGCAAACAAAAAAACCACCGCTACCAACGGTGGTTTGTTTGCCGGATCAAGAGCTACCAACTCTTTTTCCGAAGGTAACTGGCTTCAGCAGAGCGCAGATACCAAATACTGTCCTTCTAGTGTAGCCGTAGTCGGGCCACTACTTCAAGAACTCTGTAGCACCGTTTGTGCCATCATCGCTCTGCTAATCCGGTTACCAGTGGCTGCTGCCAGTGGCGTTAAGGCGTGCCTTACCGGGTTGGACTCAAGACGATAGTTACCGGATAAGGCGCAGCGGTCGGGCTGAACGGGGGGTTCGTGCACACAGCCCAGCTTGGAGCGAACGACCTACACCGAACTGAGATACCAACAGCGTGAGCTATGAGAAAGCGCCACGCTTCCCAAAGGGAGAAAGGCGGACAGGTATCCGGTAAGCGGCAGGGTCGGAACAGGAGAGCGCACGAGGGAGCTTCCAGGGGGAAACGCCTGGTATCTTTATAGTCCTGTCGGGTTTCGCCACCTCTGACTTGAGCGTCGATTTTTGTGATGCTCGTCAGGGGGGCGGAGCCTATGGAAAAACGCCTGCTACGTGGCCTTCTTCCTGTTCCTGGTCTTTTGCTCACATGTTCTTTCCGGCCTTATCCCCTGATTCTGTGGATAACTGTGTTACCGTTTTTGTGTGAGTCAGTACCGCTCGCCGCAGTCGAACGACCGAGCGTAGCGAGTCAGTGAGCGAGGAAGCGGAAAAGCGCCTGGACGTGCATTTTCTCCTTACGCATCTGTGCGGCATTTCACACCCGGCATGGCGTACTTTTCATACCATCCGCACTGATGCCGCATGGTTAAGCCAGTATACACTCCGCTATCGCTACGTGACTGGGTCAGGGCTGCGCCCCGACACCCGCTAAAACCTGCTGACGCGCCCTGACGGGCTTGTCAGCTCCCGGCATCCGCTCACAGACAAGCTGTGACCGTCTCCGGGAGCTGCATGTATCAGAGGTTTTCACCGTCATCCCCGAAACGTGCGAGGCAGCTGCGGTAAAGCTCATCGGCGTGGTCGTGAAGCGATTCACAAATATCGGCCTGTTCATCTGCGTCCAGTTCGTTGAGCTTCTCCAGCAGCGTTAATGTCTGGCTTCTGATAAAGCGGGCCATGTTAAGGGCGGTTTTTTCCTGTTTAGTCACTGATGCCTCCGTGTAAGGGGGATTTCTGTTCATGGGGTAATGATACCGATGAAACGCGAGAGGATGCTCACAATACGGGTTACTGATGATGAACATGCCCGGTTACTTGAACGCTGTGAGGGTAAACAACTGGCGGTATGGATGCGGCGGGTCTGCCTGGGGGAGCCGGTTGCCCGTTCCGGAAAACTGCCGACACTGGCACCGCCGTTACTGCGTCAGCTGGCCGCCATCGGAAATAACCTGAATCAGACAGCCCGTAAGGTGAACAGCGGGCAGTGGTCTTCCGGTGACCGGGTTCAGGTGGTGGCCGCACTGATGGCCATCGGGGATGAGCTGCGCCGGCTGCGTCTGGCCGTCAGGGAACAGGGGGCGCGGGATGATAGTTAAATTTCATGCCAGGGGAAAAGGTGGTGGCAGTGGTCCGGTTGATTACCTGCTGGGGAGGGAGCGTAACCGCGAAGGCGCAACGGTGCTTCAGGGTAATCCGGAAGAAGTCCGGGAACTCATCGATGCCACGCCATTTGCGAAGAAATACACGTCCGGTGTTCTGTCGTTCGCGGAGAAGGAGCTGCCGCCGGGAGGACGTGAAAAAGTGATGGCGAGCTTTGAGCGTGTACTGATGCCCGGTCTCGAAAAAAATCAGTACAGCATCCTGTGGGTGGAGCACCAGGACAAGGGACGGCTTGAGCTGAATTTTGTCATTCCGAACATGGAGCTACAGAGCGGAAAACGCCTCCAGCCGTACTACGACCGGGCAGACAGGCCGAGAATTGATGCCTGGCAGACGCTGGTTAATCACCATTACGGGCTGCATGACCCCAACGCCCCGGAGAACCGCCGGATACTGACTCTCCCTGATAACCTGCCGGAAACGAAACAGGCGCTTGCAGAGAGCGTCACACGCGGGATAGACGCTCTTTATCATGTCGGGGAGATAAAAGGCCGTCAGGATGTGATTCAGGCGCTCACAGAGGCAGGGCTTGAAGTGGTCAGGGTGACGCGAAGCAGTATCAGCATTGCAGACCCGAACGGTGGGAAGAATATCAGGCTGAAAGGAGCATTTTATGAGCAATCTTTTACAGACGGGCGCGGAGTTCGAGAAAAAGCTGAAAGAGAGAGCCGAATCTACAGAGACAATGCTGAACGACGAGTTCAGCAAGCTCGAAAAATCTGTAAGCAAGGCTGTGACATCAAACGAGACGAAAATCAAAGACGCTATAGCCCTGTTCACAGCTTCGACAGAGGAATCACTGAAAAAACACCGGGAAGGGGTGAAAGAGGCGATGATGCAGCACAGGAAGGACGTGTTAAAGCTGGCAGGGAATACGGGCATGATGTTACTGGGGATGGTCCTTTTCCTGTTTACCGTGAGTGGCGGGACGCTCTGGTATCTTGGCGGGCGGATACAGGCGAACCTGGAAGAAATCAGGATACAGGAAGAAACATTGCAGAAACTGAACGCGAAGACATGGGGCGTGGAGTTTGTGCAGGACGGGAGAAGGAAATTTCTGGTCATCCCGCAGGGGAAATCGGCAACGGTGATTCCCTATCAGGGGAAGGACTGGGTACAACTGACGGAGTGACACAGAGTGACGGAGCTGGAAAGACATTTGCTGAACGCATTAGAGCAACTGCAACAGGACTATATGCAGCGGCTGAACGAATGGGAGAGCGCCTTCGTGGAATTGCAGAAAATGTTTTCGCTTACGCAACGGGACAACGCGATGCTGAACGAGCGGGTCATGCAGTTGAGTCAGCAGGTGCAGCACTTGAGCGAGCAGACAGAACGCTTGAGCCAGTTATACAGCGAGAACTGGAGATAAGAGAGGAACGGCTGATACAGGAGCGCGAACATGTGTTATCCCTGGAACGGGAGCGTCAGCCGGAAATACAGGAACGCACGCTGGATGGCCCTTCGCTGGGATGGTGAAACCATGAAAAATGGCAGCTTCAGTGGATTAAGTGGGGGTAATGTGGCCTGTACCCTCTGGTTGCATAGGTATTCATACGGTTAAAATTTATCAGGCGCGATCGCGGCAGTTTTTCGGGTGGTTTGTTGCCATTTTTACCTGTCTGCTGCCGTGATCGCGCTGAACGCGTTTTAGCGGTGCGTACAATTAAGGGATTATGGTAAATCCACTTACTGTCTGCCCTCGTAGCCATCGAGATAAACCGCAGAAATCGTGTCAGCCAGCAGCCTGGATTTTTTCGGGGTAAGGTCTTTGCTGCGGTAATCAGTACCCGCAAATTGAGTTGTGCCCCGGAGTGAGTTTAAAAATTCCTGGCTGTGAAACTGCTGAATGCGTTGTTGCACATCACTCCGTGATTTTCCTGTCGCTTTATCTTTAGCTCCCATATCCCAGAACTGCCGAAAAAAAGGCACCATCATTCGTGTTGTGTCGGCTTTTTGGGTGGAAAAGTTGGGATCAAAACCGTCATCAGAAGCATATACGTAATGCCGGGTATGTTGTTCCACGCTGCCCTTTGGGGTACAGGCTGTGAGAGCTACTGTTGCTGTTATCATGGCGATAAGACAAAGTTTGTTTCCGGTACGTCTCATGAGTGTCTCCCTACCTTAAAGTATTTATTCTCGGTGAGTTATTATCCGAAGACTATTTTATCATCAGTCTCTGACAGCGTTCAGCGACCGAACAACCTGGACCAGAATCCCCGTTTCTTTTCCAGTTCCAGTGCCTGCCTGAGCTGGGCTATCTCATTTTGTAGCTGTTCCCGTTCTGCTTCCTGGCGTCTGCGATCCATATCCTGTGCCTGTTTATCCTCAAGCATCAGCGTCAGGCATTGTTTCAGCTCATTCAGCTCCCGGAGAATGCGTTCTGTCTGCTGATCATGTGGATTTTCTGCATGTCCCTCACTGTGCCTTTCTGGTGTCTCATTCTGCTTTAATTCGCCGTATGCCCGGATCAGTTCACTGGTTTCAAACTCCCGTCGTCCGTCCCTGCCGGTACGGTAACTGACAAGGCCTGCGCGCATATCACGGTAAAACTGTGAACGCGATCTGCCTGTCATTTTTAGTGCGTCCCGGAGTGTGTGCCATGCCATAAAGTGACAGTGTCCCATAGATGTCTCATCTCATAGTTTCAGTAAAACATAATGAGGTCTGAGAACGGTAATGTTTGTGCTGGTTTTTGTGGCATCGGGCGAGAATAGCGCGTGGTGTGAAAGACTGTTTTTTTGATCGTTTTCACAAAAATGGAAGTCCACAGTCTTGACAGGGAAAATGCAGCGGCGTAGCTTTTATGCTGTATATAAAACCAGTGGTTATATGTACAGTATTTATTTTTAACTTATTGTTTTAAAAGTCAAAGAGGATTTTATAATGGAAACCGCGGTAGCGTACTATAAAGATGGTGTTCCTTATGATGATAAGGGACAGGTAATTATTACTCTTTTGAATGGTACTCCTGACGGGAGTGGCTCTGGCGGCGGAGGTGGAAAAGGAGGCAGTAAAAGTGAAAGTTCTGCAGCTATTCATGCAACTGCTAAATGGTCTACTGCTCAATTAAAGAAAACACAGGCAGAGCAGGCTGCCCGGGCAAAAGCTGCAGCGGAAGCACAGGCGAAAGCAAAGGCAAACAGGGATGCGCTGACTCAGCGCCTGAAGGATATCGTGAATGAGGCTCTTCGTCACAATGCCTCACGTACGCCTTCAGCAACAGAGCTTGCTCATGCTAATAATGCAGCTATGCAGGCGGAAGCAGAGCGTTTGCGCCTTGCGAAAGCAGAAGAAAAAGCCCGTAAAGAAGCGGAAGCAGCAGAAAAGGCTTTTCAGGAAGCAGAACAACGACGTAAAGAGATTGAACGGGAGAAGGCTGAAACAGAACGCCAGTTGAAACTGGCTGAAGCTGAAGAGAAACGACTGGCTGCATTGAGTGAAGAAGCTAAAGCTGTTGAGATCGCCCAAAAAAAACTTTCTGCTGCACAATCTGAAGTGGTGAAAATGGATGGAGAGATTAAGACTCTCAATTCTCGTTTAAGCTCCAGTATCCATGCCCGTGATGCAGAAATGAAAACGCTCGCTGGAAAACGAAATGAACTGGCTCAGGCATCCGCTAAATATAAAGAACTGGATGAGCTGGTCAAAAAACTATCACCAAGAGCCAATGATCCGCTTCAGAACCGTCCTTTTTTTGAAGCAACCAGACGACGGGTTGGGGCCGGTAAGATTAGAGAAGAAAAACAAAAACAGGTAACAGCATCAGAAACACGTATTAACCGGATAAATGCTGATATAACTCAGATCCAGAAGGCTATTTCTCAGGTCAGTAATAATCGTAATGCCGGTATCGCTCGTGTTCATGAAGCTGAAGAAAATTTGAAAAAAGCACAGAATAATCTCCTTAATTCACAGATTAAGGATGCTGTTGATGCAACAGTTAGCTTTTATCAAACGCTGACTGAAAAATATGGTGAAAAATATTCGAAAATGGCACAGGAACTTGCTGATAAGTCTAAAGGTAAGAAAATCGGCAATGTGAATGAAGCTCTCGCTGCTTTTGAAAAATACAAGGATGTTTTAAATAAGAAATTCAGCAAAGCCGATCGTGATGCTATTTTTAATGCGTTGGCATCGGTGAAGTATGATGACTGGGCTAAACATTTAGATCAGTTTGCCAAGTACTTGAAGATTACGGGGCATGTTTCTTTTGGATATGATGTGGTATCTGATATCCTAAAAATTAAGGATACAGGTGACTGGAAGCCACTATTTCTTACATTAGAGAAGAAAGCTGCAGATGCAGGGGTGAGTTATGTTGTTGCTTTACTTTTTAGCTTGCTTGCTGGAACTACATTAGGTATTTGGGGTATTGCTATTGTTACAGGAATTCTATGCTCCTATATTGATAAGAATAAACTTAATACTATAAATGAGGTGTTAGGGATTTAATTATTCTTTATTGATATAAAAAGTCCTAGCAATCCAAATGGGATTGCTAGGACCAAACAAAGTAGATTATATAGCATAAATAGGTTTAATTTTGCTACGGGGGCGTTATTTAGGTTTTTTCTTCTTTCGAAAAAATCTTTCTTTATGAAGTTAAAAGCTATGTGTTCAATAGCATATTTTGAATATGGACATAGAATAGTGCTTATCACTATTGCATATAGCATCTTATCTGACACAAGGAAATAATACCCTTCGCTGTTTTTTGTTATAAGGTATATATATATAAGTGTGCAGTACAGGCCAAATAAAATATTTTTTATGTAGTATCTTAAGCTCATAAATTAAACCTCGCATATATTCTTTTCATTTTATAAGGATCGAGTTATGAGGAAAAGATTTTTTGTGGGAATATTCGCGATAAACCTCCTTGTTGGATGTCAGGCTAACTATATACGTGATGTTCAGGGAGGGACCATCGCACCATCCTCCTCTTCTAAACTGACGGGGATCGCGGTTCAGTAGAAAAGATCAAAGGATCTTCTTGAGATCCT
>ERZ791796.1619-NODE-1619-length-12803-cov-11.907201_pt1 | contig 12803 bp, 10 predicted proteins | sample MGYA00510311_ERZ791796 | MGnify/ENA primary metagenome ERZ791796 (study PRJEB30046, sample SAMN00792042) | human gut metagenome | study: EMG produced TPA metagenomics assembly of the A metagenome-wide association study of gut microbiota in type 2...
CGAAATCGGGACGGTGTTTTTGGAGATAAAAAACAGCCGTCCGAAATCGGGACGGTGTTTTTGGAGATAAAAAACAGCCGTCCGAAATCGGGACGGCTGTTTGGATTTATAATGTCTCTTGTTTCAGTTGTTCGACGAAACGATCGATTCGCTGTAGTTCTTTCGGAATATCGATTCCCTGCGGACAGTGTGGATTACATTGGTTGCAACTAGTACAATGATCTGCTTGGCGGAGTTTCGGTACACTGCGGTCGTACCCGATCAGATAAGCCCGGCGAGCTTCGCGGTAGTTTTCATCCTGTCCGCTCTGAGGGACATTCCCCTCGTTCACACATTTATTATAATGAAGCAAAATTCCCGGAATATCGATACCGTAAGGACAAGGCATACAGTATTTGCAGTCGTTACATGGGATGGTCGGATACTGCATCATCAAGTCGGCGGTGTCGAACAAGAAACGGTTTTCCTCTTCCGTCAACGGTTGCAACGGACAGTAGGAGCGGAGGTTGTCTTGCAGGTGCTCCATGTAAGTCATGCCGCTCAGCACGGTGAGTACGCCAGGAAACGAACCGGCAAACCGGAAAGCCCAGGAGGCGACGCTCCGTCCCGGTTCGCGTTGCTTCAGGCGGGCGACGATATGGTCGTGCACGTTCGAAAGCCGTCCTCCGAGGAGTGGTTCCATGATGATGGCGGGAATCCCCCGTTTCTGTAATTCCCCGTACAGATATTCCGCATCGGTGTTTCGCGGGTTGATCTCTTTGGCATGTTTCCAGTCCAGGTAATTCAACTGGATCTGGACGAAATCCCATTGATATTCGTCGTGTTTCGAAAGCAAATAATCGAACACCTCTATATCTCCGTGATAGGAGAAACCTAAGTTTCGGATACGTCCTGCCTTGCGTTCTTCGAGCAGGAAGTCGAGTATGCCGTTCTTGACATACCGGTTTTCATAGGCTTCCATACCACCCATGCCGATCCCGTGAAGCAGCATATAATCGAGATAATCGACTTGCAGCTCCTTGAGCGAATTGTTATACATCGCTATAGAGGCTTCGCGGCTCCATGTGTCGGGAGAGAAGTTCGAAAGTTTGGTGGCGATGTAATATTTGTCACGTGGATAGCGGCTGAGGGCGATCCCCATAGCATGTTCCGAACGTCCTTTGCAGTAGGCGGGCGAGGTGTCGAAGTAGTTCACACCGTGCTCGATGGCATAGTCAGTCAGCCGGTTGACCATCTCCTGGTCGATTTCGTCGTCGCTGTCTCTTGCGCTGCTTTTGGCAATAGTCGGCAGACGCATGCATCCATAACCGAGGATGGAAACTTTGTCTTTTGTGGACGGCGTTGTGCGGTATGTCATCCGGTCCGTGGGAATAGGGGTGGAGCTTCCCGAACCTGAGGCCATCCCGCTGTCCGAACTGCACCCGGAGAGCAACGGGGCGGTAGTTGCCGTGCTGATTCCTACAATCTTCAGGAAATCGCGACGGTTTATCGCTTGATGATTGTCTTTTTTCATATATGATGATTCTTTTATTTCTTGATCAAATATTCCGGTGTTGTTCGTGTCCTTCCACATATATGGCGCTGAACGGACGCGACGGGCACAGGTTTTCACAGGCTCCGCAGCCGATGCATTTTTCCTCGTTTACGACCGGAAGTTGAGGCGAATCCGGGTCGTTCGGGTCTTTTGCCACCATCAAGATCGCCTGGGTAGGGCAATGGCGGGCACAGTTGCCGCAAGTGACGCCGTCCCGGTTGACGATGCAATTTTCCTGAATCAGTACGGCATGTCCGATCTGGATAGCCGTCTTGTCCGCTTTCGTGATCGGACGGATCGCTCCGGTCGGGCAAACTTCCGAACATTTGACGCATTCGGGACGACAGTATCCTCGCTCGTACGATACTTCTGGCTGCATAAATGTTTGAAGGTTCCCCGAAGGACGCAGCACATGGTTCGTACAAACCGATACACAAAGCTGGCACGCGGTGCAATGCTGGGAGAAATTGGCAGCGCTCAGCGAACCCGGAGGGGTGATCGGGGTTGTCCGGTCCGGTTTCTTTTTATCTTCGATGATGGCCAGTCCGCCGTCGACTTTCTTGTCCGGGAGTTGTACTTTTTCCTGGGCTTTCAATGCGGCAGAAGTAGCAAGTAATGCCGATACGGTAAAGAATTTGCGACGATCGGGCTTGTCTACGGCCGGTTGGGCGGTCTGTATTTCCGCCTTGTTTGTTTTTCTGCGTGTATATCGGATGGCTCCCTGCCGGCATTTGTCGATACAATCCATGCAGGCGACGCAACGGCTGTAATCGATCTCGTGTGCTTTCGCATTGATACAGGCTGCTTTGCAATTACGGGCACACAAGCCGCAACCATTGCATTTGGACGTATCGATAACCGGTTTGAAAACGGAAAAACGGGAGATCAATCCCAAAAACGTTCCTACCGGGCAGATCGTGTTGCAATAGGTTCGCCCATTCCGCCAGGCAAGTATGATCAGTATAATGAAGGTAACTGTGGCAATGATAAAGGTTGGGAGGCTCCGTAGCCAGACTTCCGTTTCGTAGAAAGCATAATTGTCTGCCCGTTCTGCCAAGTAGGCCAGAAAGTTGTTTCCCCATTGCCAGAGGGGTGCGAATAAGTTAGAGGCGATACGCCCGTAAGCGCTGTAAGGTGCGATCAATGCCGCCCATGCTCCTAACCCGCTGATCATGGCAAGGATAAATATCACCATGGCTCCGTATCTTAACCAGGACAAGGCGGGGGAATAACGGAAACGGTTTTTCTTCCGTTTCCCCGCCAGCCATGAAACAACATCCTGGAATATGCCGAGAGGGCAGATTACAGAGCAGTAAACCCGACCGAAAATCCAGGTCAATACAATGAGAAACAGTACCACGCCGAGGTTGAGTGCCAATACCGCCGGCAGGAACTGTACTTTCGCCAACCACCCGAACCATGCATGCAACGTCCCCGTGAAATCGAGAAACAGCAGGGTTACAAGCGTAAAACAGATAAGTGCAGTTGTAAGTCTGATCGTTCGCAACATAATAAACTCTTTTTAGATAGTCTGTTATTTTATATTGCAAACATAATAAAAGGAAATGGTTTGCAACTTACACGAATTACGGATTGATGTACCAATATTACGGTTTTGTCAACTTCTGCAAAAAGTCTGGCTGACAAACCTTAGAACTTCAGGCAAGGCCGTCCGCCAATAGGTCCAGCTATGGCCGCCGTCTCGTACTCGGAATTCATGCCTGATCCCTTTCTGCTTCATGACCTGGTGCACCTGCATGTTTCCGTCCAGCAGGCCGTCGTCATCACCGCAATCAATGTAATAACGAATTTTGGGCAAGTTGTTTTGATTCCAGTCGGAAAGGATCTTCAAGACATTGTTTTGCTTCCAGTGTTCGTCTCCCGGCCCGAACAGGCGGTTGAATAAATCCTTGTGCGATTTGTTTTTTCTTGCCTCCATGACTGTGTCGTCGAAAACGGCGGCACTCAACGGAGCACATGCGCAGAACATGTCCGGATGATGCAAGCTGTACAGGAATGATCCGTAGCCACCCATCGACAATCCGGCAATTGCCCGGCTTTCTTTGTCACTGCGAATCCGGTATGTTTTTTCCATATAGGGGATAAGTTCTTCAAAAAACATGTCTTCGTAAGGTACTTTTCCGTCATACTGGTTGATATACCAAGTGTCCCATGCGTCCGGCATGACGATTATCATCGGCACGGCTTCCTCGTTTGCGATGGCACGGTCGGCAATCGTTTTCATTTGTCCCATCTGTATCCAGTTGGTTTCATTGTCCGTGTAACCATGCAAGAGGTAGAGGACCGGATAATTCCTTTTCGAGGTGTTGTAGTCGGAAGGCAGGTAGATGGAGTAGGAAACTTTCCTACCTAATTTGTTACTTTCAAAAGAGAGCGATTCGAAAACTGTGCTCTGCGAATATCCTGCCATATTGAATAGAAAGCACAGGATAAGATGGAGGTAAATTTTGTTTTTCATATATTATTAATAATTAGATTTGCTTGTCTGGACAAAGTAGAAATAAGAGAAGAGAGTTTGTCTGAAAACTTATTAGGTTTCGACATACTCTCTTTTTCTTATTTGGAATTAATCTGCCATCGGATAGGGAAATTCGGTCAACCCTTTGTACATGAATTGATAGGTCGGAACTTCGATTCCCAATTCTTGGGCAGTTCGTACGACATAGCCTGTCAATGTTTCCACTTCGGTGCGATTGCCTTTTTGAAAATCACTGTGCATGGAGGTTGTGGAGTTGTTAGGCATGATCTTCTGGGCGTCGATGGCGGAGAATACTTGACCGTCCGGCAGACGGATCCCTTTGGCTTCTGCCACGCTTTTGAGTTCATAACCTAATGTGATGAACAGATCGATATGGTTATTTACCACTTCGCCAATCGTTTCATTGAAATAGGAGGTGATAGTGGCGGCGGTCGAGATCATGAAGAATTTCTTCCAGATTTCCAAGTCAATGTCATCCGGTATTGTGGTAAGGATACGGGCGTTGGCCAATATATCCTGTAAGTCTTTCTGTCGTTTCTTGTTTCCTTGTTTACTTCCGAAGAACATCCGGTCCTTTATGGTGAACTTTTCCACTCTTCCCGGTCTGACCAAGCGGGAACCGATGTAAACGCATCCTTTCCAAACCTCATTGTTCGGTAATAGCTTTTGTATGCGTTCCGCTATATCCGCTCCGTTCAGCAGGGGAATGATAACCGTATTAGGGCCGATGATCGGAGTCAGCTGAACTATATTCTCCTCCAAGTCGTAGCTTTTGGTACAGCAAAACAGGTAATCGACTGGTCCTATTTCAGCAGGATTGTCGGTTGCGAGGGTTGGTTTTGCTTTGATCGTCAGGAATGTATTTTTGACTTCGATGCCGTTCTTACGTATCTCTTCCAGATTTTCACCCCGGGAAATGAAATAGATGTCAATATCTTCAGAGTCTTTGTAACGGGCAGCTAATAGTCCTCCGTAGTAGCCGCCTACAGCTCCTATACCGGAAATCGCTATTTTAGTTTTATTCATGTTCTTGTCTTGTTATTTTTACAAAGATGAAAAATAAAATTGGAATAACTATATCAGTTTGAGTTCTTTTAGAAAGTCGGGGATACATTGTTCAAAATTAACACCAAAGCGGTAGTCCGTTTTTACATTATATGTCCGGCGTATACTGTCGGCTGTGAAGTTTACGGCTATTTGTGCAGATTCGCTTAAGCTGAAGTTATTCAGCAGGCCGGATAACAGGGCGCTCGCAAAAACATCTCCTGTTCCGTGATAACTTCCTGGTATCCTCTCGGAAAACAGGTAGTCTATCGAATCTTTCCTTTGGTCGTAGGTCGCAGCTCCCAATTTCTTTTCTTCAAAGTATACACCGGTCAGTACGATCTTTTTCGGTCCGAGCTTGCTTAGTTTTTTTAAGATTTTTTCGATATAGGCCTGCGTATAGGGACCGGGATGGTAGCTTTCTTCCAGTAATAAAGCAGCTTCGGTCAGGTTAGGGACGATGATGTCTGCTTTCCTGCATAAGGATCTCATGCCTGTCGCAAACTCAGGTTGGAATATGCGGTATAGTTCTCCGTTGTCCGCCATTACCGGATCTACCAGGATCAGATTGTTTTTTGATCTGAATAGTTCGAAAAACTCTTTGACGAGGTCCAGTTGTTCGAATGAACCTAAGAAACCGCTGTAGGTCGCATCGAATTGTATATCGAGCGACTTCCAGTGCTGCATAAAAGCCCGCATGTCGCTTGTCAGGTCGCGGTAAGTATATCCGCTGATTCCTCCTGTATGAGTCGATAATATGGCGGTCGGCATGGCACACGCTTCTATTCCGGCGGCGGAGAGGATAGGCAAAGCAACAGTTAGAGAGCATTTTCCGAATCCGGACAAGTCATGTATGGCAGCCACACGTTTTTGATAATCTTTATTTTCCATTTATATGTTATGACTTTATTTTTCTATAACAACAAAAAATATTTCCGATTTGTTATTTGAGAAATAGATAGGCTATGAGAAATATTGCTATTATTGCACTGTTATTGGCATGTGTCAGTGTGGCTGGCAACGCTGGGAGCAGGAAAAAGTTTGATTTAATGAAACAAGAAAATATGAAGATGAAAGACAAGGCTGAAATATATCTGGCAGGCGGTTGCTTCTGGGGTACGGAACATTTCTTGAAACAGATCAGAGGTGTGGAACAAACGGAAGTCGGTTATGCCAACAGCCAAGTTCCCAATCCAACCTATAAAGAGGTGTGCACTGGGAATACCGGAGCGGTAGAAACAGTTAAGGTTGTTTATGATCCGCGAACGGTCGACTTGGATCTATTGTTAGATCTGTACTTTCAGACGATAGATCCGACTAGTGTCAACCGTCAGGGTGGGGACAGTGGTTTACAATATCGTACGGGCATTTATTATATCGATAAAGATGATGCTCCGGTGATCGAAGCTGCCATTAAGGATTTGGCAAAAGACTATGCGAAGCCGATCGCCATCGAGGTGATGCCACTCGTTAATTTTTATGCTGCGGAAGAATACCATCAGGATTATTTGGATAAGAATGTGGGCGGTTATTGCCATATTAATCCGAAATTGTTTGAATTGGCACGGAAAGCTAATGCCCGTCCTGTTTATGCAAAGCCGGATGATGTGACTCTTAAGAATAAACTTTCGGACATACAGTATGCCGTAACGCAAAAAAATGCCACAGAGCCTGCATTCCGCAATGAGTACTGGAATGAGCATAGGGAAGGAATCTATGTCGATATTACGACTGGTGAACCACTTTTCGTATCTACCGATAAGTTTGATTCCGGCTGTGGCTGGCCAAGTTTTTCCAAACCGATTGATAAGAAACTGATTGTCGAAAAGCCGGATACTTCGCATGGAATGACCCGGACAGAAGTACGCAGCCAGACGGGGAATGCTCATTTAGGTCATGTCTTTCCGGATGGTCCTGCCGATAAAGGAGGTCTACGATATTGTATAAACAGCGCTTCACTGCGGTTTATCCCGAAAGAAAAGATGAAAGAAGAAGGTTATGGGGATTATTTGCCTCTTCTGAAGAAATAAAATCAGGCTTATATATCGATGAGGCAGTATCCACTGCCTCATGTTTTTTATTTATTGTTCGAGAACATCCAAGTCCATTTATGCCATATGCTTTCCAAGGGACCTTGTTTGTGGCTTGCCAGCCACCATTTGCAGAACGAAACTTGTAACAGGAAGAGGGCGAACCCGATTAGTAAACTTATTGTATAGCCACAATAAGGAGCTAAATATAGTCCGAACGGGAAATAGATGATCGCTCCCATGATTGATTGCGCGATATAATTTGTCAGGCTCATCTTACCGTAAAAACGCAGAGCTGAAACAGCTTTCCTGAAGCATTCTTTCTGGTATAAGAGTACAAACGAGGAAACGAGGACGAATGTAAACGCAAATTTCTGCCACATGTCGAAAGCTGTCCCTACGGTTTGCTTGATCAAGGCATTGTCGCTTGCCATGATCTGTTCTTTTAAGGAATACAAGGGAGCGAAACAGATTGCAGCAATAATAAGAACCTTTACCCAAAAACGCAGGTGTGTTTCGCTTGTAACGAATAGTTCTTTTCTGCCGATATAAAGTCCCAACAGGAATAGACCTGCCGTCTGCAGAAAACGTCCGGCTCCGATAGCCCAGTACAAACTTGCTTTTTGTCCTAACGTGATATTGCCCCAGATGAAGTCCAGGAAATTTCCGGCTTTGGTATATTCGGCGACCTCACTGTACATGGCGCCTACGCCGAGATCCGGCAGAGCATGGGCAGGATTGAGCAGACTCATGATGTAGTGATACCATTCTATAGGTTGGATTAATAATATAATAGCTGTGATCAAGATCGCTTTGTCACTCCATTTGCGGACCAGAAATAAAACCAAACCTACTACGGCAAATAACAACAGTACGTCTCCGGCCGGGAAAAAAGCGGCATTCAAGGTTGCGAAGCCAAGCAACAGAACCAATCGCCATAAGAAGCGGTAGCCGAAGTCTTTTCCTTTCTTTTTCTGATTATGACATTGGATATAGAATGTAAACCCGAACAAAAGAGCGAAAATAGCATAAGCTTTTCCTGCAAACAGGGAAAAAATGACGTTAAACACTCCGTCGTTTAAGACGGCTAGCCATGCTGGTTGTTCTGTTGGATAGACTGGAAAGATAAAATGTTCCAGATTATGCACTAAAATAATTGCCATGACGGCAAATCCTCTTAGTGCATCGACTACTTCAATACGTGGGATTTTACTTGCTGATAGTTCCATATAAGTTGTTTATTAAGTTTCAATGTTCAAATATAGGTAATTTTGATTTCAAAGCATCCATGTTTTGAAATTGGAAAAGTTCACAAGCAGTATTCAAGCGATATTGGGTAACAAATTGTGAGAATGCATTCCTTTGCATCGCTTGGAAGTTGGGCTTTTGGGTAATAAAAAAAGCCACAAATCATTTATTTGTAGCTTTTTGTCCGTTTGCTGACCATTTCTGTCCAGCACGTTCAGCGGAGAGACAGGGTTTTGAACCTACAACCCTAACCGCTTATATTTCAGCTACTTTGCTTTCAAAATTTCAAATAGGTAACGAAACAGTAACGATTTTCAGATGTTGGGCTTGTCCAACTTTGACCGCTGTTTGTCTGCCTAACTTTCGGGTTCAAAGATACGGCTTTCTTTTGAAACTCGCAAATATCTGATAATAAATATTTTTGGGTTAGTGCAAGGTGCAAGCTATATATATAAATATATACTTGCACCTTGCACTAAGACTTCAAGATGCTGTTATCCATAGTCATCTATTTTTGAATAATTTTATTTTTTGACCTCAATTCTAAAAACGTGTTTTTATATTCCTTCCCCCATTGTTCCATAGCTTCCATGATAGGCAACAAACCCTTGCCTGCATCTGTTAAGTGATATTCCACTTTCAAAGGTATTACCGGATAAATGGTCTTAGTTATAATACCGACCTCTTCCAATTCTCTTAACTGCTTATTCAGTACTCTTTTAGATGCTATACCTATACTTCTTTGAATATCTGATGGACGTACTATTCCATTGTTAATTTCTTGTATCAACCATAACTTCCAACTTCCTGCAATTATATCCAACGTGATTCGTATCGGGCAGTTGGCGTACTCCATGGGATTTTTCTTTTCGTACATGTTTATTTTATATTAATTTGATATAATATTCAAAGGTAATATTTTCTATTGGTCTGAAAAACAAGATAGGGAAAAATTATTCCCCACATGAAAAATTATTCCCTAATTGCCTACAATATTGATTGTTGCTAATTTCGCCCTTTTAAAAAATACAAAATCATGATAGAAAATAAAGATTTTATTGTAGTGAACGGAGCAAGAGAGAATAATTTAAAAAATATATCTCTGTACATTCCCAAAAAGAGATTGACGGTTTTTACTGGTGTTTCAGGTTCAGGAAAATCATCTTTAGTATTTGATACTATTGCCGCAGAATCACAACGGTTAATAAATGAAACCTATGATAGTTTCATAAGACAACGATTACAAAAGTATGGTAAACCTGATGTTGATTCTATAGAGAATTTGCCAGTAGCAATCATAATTGACCAAAAGACTATTTCCGGAAATGCTCGCTCTACAGTTGGAACGATAACAGATATTTATTCTTTACTTAGATTGCTTTTTTCAAGGATAGGGAAACCTTTTGTGGGGCATTCAAATGCCTTTTCATTTAATAATCTTCAAGGAATGTGCACAAAATGCGAAGGACTTGGGAAAGTTCAAACTATAGATTTGGAGAAACTAATTGATAAACAAAAATCACTTAATGAAGGAGCTATACAATTTCCAACTTTTGAAGTTGGTGGCTGGCGTTGGACGAGATATGTGTATTCGGGCTTATTTGACAATGATAAAAAAATCAAAGATTATTCTTCTGAAGAGTGGTATAATCTTGTATATGCCAATAATATTAAATTACCTAATAAAGACAAACGTTTTCCCAAAACATCACCCTATGAGGGAATATTACCACGATTCGAACGTACCTTTTTTAGGAAAGAATCCAAGGAAATAACAGAAAAATACGCCGATTTGTATGCAAGAATTGTAAAACAAGAGATATGTCCAGAATGTAACGGTACAAGATTAAATCAAAATGTTTTAAGTTGCAAAATAAATGGTAAAAATATAGCTGAATGTTGTAATATGGATATTGCAGAATTACTGAAATTCCTTTCTGAAATAAAAAATCCTATGATTCAACCGGTATTAAATGCTATCTGCTTACGGCTCAACGGACTTTTATCTATCGGACTGGGATATTTGACTTTAAATAGGGAAACGTCCAGTCTATCTGGTGGTGAAGCTCAACGTATAAAACTAATAAAACACCTTAGTAGTGGACTTACAGACCTTATTTATATTTTTGATGAACCAAGTGTTGGACTTCATCCAAGCGATGTATGTAAAATGAACAATTTATTGTTAAAATTACGAGATAAAGGCAATACCATTTTGGTAGTAGAACATGATTTGGATGTAATTCGTATTGCCGACCATATCGTAGAATTGGGTGTCAGTGCAGGGAAAAAAGGTGGGAGTATTATATATGAAGGTGATTTTCAGGGATTAAAACAGTCTGATACGCCAACAGGAAAGTATGTAAGACTAAAGAAACAGCTAAAAATAAGCCCTCGTACATCCAAACAATATATTTCAATTACCAATGCAAAACTACATAACTTAAAGTGTATATCCGTTGATATTCCGCTATCTATGATGACTGTTATTACAGGCGTTGCAGGTTCGGGGAAAAGTTCATTAATGAAAGTCTTACACCAACAACATCCTGAAATTGTAATAATTGACCAACATCATCTGAAAGGCTCCAAACGCTCTAATGTTGCTACTTATACAGGAATCATGGACTTGATAAGAGATTTATTTGCCAAAACAAATCATGTAAAATCTGCTCTATTCAGTAACAACTCAAAAGGGGCATGTCCCGAATGTAAAGGACTTGGAATTATTTCCACTGATTTAGCTTTTATGGATACGGTGGAAGTCGAATGCGATGCTTGTAATGGTAGTGGATATAATCAAAAAGCACTTAAATATAAATTCAAGGAGAGAAGTATCAAGGATATTATGTGTATGACAGTAAACGAAAGTTTATTATTTTTTCATGAACTTGAAATTGTTTCGGTACTTAAAAAATTACAAAAAGTAGGTTTGGGTTATGTAACTTTAGGGCAATCATTAAACACCTTTTCCGGTGGTGAATGTCAAAGATTAAAATTAGCAACTGAATTAAAAACAAAAGGAAAAGTCTATATTTTTGATGAACCAACAACGGGGTTACATGGATTAGACATTCAAAGGTTATTGTCTGTTTTTAATCAACTTATAGACACAGAGAATAGTACTGTTATCATTATCGAACACAATTTAGATATAATTAGTCAAGCTGATTGGGTTATCGAAATTGGTCCAAACGCAGGAAAAGAGGGGGGCAACCTTATTTTTAGTGGATTAGTTCGTGATATATTAAAGTGTTCAACTTCTGTTACTGGTTCGTTTCTTAAAAAATACATTAAATAAACGCTATAATCATTTATATAATTACCACAATTAAAATAATGAAAGAGTATATCGATAAAATATTATCACAAATTAACATAGAGATTGATGCAGTTGACTTGTATAGTTATGATATTATTGAAACTTCTCTTTCAATGGTACGCCGAATACAATCAGTTCTTAATGATTTAAGAGAAAAATTACAAACTTATGTATTTCCGAGCAAAGAGGACGAAATCCTATTCTTCAAAACACAGAAGCCGGAAATACTTGCCCGGCTATTATTCTTCTATAAGATTTATCGGATAGAAGCACAATGCCCTAATGGCAGCGATGAAGTAGTTAGAAGTTATATCAACCGGGAATTGGATAATCTGACCTATTTCTTCAATCGCAATTTGGATTTTTACCAATACTACCGTTCAGGCTCACCGGTATACGATGAATATTATTTTGTTCGTGGAAAAGCAGATTTACGGTTATGTACCGATAGCGCACAATTTGATAAAGACCCGAATTTCTCAACAGGATATGATTATAAGGTGGCTAAGATTATAGCTAACGAAATGCTACGCATCTATCTAAATAAAAGACTACAAAAACTGGTAAATGACAATCAAATAGAAGATAATCTGCAAAGATGTCTCAAATATCCACTTCGTTTTACTGGCAAAAAGGTATCTCTTATCGAACTGGGATATTCTCTTGTATCTTCGGGCGACATAAACAATGGCAACGTGGAAATAAAAGAAATGATGACTTTCCTTAGCACGATATTCCATATTGATTTAGGGGATTATTATGCTTCGTACATTGCCATGAAAGAACGTAAAAACCGAACAGCCTATCTTCACTGCTTAATAGAGAACCTGATTAAACGAATGAATGAAGATGATATGAAATAATCCTCTGTATTTCAATAAAAAGAAAGTACCATGTTCACCCTAACATGGTACTTTCCTTTTATAGTGAAATGTACGTTGAAAAATGGCATTTTTTCAGAGATTTCACACCGATTTCACCCTAAAATAGCCTGAAAAAAGTAATACTATGATAGATATAACCATGACTTTTAGATTATTTCTTCTTCCGAACTTTGCGGCAAATCAATCAGTTACCGTTATGGAAATAATAACATTCGAGTCCAAAGCCTACAAGGAACTGGAC
>ERZ791796.1630-NODE-1630-length-12726-cov-2.785810_pt1 | contig 12726 bp, 8 predicted proteins | sample MGYA00510311_ERZ791796 | MGnify/ENA primary metagenome ERZ791796 (study PRJEB30046, sample SAMN00792042) | human gut metagenome | study: EMG produced TPA metagenomics assembly of the A metagenome-wide association study of gut microbiota in type 2...
CTATTTTTCCATCCGGAAGAGGAGTAAACAGGGCAGAAAGAATATTGAAAAAAGCTTGGCAAGTACTGTTTCAGCCCTCCCATACCATGTAACTGTCCCATTCTTCTAATGCCATGTAGAAGAATGTCCGTATGCAATAACAGAAAAGAGAAAGGCCGGTCTTTCCATTCCGGACTCGACAAGTAAAAACCTGAAACGTATAAGAACGGTTTCAACAAGAACCGGCTTATTCCTCCAACGAAGCGTTCCAACAAATATCGAAGCTCCCGCCCTAAAAGACAATACAGTATCATGTTCCGGAGAAATCCCCATATCTTATCGGAAGAAGCCCGACAGCCCCTCCCTATACCGGAGTTTTGCAGGGAAACCCCTCCACCGCACATCCGCTTATTCATTCTATTTCTTCTCATTTCTTTTCTTAATCTTCATTCTTCCTCTCCACTGAATAAAAATGGCATTCGCCTCTTCCATCGACTGAAAAAGTGAACTATTGCTGTTACGCATCCTAAGTGAAAATTCCCTTTTTTATCTTATGAATGGGCGAGTAAAAACAGTCCTCTAATTCCTTTCATAGAAAAGGAAACAAGCCTATGACAGACTCTATTCAGAAACTCAGACCCACTCCCAAAGAAGCCATCCAAACCTCTCCATTCAAGGTGGAAGCTCCGGCCGAGAAAAGGATACGGTTCCAACGATACAAAGCACCCACTTCCACAGCCAAACCCTGACACGAGGCATCCACATTCTTTACTTTCACCCCTTCGTTTGTTTCCCACACAAGCTGCCTGCTACCATATCCTACTCCTTCATAAAGATAAAAACAGTTGCCCAACCGATGCAGACCACCAGCCGAAAACAGGTAATAAGCATCATGTTTGGTATTCCGATAAAAAGGCGTATCACCCCCATCCAGTAAAGTGCCGTCATCCCGGCACTCCCAATCGGCCGAGGCGGAAACAAAGTTAGACGCTGCATGCAGGTATAAACCATGACGGCGAGCCATACCGACACGTATACCGGGAGCCACTTGCGAAGTCCCCACATCCGCCGATAGCATCACCCACTTGAGCAAAGGCTCCTTCGGACGCGATTTCTTATCCTTTTCCACTACCACCAGTTTGGTACGTAACTCCCCCGCTGCATTGTCCGAGCCATAGAGCACAGGCATGGCTTCACCCAACTGTTGCTCCACCGGCAAAGACAAGACCATTTCGTACACCAGGCGCGACTCCAACGGTTGCGGAAACTTATAGTCGCGCAATACACCCCACCGGGGATGCTTCACCGTTACCTGAATGGTACCGTGCGGCACATAAAGCCACGTTTCGCCTACCTTCTCAATCCGTTTCACCACTCCCAGTGGAGTAGTAAAGGCAAAGTTTTTTCCTTCGGTTACCTTTATCAAGGCGCAAGCCTCTTTATTCAAATCACGCACGGGGTCAATCCACGCCGTAATGTCATTCGTCAACTGCTTGAAAGAGCGTACCTCGAACTGCTGGGCAGAAAGATTTACAGCCCATACACACCATAGTATCATCATGTATTTCTTCATGCTCTCCTCTCCCTATTCAAAATTAAAGTTTCGGATGCTGAACACCTTATCCGCGGGCAAAGGCGTATTCGTATCCAACATACTTGGCTGCCAGGTACGGACATGAATCTTAGGCGCTTTTTCGTCCGAGAAGTCCCACAATAAGAACAGATAGCCATCATCCGAATAAATATCCGACGAATAGCCTTGCCGCATGGTTACCCCGTAAAAGTTCTCCCGGGTAGGATGCCGCATAATCTTAAAGTCCAGGAAATGTACCTGTATCTTCCGGTTTGCCCGGAACACCTCTTTTAAGCGAGCCAAATACTCCTTTTTACTCTTCACGTTATATTGTACTTCGGGGGCGGACAGGTAATTGCCCTCTACATTCCGCTGTGCCTTCACCACTTTACCTACCACTATCAAGGCTTCCTCGCTGAAAACCTGTTCGATAAAGGCCAAATCTTTCTGCGTGTAAGCCGAGCGGAAGCGTTCCACATACTCCAGAATCACCTTTCGCCGTTCGGCATCCGGTTCGTCCAACTTTCCAGCATATACCTTCTGTGCTTCTTCAAAGAACGGATTCTCCCGGCTCTCCGACTGCATTTCCGCCCTGCCCACAGGCAAGCTCTCCGATACAGAAGCCGAAGCATCGGCGGCACAACTGTCTTCTGTTGCCTCTATTCCTGCAAGTAACTTTCTTTCAGGGGGATTCCGATAAAACACCTGCGGCACTTTTCCTTCAGTCCTCTTATCCGTTACTACATTCGGATAGACCTCCGAGGTCTGTATTTTACCGTCTTTGCCTATCACCCGGCAAACGCCATCTTTATAGGCCCACGCATGCTCTTTATCGTAAAATACGGAAAGGCTGTCGTAATTGAACTCCATCAACGCCCTTCCGCTAAAATCCAGAATGCCCCACTTGCCATGCAAACGGAAAGCGACTTTGTTTTCTCCCACTATTTTTCCTCGCTCATAGCTTCCGGGAATAACGACCGTACCCTTTTCATCGGCCAGTCCCACTCCATTTTCATCCAGGAACAACGTTACCCCATAAGGGGAAGGAAGAATCTCCTTTATCTTTTCGGGGAACGTCAGCGCCGTCTCGCCATCACGTCCCAACAAGGCACATCGCCCTTTCACCCTGTCTTTATAAGCCAGGCAGCCATCCATAAGAGTTCCGGTCAAATCACAATTCTGCAACCGGACCGGACAATGCACCTTTCCGCCTTTATCTATCAGTTGATAAGCCATACGCCCCTCCTTATCGGACAAGCCCACTATAGCCAAGCCGTCCGAAAAGTCCGATGCGAAATCATAGCGGGGAGGTATCACCCTTTTTCCGCTTTCGTCCGCATAGCCATACTTACCATCGTGCAGCCTGACCAGCGCCAGCCCTTCACTAAAGTTATGAGCCATCTCTATCCGGTTTTCAGAGTCCTCTTCCAGCTCCGCCAGCCATTGGCCTTTCCTATCCAGAATGCAGAAAGGAGCGCCCGGCTCTTTCTGCGCAAGGGTGCGTTCACCAAAGAAGTAACCTAACTGGGTGTACGATTCCGCTCCCAAACGCACCGGCACTTCCTCATCGGTCAACTTATACAAAAGCAACCTTCCGCAGGTGTCCGGCAACGAAAAGAGGCGGTTTACCACTACCGAAGGAGCGTTCTCAAAAACGGGGACTACCCCTATATGTCCGTCGGCACGCAACAAGCCCCAATTTCCTCCCGAAGTAATCCGAAAAGGGAAATGTGTTACGACCGGTTCTTCTTTATTTTCCTTACAAGAACTAAAGAGAAGCAAAAACAGCAGAAACCCTAAACAAGAGAGAAGCTGCTGCCGAAATATTCCGTTCATTTTTATCAAACTACGCATGTGATGCAAAGATAGTTATTTAGTTGAGAGTGGAAAGTGGAGAGTGGAGAGTTTTTTTGTCACTCTCCACTCTCCACTTTCCACTCTTCACTTATTAAGCTTAGTCCCAGTCAACAATCTCGCCTCCTATTTCAATCTTCACCTGTTCCGGATTCTTCGAAATGGTTATCATCATGGTGTGTTGCATTCCCATCTTAAACTGGAAACGGCTCTCCACCAGATACGAAACCCCTTTCATCACCACCTCCACTAAAGGCAGGTTGTTGTCCAAACGCTGGGGCACCACGATAGCGGTATACTTCTGGTTACCTAACGCCTTGGCACGGATGGTTTGCCCGGATTTATAAGGGTTCTTGGTCACCATTCCCGAAGCCATATCTACGGTAGCCTCCGTTACGGTATTGTGTACATACACGGCAATATCCTTCTCTTCGGGAAAATCGCCTTCATAATCAGAGCCTTGTATCAATACAATGTTGAAACGGCTCATGCGATGTTTAAAGGTCAGTTGTACCGGGTCTTTAGAGGCGGCCAAATCGTTTTTGGAAGCCCATAAGAAATCGCTGGCTTCATACCCACCCAATCCGTCGGCCGAGCGGGCTGTCGTCTGGTCGGTCTGTACAGAAAACGTGCAATCGTCCACCGATGCCGGCGAAGTGATATAGGGATAATACGCATACACATTGTAGTGTTTTCCATTATTCCAATACACGGGGGTAGAGGGTTTCCACACCGTGCCGTCGTACGTCATGGCCGCATTGTTTATCTCGTTGCCCGACACCTGTAAGGGTTGTGTGGCATCCGTTACATACAATCCAAGAACATCCGAGTTCTCAAAACTCTTGTCGGTAGCCCGCACCGCTTTCACTTCCTGCTGTCCGGGATAATATACCGTAAAGCGCATCGAGCCGTCTTCTTCTTTCAGCGTGTTCTCCTCACCGGAGCAACCGCAAACCAAGATGCACAACGCATAAAGAAGAACCAAAGCTATAATCGATAAAAAACTTATATTCTTTAATTTCATATCTCTTCCTTTTTTATATTCCTATTCCGTTATTTACTTCCGTAAAAAGGCCGGTTTGCCTTTGTGTATCACCGGTTCGTGCTGATAAGTGCCCGAGTTCTTTCCCCAAGGGGTATCCACCGAACGGAGCGACTTCGCCGTAGCGTTATCCACCTTATCGTTCGCCACAAACTTATCGAACGAATAGTCCTCGCCGGCATACTTCATAATGCGTTTCACTATCGATTCACGGCTAACGGTACTGTAATAAGGTATGTCATTATTCATACAACTATTCTGCTCCGAACGGTATACACCGCGTGTATGCATAAAACCGCCTTCAAAAATGTCCACCACATCGCTGTAACGGGAATCGAATATCAAATGACTCCAAGGCACTTCATTCATTTTTCCGGTAAGAGAAAGATTATCGAACCATCCGTTGGCCTTGGCTGCATTGAATTCAAACACGTGCCCGCAACAAGTACAAGTACAGAAATCAATGAATTCATTGTGATAAATATATTCATCACCCAATTTCCCGAATCCGTGTCCTCCGGCTTCGTGTTGAATCACGCCCCGTGTATCCAACGGATAACCGTATGTACTCTTCGGACAGAAGGCGATAGCCGAGCCGTCATCCCACATCTGGCAAATACCTCCGTAATCGGTACTGTTCGGCGTAATAATAATCAGCGACTGATTCAAATTCTCTTTATTTACCGTAGGCATTTTGCAAGCGTACGCAAACGCCGCATCATAGTCGCAACGCAACCCTACGCCTCCCGTATAGGTGGTTTCGAACTTGGCATAACGGATGGTGTTGATACTGCCTATGCCCGATTCCGGCGATACGGCAATAGCAGTGTACACATTGAAATAATCCTTATAGGTTTTATACGGTTCGATACCGAAGAAGTTATCCACCTGCTCCTCCATATCTTTCATATAAGTTCCATCCGAGATATCTTTTGCGTCGTATCCATCGCCCAAGAAGACAAGGTTGATACCTCCGTTGTTACCTTTGGTCGCCTTATGCAAGGTAATCACTTCGTCTTCGGCATACTTATAGTCATATTGGGTAACAGTGCATTTGGATGTATAGTCCTTTCCTGTCAAACGGAAAACGATTTCCCCCGAACGTTGTGCCGACCCGGATGGCATTTCAGAAATAGTAAGTGTAAGTTCTGTCTTTCTATTTCCATTCATAGCCGACAGTTTGCACCAATCGGGTTTGCTTTCCACTTCCCAATCGCCTTCGGCGTTAAGTACCAGTTTACGGGTACATTCCGTATTGATAGCACAAGCCAACGCCGGACGGCAAACCAATTCGCGATGCGCCGCAATACGTTTGAAATCGCTCCATCCCGGTGCAACCTGATACTGGGTAACGGATGGTTCGGGTACTTCTACCGTGAAATTATCTACAAGTACTCCGTTAAACGCTCCGGACTGGATATATGGAGGAATCGTTCCTTTACAAATAATAGAACCAATACCGAAACAGTTAGAAAAAGCCCCACCGTTATCACCCCAAATAGCTTCATAGCGAATACTTTCAAGCGCTTCCGGCAAAATAAGACCTTCAATACCTCTACAACTGGCAAAAGCTCCGGCACCAATGCTTTGTACCTTCTCTGGAATTTCCAGCACGCCTGTCAATCGCCAGTTATAAGCGAAGGCATTATCGCCAATAACAGACAAATTCTTAGGCAGGACAAGAGTTCCGGAGAAATCACACCCGTTAAACACATTATCATTTAGTACGATTAAATCTTTCGGCAATTCCAACTCTCCTTTTAGAGGCGTTTCATAAAAAGCATACGAACCAATAGCGGTCACACCATCATGTAATGTTAACGTACCATTAAATCCACAACCGCGAAAAGCACTTCCGTTTATCTCAATCACCCCCTGAGGTATTGTTAAGTTTCCTGTCAGATTTTTACATCCTTTAAAAGCTTCGTCACCAAGATAAGTCAAAGCATTCGGCAAATGCAAGTCGCCATATAGTCCACTACAATCCAGGAAAGCCTGCATCCCGATATATTTCAAGTTAACAGGCAAATGTAACTCTCCTACAAAACCACAGTCGCGAAATGCACCTAATCCGTAAACAGCTTGGCCTCCTCCTATATATTCCAATGTGCTAGGCAAAGACAACGTTCCTGTTAAAGCTTTACAACCATTGAAAGCAGAAGCTTCTATGCGAGTAACCCCCTCCGGAACAATCAATGAACCGGACAAATAGGAACAACCATCAAAAGCCGCCGGACCTATTATCTTTAATTTATCCGGTAGAACTAATTTCAACAGAGATACCTTATCAGCGAAAGCCTTAGCAGGAATTCTATCGGCTGCAGGCGCACCAAAATCTTCATAAGTGCCTTTGGTTATCACCACTTCTTTTAAGTTTAATGCTTGAAGTCGGTTCATCGAATCACGCATAAAATAGAAATCGTCCGAGCATATCTTTCCCGTAATCTTCAGATTCTGCAAAGCACGGAAATCTTTTCCGGCAGCTTTGATGGCCTCTTTCAGCTTCCCGGCTTCCGAATCTATCACTATATATTCGCGGGCGGTAGCATCGTGCGAGACGCCATCGTTCTCCCAAGCAGTAATCGACTCGTCGACAACCGTAAATTCGTAATCACCGGTCACTGTTTTCTTATCCACTTTAATGGTGAAGTTGTGCATCTTTCCGGGGATATATTCAAAGTCGGCATCCTTTTTAAAGGTATAGTTCACGCCGTTTACCGTCAGGGAGAAAAGTACCGTGGAAGCGCCTAACGTTTGCGGCACGACAATAGCACGGAACTCATCGCTGTTGCGATAAGCTATAATTCCGGTAGAGGCCACCTCGCCCGTAGCTTCAATCACGCCGGTAGAAAGATTGATAACGGCACTCCGCTTGGTATTCATTACCAATACGCTCTTGTCGAAACCGCTCCATTCCCCTTCCGCAAAACCGTCGCCCTCTTGCAGCACAACACGGGCATTGGCCATGCGATGGCGCAAAGCGAGTTTAACGACTTGTTGAGTAGGCGCTATCTTCTCCGCCTTTCCCCAAAGGAAATCGCTGGCTTCATAACCTCCTAACGCTCCGCCCTCAGCACTCTTCTGCTGATTTTTCTGTACCTCAAACGTATAAGCGGACACGTTGCCCGGAGAGCTATAGGGATAGTACCCGTAAATGTCTACCGGAGTGACATTGTCTTTCCAATATACATCGTAGGCCGGAGTCCATTTATAGTTCACCTCATCGAACGTATACTTCAGGTTCGTAGCCCGGTTGCCGCTGTTAGCCAAGGTACCGGGCGCTGTTCCGTCATAGTCGACAATGTACACGCCCATTTCGTCGCCGTTGCAGAAGCCACTGTCCGCCACACGCGTCTTCATTACCTGGTCTATCTCTCCCGAAAGATTAATAGGGAGTTCCGTATTTCCGCCCGAGCCTCTCCAATCTTCATCGGAACAGGCCATTATCAGCAGGGATAACAAGAGGAGCCATTGTCCTCTTGATGTAATGGATTTCACTGTATTCATATATCGTTTTTATGTTTTTCTATGTTTATTCAGCCGTACCGCCATGGTCTTCGTCATCGGTTTCCCATGCGCCGATACCTACATTCACTCCGTTGCTGGTTTTAGACACTTTCACGGTAAGCGTATGTTTGGTATTGGTCTTGAATTCGCATCCGGTTTTCAGGGTATAGTCTCTGCCGTCCACTGTTACCACTACCAAAGCTGTGCCGTCCGCCACGGTTTGCGGAGGGAGCAACGCCTTGTAACAGTCTCCGTCTTTATAAGGAGTCACGGTGGAGACATCGCCTGTCAGCGTGGGTACGCCCGTAGAGAGATTGACGGTAGAAGCCGTCTTCACATTCTGCAACTTCACGCTAACCGTTGCCTGTGCCAGCGTCTGGGTAGTAAACCCATCGCCGGGAGTGACATAAATCAAAGCGCTACTCAGGATATGTTTCACGGTAATGTTGACATCGGCTGCCGTAGGGGAAACCAGCATGGTACGTCCCCACATAAAATCGCTGGCTTTGTAAGCCGTCAGGGCCGACTGGTCCGCTTTTACCTGAAAAGGATATGCCGTTACATCGGCCGATGCCGTATAGGGATAATAGGCATAGAAATCGGCTTTGGTGGTTTCGTCTTTCCAATAAACGGGAACGTCCGGCGTCCATCCTCTGGAAGAGTAGGTAAACGGCCTGTTGTCCACATGGTTACCGGTGGTAGAGAGAGTGCCCGACATATTACCTTGGGCATTGACTACAAACAGTCCCACCCGGTCGTTCGACTCAAATCCGGTATCGGTAGCCCGCACCCCTTTTACTGTTTGCTGGGTAACCGACAAGGCTATTTCAATCTTTTTAGGATTTGTGGGTGGATTCACCGGAGGTTCGGGAGGCGTCACCGTACTTTCTCCTCCACCGCCACAGGATAGCAAGCCAAATGACAAGACTATGCCAACTAACAGATGTGCTTTCATATACATTTATTAAAGTTTTGGGACAAAAATATTCATTCCCCTAACATAAATCAAGTCCACAATGGTTCATTTGAAAAAGAATTGAAAAGATTCTATCGAATTCTATCGGAAAAGAGAAGAATTAAGGAAAGAATGAGTGCCTATCTACTTTCGCTTTCATCCCAGCTGATTGAACACTCTATCCAATACTCCTACATAATAATAGGGAATATTAAGCAACCTGAACCGCTTTCCGTTCCCCGGTTCTTTTACTTCGTCCACGCTCATCCGGTTGCTCCAGACTCTAATGGCGAGGTCGTGCGGTGCGTCCACCATAAACTGGTGCAAAGAACGAAGGTGCGCATTGGTGCCCGATTTCACTTCGATAGGCAGCAAATAACAATATACTTAAAATGAATGGATTATCGCAAAAATAGAGGTATACTTGTCATAAATCCAAAGCAAAATCAGCTAAATAATGTAATGAAGCCAAAGCAAAAACAACTAAACTTTGTCACAAAACCAAAGCAAAAGTAACTTAATGATGTAACAAAGCCAACTTCTCTCAAGCTAAACCTGCCACGTTTTGATGCCTGAGCGGAAGCTGTAGCGTAAAACTCGTCCCCTCACCCAAATGTGAGCGCACTCCTATCGCACCACCCATCTGTTCGGTAATCGTTTTGCAGATGGACAAGCCCAATCCTACACCCTGTACAAACGTATCGCCCTTATAGAAACGGTCGAATATCTTCTCGGCCTGCTCTTCCGAAATGCCACGACCTGTATCCTCCACAAAAAGCAACGCCTTCTCTCCATCTTCGGAAAGCTTGAAACCCAAGCCTATACGTCCCTGATTGGTAAATTTCACCGCATTGCCCAGCAGGTTGTCCAACACTTGCCTCAAACGGGACACATCGGTTTCAATCACCGCATCGGCAGGCGGCAGCATGAGGTCGAACGATACACCCTCGGGAATCCGGAGTCTGAAATTACGGTGAATATCCGAAAGCAACTGCGTGAGCGAATACTCCACAAAATTATACTCCATAATACCCGTCTCTATACGTGAAAGGTCGAGAATTTCCGAAACCAGTGCAAGCAGATAATCACAGTTACGATTAATTAATTGAACGAATTCCCGCCCTTCCTCACTATCGGCCGAGATTTCACCATCGGACAGCAAGTTTGAAAAGCCGACAATCGCATTCAAGGGCGTACGTATTTCATGACTCATATTAGCTAAAAAGGCCGATTTAAGCTTGTCGCTTTGCTCCGCCTTGTCGCGGGCAGCCGTAAGAGTCTCCTCTATATCTTTGTAAACCTGCGTACTCATGCAGATGCCCACTACCCGATAGGGCGCTCCTTCCACTTGCCCGAGATAAGTCGACTGTCCCTCGAACCATTCGTAATGTCCGTCTCCGCATAGAAGGCGAAACGGCACGGGATAAGGATAGAAATTACCTCCTAATTGCTGAGAGAAAACATCGGCCATATTCCCCCGGTCATCAGGATGAATACGCAGGGAAAACTCCTCCAGCGTCATTGTATAATCTCTGGTAGGAATTCCGGTATAGTCGTAGTAACGGGGGTCGATAACCATCGCACCGCGCTCAAAATCATAAAACCATGGAAATATCTTAGTAGAACTGAGGGCCATTTTAAAGAGACTCTCCTGAGTAAGTTCTTCTACCACATTGCGGAATACAAACAGGAACTCGTTAGGACTCAAGCGTGTAATGCGTCCGGAAACAAAAAAGCTGAAGCTACCATCGGCCGAACGCATAAAAGCATCGCACGGCAAAGTAACATACTCAGCCTGCGAATCGTCTAACCGGGCTATCAAATCGGGCAAGATATTCTCGCTTTGGTAAATAATCGAAAACAAATCGTTAATATTCCGCCCAACGAAATTGTCGGTAAGATGCAACTCCTCACGCGCCGACAAGTTGGTACGGAAAACAATTCCATCGACATCGAAAAAGATGATACTGGTGAGCATCGCATTCAATAAGTTGTCGGAAACTGAATCCAACTCCCGGCTACAACTGTTCTTTTTCTGCTTTCCGGCCTCATCCGGATGTATATGAGATGAACCCTCCATACTCTTTTCCCTCTTTATTTTTAGGTAATTATATACAATATGATAGAAAGAACATCTCTTTACCGAATCCCAAAGAATCAACAATTATCTAAGCAAACAATGCACCTGTTCCATTTACAACAGCACGCTCTCTTCGGTTTGATTTAAGACTGTCTTTCTACTAAAAAACTTACCTTCGGCATCCAAGAAAACGCTAGAAGTCAGGACAAAACAATGTCTTCACACGGTTCAGGTTCGAAGGTCTAGAACACGCAAAAATAATAAATACTTATGTAAAGCAAAAGAAAAACACTTCAATGTTACAGTAAATACAATATTTAACAATGAGAAGATACTTTGTAAAAGCGATTTATTAGTCCTCTTAACCAACCGCCCAGCTTGAGTTTTCACTCCTGATTACGACAAAAAAAAGTCCATTCTGTATAGATTGAAGACCAAAGCACTACTTCCGCGCTGACGTAGCAAACAGGCTGCGAGGTTGCGCTATGTACGTCGTGAGGTTGCGCTATGTACGTCGTGACGTTGCGCTATGTACGTTGTGAGGTTGCACTATGCACGTTGTGAGGTACAACAACCAACGTCCGGAAGGTTGGAAAGTCTCCTCCCAAGTTAGGGCTGACGCATTATAGTTTTTACCATATATTACACCATTCATTTGTTATTTTTCATATGTATTTATCTAGTATTTAGTTTGTTATATTCTTTGATATATCATAATAAATTTGTATCTTTATAAAGAAATAAGAAACATAAATTTACGAATAAATGGACATAATTAGTATTACTAAGTATTTAAAAGCCCCCCGCAGGGAGCATAAAAGAGAACATTCTCTGGAAACCATCTTCTATATCACCATAGCGGCAGTCTTGGCTGGTGCGGAGAGTTGGTATGACATCGAAGAGTTCGGACAGGCCAAAAAAGAATTCTTTTCCCGTAAAATCAAGGACTTTAAAGGCGTTCCCTCTCACGATACATTCAACCGTCTTTTCTCCATCCTCAAACCGGAGTTGCTTGAAAGTTCTTTCCGTGTGTGGATACGTGAAATCTGTGGTAAATATAAAGGTGTGGTTCCTATTGACGGCAAGACCATTTGCGGTGCTTCAGAGAAACAAGACAATAAAAGTTTTTCAAAACTACACATCGTCAGTGCCTGGGCATCTGCTAACGGCATTACTTTAGGACAAGAGAAAGTGGATGAGAAATCGAATGAAATAACAGCCATCCCTGCTTTAATAGAGGCTTTAGACTTGGTTGAATGTATCGTTACCATAGACGCTATGGGATGTCAGAAAAAGATAGTAGAAACTATCATCAGGAATAAGGCGGATTATGTTATCTCTTTGAAAGAGAACCAGAAAACGATACATCAACAAGTGATTGAACAGTTTGCTCAGATAGACAATCCCTCCAAACACATTCCTTCCACTCGGTATGCCAGCTATACGACAGAGGAAACCGGGCATGGGCGGACAGAAAAACGAGTATATGAGATGTACTACAACGGCTTGGACTTATTCAGGGAATGGACGGGTCTGAAATCCATCATACGGGTTCAATCCTACAGAAAAGAAAATGCCAGTGGAGTGGAAACCAAAGATACAAGATATTACATCTCATCCATAGGATTAGATATACAAAAAATAGCGAATGCGATACGGACCCACTGGTCGATTGAGAACAATCTCCATTGGCAGTTGGATGTCACATTCAATGAGGATGCAACCAGAAAAAAGAA
>ERZ791796.1632-NODE-1632-length-12699-cov-2.573315_pt1 | contig 12699 bp, 2 predicted proteins | sample MGYA00510311_ERZ791796 | MGnify/ENA primary metagenome ERZ791796 (study PRJEB30046, sample SAMN00792042) | human gut metagenome | study: EMG produced TPA metagenomics assembly of the A metagenome-wide association study of gut microbiota in type 2...
TTGACGCGGGTATTTGCGTCGGCGGCGGTACCGTGACCGTGACGGGCACCCCTGAGATCTACGGCGGAAAAGCAAGTGCTCTGCTGATCAACGGAGAAAGTACCGTCACCCTTTCGGGCGGAACCTACACGACCGATGAAACCGATAAGCGCAGTATCCTGACCACGGTCGGCAAGGTTACCGATCTTTTGGCTGACGGCTTCCGGTTTACCGACGCAAACGGTCTTGATGTTGCCATTACGGTCAGGGAACAGAGTCCGATCGTGTTACCGTATCCGATTTCGGCATTAAGTATATCGGCGCCGACGGAGCGGAGCAAAAATGCACCAGCTTTACCGAGCTTACCGATGCGTCCACGGGGGATTTGACCGGTTGGTATGCCGTCACGGGAGCGGTTGATATAGGAGGTGCCGTCGGTGTTACCGGAGACAATACACTGAACCTGATCCTTTGCGACGGGGCACAGCTCAACCTGACCCGCACCCTGTATATGCTCCGCGGTTCAACCCTTAACATTTACGGGCAAAGCGGCGGTACGGGTACACTGATCATCGAATCAAGTATCTGCCAGCCTGCCATAGGGATTATGGTGGGTTCCCCCGACGGCACCGTTACCGTAAACATTTACGGCGGCACTGTCACCGCAAAGACAGCCGAGGGCGCACAGCCTATCGGATCGGTTCCCGCTGTTACGACCAGCAAAGCTAATGTCACCATTGCCAAAGGCCTGAAATGCGTGAAGACCGACGACCTCAATACGGCATATGCCTACGACAATACCGACGGTACATCCATAACCATTACAAAATGCATCGACCATAAATGGTCCTATGCAAATATAACCGACGACGCCCACGACCAGACCTGCGACCTCTGCGGTACGACGGAAACGGGCGTTGCACACACAGCGGCAAGCTATAGAAACATCCCTGTAGACCCCCAATACCACTACCTGGTTTGCGCTTGCGGGAAAGAATACGGCAAAGAATATCACACATATACCTATGCTCCCAACAGCGACGGCTTGACCCACACGGCGACCTGTAAATGCGCATATGCGGTAGACGATATTGAACATACCTATAAGGACGAAGATAAAGCTTGCATCTGCGATGCGGTCCATTCGGCAACATACGACGGAAAGAAATACGCATCACTGCAAAGCGCCATTGACGCCGCCGCACCTGTCGGCGGTACGGTAACCCTTGCGCGGCAGGTAAATGAAAATGTTGTCGTCACCGACGGTACGGTCACCATTGACCTGGGCGGTAACAGATGGAGCGGCGACATTGAGGATGGGAGCTTTGTTCCTCTGACCGTAAACGGCGGCAGTGTTACCTTGAAAAACGGGAATCTCTTCCAGTGGTGGTCCGGTTCCAGTGCCCTAACCGGCATTGTGATAAACGGTGGAAGTGTGACGGTAGGGGAAGATGCCCGTGTCATGGGCGGTGTGCCTGACAGAAATACCAAATGCCCTTCTATCACTCTTAACGGCGGCACCCTTGTCCTCAAGGAGGGCGCAGTCCTGCTGAGCGGCTTACAGGTGCCGGAGGGCAAGGTGCTTGCGAACTATCTGCCCGAGGGAACGGCCTTTGTAAAGTGCAGTTATGATTATGACAGCGGCACCGTGACCGTTTCCGACCCGCAGGAGTTTGTTTCCGATATTTATACGGCAAACAAGATTACCGAGGGAATGATAGTCGTTTCCCATACCCACGATTTTGGTGGCGGCACGGCCTGCCCTTGTGGCTTTAACTGCGAACACAGCGTGGTGGATGAAGCTACTGGCAAGTGCATGATCTGCGACGCGCAGATATATATCGCAACGGTTATAACCGCAGACGGTTCGCGCGCACACTTTGATTCCTTTGCCGACGCGTGGGAGGCGGCGGTCGATAACGAAGGCTCAACCTTAAAGCTGCTGTGCGATGTTGACCTCGGTCAACTCGGCACAAATACGGCTATCAGCGTAAAGTCAGGCGCATTTACCCTTGACCTTAACGACTTTACTTTGAGTGCCGCTTATTCAAGCGGTGGCGTTATAAATGTCTCCGGTTCGGCGAAGCTCACCGTTAAAAACGGTAAGCTCGTAAACACAGCTACAAAGGGATTCGCTGCAAGCTCCACTGCTATTACGCTTTACTACGGAACGGTGGAGCTTGAGAATGTTGAATTGACCGGCGGAAGTGAGTACGGAGAGCAGGTCTACTCTGCCGCTGTGAATGCAGGCACACTCCGTATTATGGACAGCACCTTTAACGGTGCGCTTCGGGCATACCCTGACGCACTCGCCAAAATAGAACTTAAAATCGCATCCGCAACGCTCAATAACGGCATAGAATATACATATGATGACAACAGCAATAGGGACTATGATGGACTTAAAGGCTTTTTCGCCGACGGCTGTATGCTCTTTGACAAAAACGGCAAGTATATTGACCTCACTTCCGACGATTATTGGAGTGTGGGCAAAAGTTCTACAACCTTCAAATATACCGATAAAGCGATTGTAAAATCACACGAGCACACATTTGTAGACGGCAAATGCGCCGAGTGCGGCTATGCCTGCCCACACGACAGCGGCAAAAACGACCGCGAGGCGGGCTATTTTGAAAAGGCAATATGCTCTGTCTGCCACTGCGAATACGGCGATTTTGCGCCCGACACCACGGCACCCACGGGCAAAATAAAGATCAAAGAGCGCAACTGGTGGCAGACGGTGCTTAATGCAATCTCTTTCGGCCTCTTTTATAATGAAGACGCAAGCATGATCATCACCGCCACCGACGACAGCTACAGCCAGCCCGGCTTTGACGAGACAAAGCATGCGGTAAAGATCGAATGTTTTGTCAGTGACGGTATTTTAAGCGAAGAGGCGGTCGAGAATTCTACGGAATTCCGGGAGTATACGAAGCCCATAGACTTTTCCACCGAACAGCCGTATGTTGTCTATGTGCGTTTGACCGACCACGCCGGAAATGTTACCTATGCCGGCTCCGTGGGCTTTGAAATAGACAAGACCGCGCCGCGGATCGAAGAAGGTATGGAAAACGGCGGAGTCTATTCCTTCTGTGGCGAAAAAGCCATAACGGTCACCGACAAGAATATAGACAAGATCACTATGGATGGTGCGGAAATTACTCTCGATAAAAACGGGCAGTATACCCTTCCTGTGGATTCCGAAAAGCACAAGATCATTGCGGCGGATAAAGCGGGAAATGAAACGACCGTTTGGATTACGGTCTACCCCGCACACGATTTTGATAAGACGACCGACACCTGCTTAAATTGCGGTACTCTCGCAGCGGCAAAGGTGGAAAAGGGAGAAATCTCCGACCGCTTTGCAACCGGCGACGAGTTGTTTAAGGCGTTGGAGGACGCAAAGTACAACGGCGCTGTCGTGACCCTGCTGACCGATGTGACTATTACCAAAAATGTGAGCGCTTCCGGCGAGGCGCATATTAAAAACGATCTGACCATCGATCTGAACGGCAAAACGCTGCAGGGAGCTGAAAATAAATATATCATGGTCGCTGGCGGTGCGGTCAGAATATACTCATCGAACGGGGAAGGCACGCTTGCAACCGATTTGTCGGTCTATGGTACCGATGCGTCACTTACCATGGATAGCGGCATCGGTGAGGTGGGACGGATCCTTTTCCGCCTCGGTAATCTTACCATACGTTCCGGACGGTATGGGGTGCTTAACATCGTATATGAGGAAGGTGATGTTGCAGATATCATCACCCTTTACGGCGGAAGTTATGATTCAATCTATCTTGCCTCTGCCGGCTCTGCGACGGCCGAACAGCTTTTGGGCAAAGGCTGCCGTTATGACGGGGTGAGCTATGCGACGGCACAGGCGAAAAAACAGCTGTCGAATGTTTCGGTCATCCCCTGCAATCACGCGGATCTGAGCGATTTTGTCTGCGTCGGCTGCGGTATGGAGATATTCCTTTCTGTTGAAGCAAACGGCGAAACCAAGCTGTTCGGCACCTTTGAGGACGCTATCCGCTATGCCGAGCAGAATGACGGCTGCACGGTGAAGCTGCTGCAGGATATTACGCTGTGTAGGGAGAATGTCGGTTCACTGATTTCTAACTACTATATTTACCTTAAAACCGGTACTTACATGCTTGATCTTGCGGGAAAAGCGCTGACCATAGGAGACGGAGCGGAATCACTACAGGGGCTCTCGGTGACCGGCGGCTGTAACCTGACTGTTACCGATACGGTCGGCGGCGGAAAAATCAAGAGCAGCAGATGGGGCGAAGTTTTTGAAGTTCGTTCCGACGGTCTCCTGACTATTGAGAGCGGCGACTGTACCGAACTTTCAAGGGTTTTGGCTTGGGGTTCTGACAGCCTGACGATCAAGGACGGTAAGTTTAACTGTGTCGCAAGCAAGGAAAGCAGTGACTCGGTATCTCCGCTGACCTATCTTGCCGACGGCTGCGCGTTTATGCTGGGTAGCGGCGAGTATGCAAATGAGAGCAATGTGGAAAGTCAGTACATCTCAGGACGGGGTACAATGTATTGGATCAATGGCGTTACCGTCGTGCCTGCGCCGCTGGTCTTCCGCGGGCAGCCTACGGATGTGATCTTCTATCTGACATCGCCCGACGCCAAAAAATGTGTAGACTATCTGGTGTCGTATGTGGGTGATGATACCGATAAAAAGGTCACGCTGACGCCGGAAAAGGCGGACGGCAGCAAGATCGCTACTGTCGAGGTTCCGGCGGCTTATGAGATCGCGGCATCGTTCGATATGGCGGCGTTTGGCGTGGAGCATTCCGGTCAGTACCGTATCCGGGCAGAGTTCAGCGGTTATGTGCTTTATTCCAACACATTTACCGTCACCGTTGCGGAATGCGAACATCCGGGCTATGACAGGGATAACAAGTGTACGCAGTGCAGATGCGACCTTGCGGCGGCTATCGTTAAGGACGGCAAAACGACCGGATATGTAAACTTTGCCGACGCTCTTGCGGCGGCGCAGACCGACGCAAACAAAGGCTGTGTGCTTTGGCTTTTGGCCGATGTGACCGACAGAGTTACCGTCAGCGGCGGCGACTTCAAGTTTAGTATTAACGGCTATAGCATCGGCGGGCTCGGTGTTACAAAAACCGCTAAGCTGAACATTTTCAGCGGCACCATAAACGGAACCGTTGCCGTTGCAAAGACCGCGAACCTTATCGCGTCGGTTACCAATTTCATGGGTGCGGTCAACGACCTCGGCAATATGAGTTCATTTATCAATTGTGTATTTGTAAAGTCGCTCAATGCCAAAGGAAGTAATACCAACCTCAACAACTGTACAATAAACGATGCGCTTAATGTTTCCGGCAACAAGGTTACGCTGACCGCAAGCACGGTATACGGCAAGACCACCGTAAACAACGGCGGTTTGCTCAGATTTATGGGCAACGGTGGCAAATACGGCGAGACCCTTGTAAAATCCGGCGGTGGGCTTGAAGTATACTCGAACAATACACTCAGCGGTACGATCACGGCTGAGTCGGGCAGTAAGCTAACCCTTTCGGGCGGTGTTTATACCAAAATTGCGGCTGTGAGCGGTGCTAAGCTTACAATTTCCGGCGGCTCGTATGCCGAGGTCGGAGCTGAAAATAATGTTGATTTCACTCTAAGCGGCGGCGAATTTACCAATATCACGGTTAACGGTCAGCATCTTATCGACTGCCTTGCAGAGGGTAAGGCGTTTGAGGATATGAACAACGGCTTTATCATCGACGGTCGTGTGGGTATCGCCGGGGATGTTAAGGTCGTAGACCACACCCATACCTGCGTTTGGAAAACCGACACCCACGAGAAACTCTGCGGCTGCGGCTATGTGGAGGCGACCGATACCGAAGCACCGGTCATTTCCGGTATTGATCCGGATAATAATCACTACGGCTCGCTGGAGTTCACCGTCACCGACGAAAACGACTTTACTGTGTGGCTGGACGGTGAGGAGATCACGCTCGTCAACGGGAAATATACCATGGAGCCGGACAACGAGACGCATTTGATCACGGCGACCGACGTTGCGGGCAACACGGTCAGCTTCCGCTTCGGGCTCTTTAAGACCTATCATGTCACGTTGCCCACCGGCGCAGGCTATACGATATCCTCTTCAGACGGGCTCACGGTCAGACACGGCAACCGCTTTAGTTTTATCGTGCAGGTCAACAAAGGCTATTCCCGGACCGAGGACTTTAAGGTTCTGGTGAACGGCAATAAGCTCGACGAACTGTGGTCTGATACGGACAACGCTTCCTTTGTTGTCGTTGATGTCAGCGAAGACCTCGTCATTACCGTGGAGGGCGTAGCGGACATCACGCCGCCCGAGGTGGAGGTCAGTATTCGCGGTAATAGCTTCAAAGAATTCCTGAACAAGATCACCTTCGGTCTGTTCTTTAAGGAAACACAGGAGGTGTGGGTGAAGGCTGAGGACGAAGGCAGCGGGGTCAAAAAGGTCGAATATCTGCTGTCCGAAACGCCGTTCACGAATCAGGATGCGATCACCGGCGACTGGACGGAAGTCAGGCTCAATGCTCAGCGTGAGGCGTGGTTCGACATCGAGCCGAACCAAAAGGCGTTCATCTATGTCCGTGTGACGGATGTGAGCGACAACATCACCGTCGTCAACACCGACGGCGTGGTGGTCTATACAGACGCAGAGGCAATCACCGAGGCTATGACTGTTACAAGGCTCGATGGGGAGGACGTTTCCTTCGCTGTCAGCCTCAACGGCAATACCGTAAAGGCGCTGTATAACGGCAATACACTGATCGACAGTGACAGCTATACGGTATCGGAGAACGGAACTATAACTCTTAAAGCTGACTATCTTTTCACCCTTGCCGCCGGAGAATACACCATTCGTGTGACATATAACCCGCTGGGCATGAGCTTTGGCAGCGGCGACGAGCCTGCCACGACGGCGGTGAAGCTGACGGTGAAGAAGAGACAGCCGAAGATCGTTCTGGCGGACTGGACGATAAAGAGCTATGACGGCGATCCGATCGATCCCGCCAAGACCGGCCCGATGACGGAAACGAACGGTGCAATGACGTGGGAATACAAGCCGCTCGGCGCAGACGATTCGGAATATACGGCGACTGCGCCGAAGAACGCAGGCGAGTATACCATCCGTCTAACGACGGCCGAGACCGATAACTACGAGGCGGGCGAGGCGACGGCACTGTTCGTGATCGTGCAAAAGGAGGTCACCGTTACCGGGACGGCGGTCGAAGCTTCTAAAGTCTACGACGGCACGAATTCGGCAAGAATCATCTCTCCGGGTACGGTGAGCGGCATTATAAGCCGGGATAAAGCGGCTGTTTCAGTCGGCAGGGCTACCTACGCCGACAAGAATGTCGGTACAGGCAAGACAGTTTCCTTTACCGGATTTATCCTTATAGGGGATGACGCAGCAAACTATACGCTCAAAGCACAGCCGGCAAGCGTTACCGCTGACATCACTGCAAAAGAGATCACCATTAACGGCGCAGCTGTGGAAAGCTCCAAGGTTTACGATGGCACAACCGAAGCGAAGATTACAGCTAGCGGCGCGCTGTCCGACAACTACGACGGCGAGAACCTCACGATCGTTGCCGGTTCGGCAGCCTACGACAACAAGAATGTCGGCACCGGCAAAAAGGTAACATTTAGCGGATTTACGCTTGCAGGCGATGCGGCTGCAAACTACAAATTGATTGCACAGCCGACGAGCACAACTGCGGATATCACCGTCAAGGAAATCACCATCAACGGCACAGCAGTTGAGGCGAGCAGGATCTATGACGGCACGACCGGTGCAAAGATCACAAGCGTAGGAACACCGTCCGTCAACTACGACGGTGAAAACCTCAAGGTGACAGCCGGTAAGGCTGCCTACGACAATAAGAACGCCGGCACCGGCAAAACGGTTACCTTCACCGACTTTACCCTTTCCGGCTCGGCGGCAGCAAACTATAAGCTCACTGTACAGCCCGATGCGGTAACGGCGGACATCACAGTCAAAGAGATCAAGATCGTGGATACGGCTACCGAGGTTTCCAAAGTCTACGACGGCAACACCGATGCCAAGGTCACGGCAGCCGGAACATTTGACGGACTGATTGACGGCGACGAGGTGGCGATCGTCACCGGTAAGGCGGCGTATAACAACAAGAATGTCGGCAACGGCAAGACGGTCGTGTTCTATGATTTTGCCCTTTCGGGAGACGATGCGGTGAACTATCTGCTGGCGGCTCAGCCCGACAGCACAACGGCAAGCATCACGCCGAAAGAGCTGACGATCGCTGACCTCAAGGTCAAGGATAAGCCATATGACGGCAAAAACACCGCCACAATTGACGGCACGCCGACACTGGTGGGCGTGGTTGACGGCGATGTGCTAACGCTCGTAAACGGCACTCCGACCTTCGACAGCGTGGCGACTTCTAAGAATATTCCCATCAGCTTCACGGCGTTTACTCTCTCCGGCGATGGCGTGACCGTCGGCAACTACACGCTCACCCAGCCGCGCGGCATTACGGCGAATATCATCGAGTATGTGGCCGACGGCAGCGAATACGGCGTAAACTCCCATGACTGGATCAACAAAGATTTTGTTATCACGGCAAAGCATGGCTACAAGCTCAGCCTGACCGATACGGTAAACGGCGAGTGGGCGGATACACTGACCGCTTCGGAGGAAACTGCCAGCGGCGAGCTGACCTTCTATGTGAAGAACACCGAAACCGGCGCGATCTCTGCGGCAGTGACCGAGAACTACAAGATCGATAAGACCACGCCGACCGGTGAGGTCAAGCTGAACGAACGCACGGCATTCCAGGCGTTCATTAACAAAATCACCTTCGGTCTGTTCTTTAAGGAGGATGTCCATGTCAAGCTGACGGCGACGGACGACGCCTCCGGTGTGAAGTCGGTGCTGTACTATAAATCCGACAAGGTGCTCACCGAGACGGAGGTCCGTGCGATCACCGATTGGACGGATAATAGCGATTTCGACATTGCTGCAGAGGATATGGATCAGTTTATCATCTATGTCAGCATCGAGGACAATGCCGGAAATGTAACCTTTATCGGTTCCGATGGTGCAACCTTTGATACCACCGCACCCGAGATCGTCGGTGCCGAGAACAGCAAGACCTACTATGTGACCAAGAAGGTTGCCATCGACGATGAAAACCTCGAATCGGTCACACTGAACGGCGAGTCTGTCGAAGATGTATTTACTCTTGTCGGCGACAAAGACGCTACCTATGCCATCCGTGCGGTGGATAAGGCGGGCAATGTGACCGAGTATACCGTTTATATGAAACCGATCTCGTCCATCACCGATGCTATCGCGTCCATAACGGTCGGTAATGTCAAGTCGAGCGATGCGGACACAGTGTCCGCTGTTGAGCGGCAGATTCTTGACATTGCCGAGGCGTTTGACGACGGCGAATCCACCGAAGATGAGTGGAACAAGCTGACCGACGCGGCAGCAAAGTGCAAGGAACTGAATAAGCACATTGCAGAAGTTGCGGATGAAATCACCCGCCTGACCGACGCCGTGAACGGCTACGACATCGACAAAGTGACGAGTGCCGACAAAGCGGACATCGAAAAGCTGATCGCCGACATCGACATCCTGCTCGGCGGCGATAACCTGACGGATTCGGAAAGAGCGGCTCTGGAAGCACTGAAAGCGACGGCGCGTGCGCTCCTTGACCGCATAGCGGCGGCGAAGAATGCTTCCGAAGACGATGAGATCAAGGCGGTCAACGGCATCGCTGGGAACAATGTGAAGCTGGAGGACAAGGAAGCTCTTGAAAAAGCGGAAAAGGCTTTGGAGAGCGCTTTGCGTGACTTCGATGGCAACTACACCGAGGTGGAACGCAAAGAGCTTGAAACAAAGCTGGAAACCGTGAAAGCAATGCTTACCGCTATCAACAACGCCGAAAAAGCGGCGGATGCGATCGGCAAGCTGCCCTCTGCGGACGATGCGAAACTCAGCGACAAGAGCGAGCTTGACCGCGTGAAAGAGATTCTGGCGGGTCTTACCGACAACGAAAAAGCGATGCTCGACAAAGACACCATAGACAAGATGGACGCACTGGAAGAGAAGATTCGGAGACTGGAAGAAGCCGACAGGAACGATTCTCCCACGACCGGATACACCGGTGATCTGGCTTTGTGGATCGCTCTGCTCTTCATCAGTGGCGGTGTGGTGACCGGCACCACAGTTGTGAGCAAAAAGAAAAAGCGCTCTGTAAAATAACGGACGGCGGGACAGTCCATCCCTATGCGGCTGTCCCGCTTTTTCTCACATGTCGGCAAGTGCTTCTTGAACTGGTCGCTCTTCTATGGTATACTAATGGTAAACGAACGGTCGGTATCCTATAAAAAGGGAGAGCCCATATGAAAACCACAGAACAGCAGCACAACGAGCGGAAACAGGAGCTTATGGAAAAATGCTTTGCCTGTTACGCCGAAAACGGTTTGACCGGCACGGGCATCCAGGCATTAGCCGATGCGTGTGGCTGCACCAAAGCCAATTTGTATTCTTATTTCAAAAATCTCGACGAGTTAATTATCGAATCCACCGCCTACTGTATGGCCAAGGTGGAGGATGATTTTATGGAGAAAGCCCCGACCGACCCCAAAGATGTTATGCGGTTTATTGAGGAAGTTCCCCATTGGACGGCACGGGAGCACGGCAAAAAGTACCGGCTGATGTATCAGGTCTATACGCTGCCGAAATACATGGAGCACGGCAAAAAGTTTTTTGAGGGTGTCAACGAGCGCTATACCGAATATGCTAAGCAACTGGAGCCGAAAATTGGAATACCATATACTGTTACCACGCCGCTGATCTTCATATTCGTGCGTGCTTGCGTCCACTACGCGATGTTTGAAGATGAATACTACTTAAAAGCTCAAATGGAGGTCTTGAAACAGGGAGTCGCCCTGTTTGCCGATAAATACCGCTCACAATACTTGAACGGAGGGAACAAGAAATGAAAAAACGCATACTCAGCATTCTACTTGCTTTTTGTATGGTGATGGGACTTGTGCCGACTACGGTAAGCGCCATGCAGACCAACATTGACTTAACGATCGTCGGTGGGGCCAACCTGACCCTGGGAGTGGAATCCGGCGACAGCATTGAAAATATAAAACAAAAAATTCAGGATGAAATCGATCTTCCTGCTGATCGTCAAAAGCTGATTTTCAACGGAAGAGAGCTTGCCGATGATCGGTCGTTGATGGACTACAATATTCAGAAAAAAAGCACGCTGCTTTTGCAATTGCTATCCGGCAGGGCGATACAGATTAGTACAAACGAAATCAGCGACCCGGTAAAAACCGTGGTAGCCGGTAAGGGCCATTATTGGACGCCTAAAAGCTATATTTATTTCGGCATAAACGGCACAGCCCCCATCAAGTGGCGGGTGCTGGATGCGGACAGGGCCAACGACGGAAAGACAACCGGTATGTTCCTTTTGTCGGAGTATCTGCTCAGTAACAATGTGAAGTATAATTATGTCTTAGGAACAAACACGTACAATGACAGCGATGCGCAATGGTGGTGCAGAGACTTTGCGGCAAACAAAAATGGCGGCACCTTCACCGATCCGGAGCGGGACGCCATACGCACTGTTTCCAAAACCGATACCGCCGAAAAATTATACGGCCAGTCTTGGGGTCAAGGCGGTCTTTCCGACATCGACAACCTGTTTTTCCTGTCGGTGCGGGAAGCGACCGACTATATCGGCAATTATGACAACGCCCCCGGTCTTACCGCAACGGACATCGAAGGAAATGCGGACAGCTGGTGGCTCCGTTCTCCTGTCGGCAACGCCCCGAAAATGGCAGGACTTGTACATTCCACGGGAGTCATTGATGTCGAGACCGTAAACTATGTGCATGCGGCGCGTCCCGCCCTCAACCTGAACACAAGCGCCATACGGATGATCTCTGCCGCTGCAGGCGGCAAGTCCGCAAACGGCACGGAAAAGGGGCTGGCGGTGATTCCCGCATACAGCGGCAACGAATGGAAGCTGACGCTCTTTGACAGCGCCCAAAAAAATTTCCTTGTTTCGACCTCTGACGTTACCACGTCGACCGACGGCGGAACGGTCAAGATCGAATACACGGGTGCCAAAACGGGCGACAACGAATATGTCTCCGCCATTCTTCTTGACGAGAACCGAAATCCTCTCTGCTACGGACGCAGCATGCAGCCCGTCAAAGCGGAAAACGGCACGGCGGAATTTGCCGTCCCCGCAGGACTTGCGCAGGGCGAATATACCCTTTCGGTGTTTTCCGAGCAGTATAACGGCGATTATAAGACCGACTATGTCAGCAATTTCTTCGGCGTCCGTTTCACGGTGGAGGAAACGCCCGCGGAGCAGTTTGCCCTCACCCCCGGCGGGACATATTACTTTGACCTGTCGAGCGAGAACATCCCCGGCATGGTGAACAGCGCTTTGCCCGACAGCTCGCTGCACTATGTACCGTTTACCTATGCGGGAACAGTGAACGCCTATGTGCTGAAAGCGGCGTCCGACGGCGTGCCCGGTTCTTCCGGATCGGCGTCGAGAGTGACTGACCCCGCCCGGGAACACGGCTATACCTATCTCCACGGTCTGTTTGTTGCGGATTACACGGTGACACAGCGTATCGGCTGGGACAGACTGA
>ERZ791796.1644-NODE-1644-length-12653-cov-2.956104_pt1 | contig 12653 bp, 10 predicted proteins | sample MGYA00510311_ERZ791796 | MGnify/ENA primary metagenome ERZ791796 (study PRJEB30046, sample SAMN00792042) | human gut metagenome | study: EMG produced TPA metagenomics assembly of the A metagenome-wide association study of gut microbiota in type 2...
AATTTTCAGGGTTTTACATACTGTTCAGTTTTCAAGGTTCTTTGTTGTTGTCTCATTGACAGCTCATTTATATTACCACAATCAGTTATCTTTGTCAACAACTTTTTTATTTTATTTTTCGCAACTGAGCTTTCGCTCAACAGCTTGAATATCATATCATAGGCAGTTGTCGTTGTCAACTGTTTTTTCTTAATTTTCAAAACATTTTCGCAAATAAGAAAACCTGTGATATTCGATTTTCCCTGCATATGCAGACCAACGTCAAAACACGTTAGAGTTAAAGTCTACCATTTCAGCATTAACTTGTCAAGGGATTTTCACTTGTTTTTTTCGCCTTGTTTTTTCGCTGATATATTCCATACAGAATCATTGCGCATCCTCGCGGAGCATTTATCTCAGTCGGAGACCCAACTCCCACTGAGACAAATTTGCTATTACTCGCCACCTAAAAAGGTGGGAGTCTTCTCGACTGAGATAAAAAATTTGGCACACCTAACTCATCACTAAGTAGCGAGAATGCGGTGTGCCGTTTTTCAATATCACAGTTTTTCTCTATAAGCTTTTAAATAATCCGTTTCACAACACCCATCAGGATGCTTCCAAGCATATTGTGGTCATACAGCCAGGTCAGCCAGATATTGCTTTCTATCTGGTTCAGGAAAAGTTCACCAATCGCCGTTGCCGAGAACAGTGTAATAAGCAGTGCTGCAATCCAGACGAAAAAGATCCCTTCCGCCCCACCCAGCACGGCACCTGCCAGACGGTTCAGCCCCGATATGATCGGCAGCCGGGAGACCACATTGAGCGATACGGACAGAACACGCAGTCCGCCGAACACGGCTGCAAACAGCAGAAAAAAACTTATAATATTGATCAGGCTGTTTGCCAGATAACGGCTGACGTAGTGGGTAAAGCTGCTTACACCCAGCGCCTCGTAAACTTCGCTGTTATTATTCTCCAGAAGCGCATCCTTTAACTGTTCCGGAAGCTCCATTTCTTCAATAATACTGCGCTGTACGGATGGCGGCGCCGCGTCAGCTGCCTCATTTTCCGCCTCATCGTCCTTTTGGATAAATTTCGTCACGCTGTCCTCCACCGCCTGATAGACCACCTCATTGCTGCGAAGCAGATTCGCGACAGACGGCGCACCAAAATGAACCACCCCCAGCGACAGCACCAGGGAAACGGCTGAGACTGCCAGGCGGACGAATCCGCGGTAATGCCCGTACAGTACCATGGAAACCAGATAGACTGCCACCACCACGAACAGCCAGTTTTCTTTTATATAAGCACCCATTGTCTGATCGCCTCCGCTACGCCCTCTTCCCGGTTCGAAGCGGCAATCCGGTCTGCGCGTTCCTTTAAAAATGGGGCGCCATTTTCCATCGCCACACCGATTCCTGCTGCCTCCAGCATGGGCCAGTCGTTTTCGCCGTCTCCAAATGCCATCGTCTCCTCCGCTTCAATTCCCAGATACTGACAGAGATTCCGAAGCCCGCTCCCCTTTGTGATGCCCGCCGCGTTGAGTTCCAGATTCCACGGAAGCGAGGAGGTCACCAGAACCTCCGGCATCGCTTCCAGCTTTGCCCGGACTGCCCGTTTGCTCTCCCGGTCCTTAAAATTTAAATTCATCTTCTGCACCGGGCATTTTTTCTCCCGCAGATACTCCACCATGTCAGTAACTGCCCGGCGCGTCGCCCGGATATAGGCGCATTCACGTTCCGGTATCCCGTATTCTTCCAGCTGTGCCAGCAATCGCGTCTCGCTGACGCCGCCCTCCGATACATACATATCGTAAATAACCGGATGCCGGCGCAGCACCTCAATCACCCGGATCGTCTCTTCCCAGCTCAGGCAGCTTTCCGACACCCAGATATTTTTCCCGAAATCCCGGACGACCGCCCCATTTGTAAATATGCCATAGTGGACGCCCGGCAGGCTCAAAACCTCCTCTGGCACTGCCGGGAGCGCGCGCCCGGTCGCCGGGACAATCTCAATCCCCCGCTGCGCGCACAGTTCCATCACCTGTCTTGTTTTTTCCGACACGTGCATTTTTTCATTTAACAGTGTCCCATCTAAATCGAGGGCTATTAACCGTGTTCCCATCTTTCTCTCCCGTATCTCTTTTTACTGTCCACTACCAGAAAACGCTGCCGGGAAGCATTCCCCCGCAGCGCTCTCTTTTACTAATTAGTTTTAATTTTAAAATTTCTCGAATTGTTTTAATTAATCAAAGAAATGTTTCTCTTTCAGAATCAGAAGTCCATCCTTATCATATTTCGATGAGAACAGTCCGCTGAAGGATTTCTTCTCCGCCTTATCTGCAGCTTCCTCGATCAAATCTTCGGCACTTGTCTTGGTAAGCGGTTCTCCGTCCTCCTCCATCATCTCAGCGCGCTCGTACAGAGCCAGCATGCTCTTTCCCGAAATACTGCAGTCGATCTCCGATGCATATTTGCAGGCATACTGAACAAACTCCTCAACATCCATATCACCGGACTTTTTGGACGGTTTCTCTTCCGACTCATCCTCTGGATAATTGGAATACTCGTCGTCCTCGCGTTCGTCTTTATAGCTGTCTTTGTAATCGTCCTTATAATCATCACGATAGCCGTCACGCGCATAATCATCCTCCGGCTCATACTCGTCCTTCTCGTAGTGATCTTCTTCGTCTTCATACTCCGGCTCGTCATCGCGTCTTGCCTCTTCCTGACGGCGCAGTTCTTCTCTCTGCCGCTCTGCCAGACGGCGATCTTCCTCCGCTTTACGCGCTTCTTCTGCCTCTTTGGCTGCCAGTGCCTGTGCTTCTGCCTTGGCGCGCTCTTCTTCCTCACGGCGGGCTGCTGCTTCCTGCTGTCTGCGTTTTTCCTCTGCCTCTTTTTCTGCCTGACGGCGGATCTCCGCCTCACGCTCTGCCTGGCGTTTTCTGGCTGCTTCTGCTTCCTGCTGCGCCTGCTGGCGTTTCAGCTCTTCCTCGCGCGCCTGTGCCAGCTTCGCTGCATCGTCTTTCTGGTTTTCACAGCCGATATACTGGAAACGCTCTGCTAATGCCGGATATGCGCGGTGCATCTGCTCTAAACGCGCCTGCGTATCAATCAGAACAACGACCATGCCGGTTTCATCCTGTGTCATCAGTTCTTCCAGCTCTTCCACCGTCAAATCGTCCAGATCGGCTGCATGCTCGACCACCAGATCCTTGCCTGCCAGGCGCTCCGCCACCGATGCGATGCCGCGATGGGAAAGGTTTGCGCCGCTGATCTTGGCAACCGGATGCTTGGTCCCCAGCTCGCGGTGAATCTTTTTCAGGGAATCAAGTGCCATCGCAAGACCGGCTGCCGGATCTTCCGCCTCGATCATCAGATGATTCGATTCCTTGATCTCCTCTTCTTCCTCTTCCGGTTCGAAATCCCAGTCTTCCACTATGGTTTCCTCTTCCTCTTCAAATTCATGGATCGGAGCTTCCTCGCTCTTTTCCTCTGCCTCTGCCGGCTCTAGGTCGCGGAGATTCCTGAAAACACGTGTCTCCCCTTCGGATGCGCCCTCTTCCTCATCGTAAGGCTTGATCTTGGACACTTCTTTTGCCAGCGCTTCTTCCGCCTGTGCTTCATGAAGGCTTGCTACTACATCCTCGTCCAGCGCAGCCTTTTCTACTTTCTCGTCCGCCGGTTTTGTCTCAGCTTTCGGTTTTCCAGCCTTCTCTTCTGGCTCTGCCTGCTCCGGCTGTCCCTCCGGCTCGTTCTCCGGTTCGTCGTCCAGCTCTGCCTCCGGCTCATCCGTATCCAGGTACTCTCCTTCCGGCTCCGGCTTGCGGTATGTACCGTTCTTGTACTCTTCTTCCACCGCACGCAGCTTCTCTTCGTACTTCTCGCGGTTTTCCACCAGATCCATCTGATATTTCGTCAGCGGCGCATACTGAAGTTTCAGTTCCATTGCCTTGTCCACATATTTGCCAAGACCGAACATCAGCATGATCTTGTCGCAGATCCGCACACAGTCGTCCGCCTGGTTCGCCTGATGATAAAGCTCTGCCAGGTGGTACAGCCATTTCTCATCCAGCTCTTCCTGACAATATCTCTCCAGAGAATTGATCTGCTGCTCTAACGGCGCATCCTTCGCCTCCAGAATCAGGAAACGAAGCAGGTACTGGCGCGGGTCATCGCCGGACAGCTCACAGAACTCCCGGTAATATGCCTCTGCCTCCTGAATATTATTTTCACGCAATGCAAGGTCAGTCAGCTTATATAAAAGCCCCTTTCCAAGCGGCGCTCTCTCATATGCCAGCAATAAAATATCCTTGGCATCCTGATACTCTGCATTTTTCTCATAAATCTGGGAAATCATCGTAAGCAGGCTGGTGCTGCGTACACGACGCCAGTCGATGGTATCGGCGATCTTCATCGCCGTCTCGAAATCTCCCTTGTTGACCAGTTTCTTAATCTGCTCTACCTTGATGTTAAACTCGTATTTATCCATCTTATGCATCTCCTAACTTCCTGCCGCGGCAGAAGTTTTATTGTTACTGTTCACGCATACGTGCCCAGTAACGTTTTATTTGCTCACCGGCTACAGCTCTGTACGCCCATCCAGCGCGCGCAGAAGCGTTACCTCATCAATATATTCCAAGTCGCCCCCGACCGGAACGCCGCTGGCGATTCGCGTCACCCGGATCCCTGTCGGCTTAATCAGCTTGCTCAAATACATCGCGGTCGTCTCGCCCTCCAGGCTTGAGTTGGTTGCGATAATGACCTCACGAACCTCCTCTTTCTGCAGGCGAGTCATCAGCTCCTTGAGCCGGATGTCGCCCGGCCCGATCCCCAGCATCGGGGAGATCGCCCCATGCAGCACATGATAGACCCCGTTGTATTTTCCTGTCTTTTCATATGCCGCCAGATCGCGCGTATTTTCCACCACCATGATCGTCTCATGATCTCGCCGGTCGCTGCTGCAGATCGGGCATAGTTCCTTATCCGTCAATGTGCAGCACTCCTTGCAGTAACGCACATTCTGCTTGGCTTCCAGAATCGCGCCGGACAAGTGCCTGACCTGTTCTTCCGGCATATTGATGATATGAAATGCAAGACGCTGCGCCGATTTACTTCCGATTCCGGGAAGTTTTGACAATTCTTCGATTAGCTTGCTAATCTGGCTGCTGTAATAATCCATCGCTTAAAACGGGAATCCGCCTCCCAGACCGCCAAGGCCACCGGTCAACTGGGACATCATCTGGCTGCTGTCCTCTTCCGCCTGACGGAATGCCTCGTTGGTCGCCGCCACGATCAGATCCTCTAACATCTCGATATCATCCGGATCCACTACTTCCTCAGACAGTTTCACGGAAAGAACCTCTTTTTTACCAGATACGGTCACGGTTACAGCGCCGCCGCCTGCGGATGCGCTGTACTGCTTCTCCTCCAGCTCTTTCTGCTTCTCTTCCATCTGGCGCTGCATTCTCTGCGCCTGCTTCATTAAATTGTTCATATTGCCCGGCATACCGCCTGGGAAACCGCCACGTTTTGCCATGGTGTCATTCCTCTCTTTCACTTCTTTTTATTTATATTCAGACTGACTGCCGATTGCAGCCGGTTCTATATATCATATAAACCCACTAATATCATTTATCTGCATTTAATCACAGCTTCTTGCATTACAAAACAAGGCTCATCTTTGGCAAGCTCCACTACACGGAATCATCCTCTTCGACAATCACATCGGTATGGATTGCGTTCTTTAAATCCTCATCACTGACATAAACCGTTCTTTGCGGCACAGCAGATGATTCTAAACGGACTTTAAATTGCAGAGTCTTTTTGTATTTTTCTTGCACTACTTCCTGCAAATTTTTAAGCTCAGGCTCCCGATTGATAATTCCAAACGTATTTTCATCTGTACACACAATGCAAAGGCAGCCTTCGCCCGCCGGTTCTACACTTGTCTTGGGAAGACTGAGTCTAATCGAACCCACAAGCTGGCTCAGGGACGCAATCCGTCCCCATTCTTTCCGCATCAGCATCAGATCTTCGTACTGTGCCGGTGGAAGGGATACCTTCTTCGGCTCAGGCGGCGTTTCCACCACAGCCGTTTTGGAGGATACCGCCTGCCCTGCTGCCGGTGCAAGGGACGCCAGTTTCTGTAGATTGTCCGGCATTTCCTGCATTTTCTGCTCTAATAGCGTAATCCGCTGTAAAATGGAATCAAGATTCTGTTCCATCGACGGCGTCGTCAGCTTGATAAAGGCAATCTCCACCAGAATCCGCTTCTGCGACGCGTAGCGCAGCTGCCCGGAAAGCTCCGAGAAAATACGGATGTAACGCATCAGCGTTTCCGTATCAACGCCTGCCGCCTCTTCCTTTAAAACTGCCAGATTTTCCTCCGACATATCGAGCATATCGCCCGGTTCGTCGGTCGTCTTGGCAATCAGGAGATTTCGCATATACCAGACGAAATCGTTGACGAGCTGCGAAAGATCGCGCCCTTGGATGATCATTTCCTCAATCTCACGGATGCACGCCTTCGTATCACTTACAAGCACCGCCTGAAACAGCTTGCTGAACACGCGGTTATCGACCGCGCCCAACACCTCGAGCACATTGTCATACGTCAGCTTTTCTCCGAAATGGAACGCCACGCACTGATCGAGAAGACTTAACGCATCTCGCATCGAGCCATCCGCCGCACGTGCCACATACCTAAGTGCCCGATCGTCTACATCGATCTGCTCCGCCTGCGTCAGCTCCGCCAGCCGTCCCGCGATGGTATCGATCGAGATCCGCTTGAAATCATATCTCTGGCACCGGGACAGGATCGTGATCGGGATCTTGTGGACCTCCGTCGTCGCCAGGATAAATATAACGTAGGACGGCGGTTCTTCCAGCGTCTTTAAGAGCGCATTGAACGCGCCGATCGAAAGCATATGAACCTCGTCAATGATGTAGACGCGGTAGCGCCCATCCGTCGGCGGGTACTGCACCTGCTCCCGGATATCGCGGATATTTTCCACACCATTGTTGGATGCCGCATCGATCTCCACCACATTGAGGGAAGCTCCTTCCGCAATCTGGCGGCACATACTGCACTCGCCGCAGGGGCTGCCGTCCACCGGATGTTCACAGTTGACTGCCCGTGCAAAGATCTTGGCAATACTCGTCTTACCGGTTCCGCGCGTCCCGCAGAAGAGGTACGCGTGCCCGATCCGCCCGGAGTTGATCTGATTTTTCAGGGTCTTTACGATATGGTCCTGACCCCGGACCTCTTCAAAGGACGTCGGACGCCATTTTCTGTACAGTGCTGTATATGACATAAACTACTACTTCCTTACTATTCGTCGCCGAAGCTGATGCCTACATCCTTAGCTTCCCGGATAATATCGCTCTTCGGATCGACCATCTTTAATTTACCGGCAATGTCCGCGAGCGGAATTTTTTCAATCTTATTGTTGTTTAAAGCGACCATATAGCCGTATTCTTTGCGGCGGATCATCTCTGCTGCCTCCGCGCCGAGGCGCGTCGCAATCACGCGGTCATATGGGCACGGCTCGCCTCCGCGCTGCATATGCCCCGGAACCGTCACACGGATCTCCTGCCCCGTCCGCTCGGAAATCTGGGCGCCCAGCTCGTAAGCGACCGACGGATAAACCGGTCCATTTTTCTTCTTTTCTTTTAATTCTTTCTTGGTCAGGGCTGCATTTTCCTTGGAAATCGCGCCCTCTGCGACCGCCAGAATCGTGAAATTCTTGCCATTTTTAGTACGGCTGCGGATCGCATTTACCACCACATCAATATCATACGGGATCTCCGGCAGGAGAATGATGTCAGCTCCGCCCGCGATGCCTGCATAGAGCGCCAGCCATCCCACCTTGTGGCCCATGATCTCCACGATGAAGACTCTGCCATGAGACGCCGCCGTCGTATGAATACAGTCGATGGCATTGGTCGCTACATCAACCGCACTATGGAATCCAAACGTAAGATCGCTGCCCCAGAGATCATTGTCTATGGTCTTCGGAAGAGAAACGATATTGAGTCCTTCCTCCCGCAGCAGATTTGCCGTCTTCTGGCTGCCGTTGCCGCCTAAAATGACGAGACATTCCAGTTTCAGCTTGTAATAGGTGTGTTTCATCGCTTCCACTTTATCCAGACCGTTCTCGTCCGGCGTCCGCATCAGCTTGAAAGGCTGTCTGGAAGTTCCCAGAATCGTACCTCCGCGTGTCAGAATCCCGGAAAAATCCGACTGTTTCATAATCCGGTAGTCTGCATACATAAGACCTTTATAGCCGTCTTCAAATCCAACTATCTCTATGTCATCGAACATCTTGTACAGCGATTTTGCCACGCCTCGCATCGTCGCATTTAAGCTCTGGCAGTCGCCGCCGCTGGTTAACATACCGATTCTTCTCATGAGCGCTTTCCCTTTCTTCATAACCGTCCAGTACCTTCACAGTTACCCTTATTCTAAGTTTCCAACAACCCCCATATCAGGATAAACTACACCCATTTTGTAATTATAATACAATCATATCCCGCGGGCAAGAAAAAATTCCTTACAAATATCATAGACATAAAAATACCGGGATACGCGCTTTTAATCTGCCCCGGCACGGTATTCCTACCCCCTGGCAAATCAAATTCCACATATCCCGGCTATATTCACACACCTGCAAAAATGCTTGTTTCTGTATCTATTATTTTCTATTTTTTATTTCATAGGAAGCAATTTCCTATGAAATAAAAAAATCCGCACGCCCGGCTTCGAACGTATGCCATGGACGTTACCCTGACAGTTAACTCGGTCCAGGCTGCCTTGCGGCACACAGAAGGTTCTGCTTAGTGCTGCTGCATTCCTGCCCTGACACGGTTCACAGATTTCTGTTGCGCAAGACCCAGACTTCAACGCCACTTTTCAGGGGCAGCCCCACAGTAAAAACGCCCTCGGTCGGACAACACCCCTGCTATAGCGGATTGCAGGTACAGGGCACCGCTAACTCCCCGGCTGTGCGGAAACTTTATGACTTGATCTTATATGACGGAATGACCTGCAGACCGTCAGCCTGTTTAGTATACATGGCAACCGCCGTTTTGTCAAGCCGGAGCTTGACTAACAAGCATTGTATAAAAATACACAAGAATACATTTTATTGTTTTTTTATCATTTTTTATCCCAGAATCTTGCAACAGAAGAAAGAAATCATTATAATAGGTATAAATCTAGCGACTGCAAAAAGTCAAACAGTTACTAAATCATAAAATTCTGTAAGATTGGAGCAACGATTATGGAGAAGAAAAATATCGACTGGAGCAACATCGGTTTCGGCTATATGCCAACGGATTACCGCTATGTTTCCATGTACCAGAATGGTTCCTGGGACGAAGGCGTCCTTACCTCCGACCCGAATATTACCTTGAATGAATGTGCCTGTGTTCTGCAGTATGCACAGACTTGCTTCGAGGGTCTGAAAGCGTATACGACCGAGGACGGCCATATCGTTACGTTCCGTCCTGACTTAAACGGCGAGCGTATGGAGAATTCCGCAAAAGGTCTTGAAATGCCGCCATTCCCGAAGGAGCGCTTCGTAGACGCCATCACAAAAGTAGTAGAAGCCAACGCAGCATTCGTACCGCCGTATGGTTCCGGTGCAACCCTGTACATCCGCCCGTATATGTTCGGTTATGATTCCATCATCGGCGTTAAACCGGCAAACATCTATCAGTTCCGCATATTCTGTACACCGGTTGGCCCGTACTTCAAGGGCGGCGCTAAACCGATCACTATCCGCGTCAGCGATTTCGACCGTGCAGCACCTCACGGAACCGGTCACATCAAAGCCGGATTAAACTACGCGATGAGCCTGCATGCGATCGTCGATGCTCATAAGAACGGTTTCGATGAGAACATCTACCTGGATCCGCAGACACGTACCAAGATCGAGGAGACCGGCGGCGCAAACGTTATCTTTATCACCAAAGACGGCAAGCTGGTAACTCCGAAGTCCAACAGCATCCTTCCGTCTATCACACGCCGTTCTATCCTGCAGGTTGCAAGAGATTACCTCGGCATGGAGACCGAAGAGCGTGAAATATACTTAGACGAGGTAAAGGATTTCGCAGAGTGCGGTCTGTGCGGTACCGCAGCTGTTATCTCCCCGGTTGGCAAGATCGTTGACCACGGCAAGGAAATCTGCTTCCCGGCAGGTATGGAGAAGATGGGTCCGGTTACCCAGAAACTCTATGAGACACTGACCGGCATCCAGATGGGTCACATCAAAGCTCCGGAGGGCTGGATCCACGTAATCAAATAAGGACTGTATTTTTCGGTTTGAATGAGAAATATGGAATGCAAAAAGCTGGTGGAAATCATTCACCAGCTTTTTCTTCTTTCTTCTTTTTTCTCTTTTCACGCAATTCTTTGAAAAATTCTTTCAACATCATCGAACATTCCTCGCCCAAAAGTCCTTCTTCTGTCTCCACCTGATGATTGAATCCTTTTTCATCCAGAAGATTCAGTACCGAACCGGCGCAGCCGGCTTTCGGGTTCATGGAACCGATGTAAACTTTTGGAATCCGCGCCTGCACGATCGCCCCTGCACACATCGGGCACGGTTCCAGCGTCACGTACAGCTCGCATTCTTCCAGGCGCCAGTCGCCCATGCGCTTGCACGCTTTTTTGATTGCCGCAATCTCCGCATGTGCCAGCGCGCTATGATCGACCATCCGGCGGTTGTAACCCCTGCCGATGATTTTGTCCTCATACACGATCACGCAGCCGATCGGCACTTCTCCGAGCGCCCAGGCTTTCTTCGCCTCGCGGATCGCCGCTTTCATATATTTCTCTTCCCGTGTCAATTTTGCTGCCACTGTTTTTTCCTCCGTTCAAATTCATCCGCTTCCAACAACAGACATCCTTATCCCAGTTTCCCGACAAGTTTGATCCGCTGCCAACCAAACACCTGAAAGCATTTGACCCGTGTCCATCCTACCCAGAAAAGCTATCCTTTGTCAAGAGTTCTCTAAAAGGATCGACCGGCTTTTATGTAAAATTCAAATCCGTATACCAATACCCAAACCGGCTGTCGCGCGGCGGCTGGCGGGTGGAACGGACAAAGCGGTCAAAGCCGAACATCACCGCCATATATTTTTCATTGTTTCCATAATGTCCCGGCACGCCCAGAATGTAGCGCCCCCGTTCGCCGGGTTTCCCCAGTCTCGCCAGAATCAGATATCGGTAGTTGTAGTAACCGTGCAGAAGAAAGCTGTTATTTCCATACACCCAGTTTTCCCGCGGCAGAAGCCCGATATCCTGTGGTTTGATTACCAGAATCTCGCAGCCGTCGGCGCATTCGAAGGCGGTTACTTTGGGATAGGCAGCACGCAGACGGTTCCAGAGGGACTCGGCGGGATCTTCTTTCGAAAATTTCTTGGATGAATCTGGTTGCGGTTGTTTTTGATTTTGAGAGCCTGGCTGAAATGCTTCTTGATGGTCTGGTGGAGAATCTGGAAGCGCCTCTTTCCGGACCTCCCGGGTGGATTCTTGAGAATCTTTCCGCCGTGCTTCTGTCTGTGCTTCCTGATAGGATTCCTGAGAACTTTCCTGCGGTGTCTCCGTTTGCACTTCCTGATTGGATTTCTGAGAACTTTCCTGCGGTGTCTCCGTTTGCGTTTCCTGAACAACTTCTGCCTCTTGATGATCGGATGTTTCTGAGATATCTGGAACCGCTTCCATGGTTTCCGTGTCCTCGAAAATCTCCAGATTTGAATCCTCCAGCTTTTCTGGCTGGGGCTGGCTGATTCCGAAGTCCGTTTCGTTTATATTCACAGCTTCTTTCTTCTCTGTCTCCGTGGATGTGTCCTGACTCTCCATTTCTCCCGACCGGGTAAGTTCTGACGCCTCATCCAATTTTTCTTCCCCTACAGACGCGCTGTTCACTTCCCCAGATACATTCTCTGCCAGTTTCCGCGTTGCCTCTTCCTTCTCTGCTTCCTGCTCCCGCACTTTCTCAGCAGTCACATCCGCCAGCTCAACCTCTGCCGCATGCGCGACGGCATCTTCCCAGATCGTCGTATAGGCACGCCATGCGCTGTCCGTCTCATGAAGAGTCAGACCACAGCACTCTTCCATATTGCAGCCGCTTCCTTCAATATTTTCACAATTGACGACGGCACGGAACTCCCCATTTCCGCCACGGACAAACAGGGTGCCGATACGAATCTCCTCCTGCCCTGCCAGAAGGTATACGCCGATCGGGCTGCCGCCCGCAAAGACACGGCGGACGCTGACCTGAATCCGGCAGGAAGTTCCCCGCGTCTCCAATTTCGCAAATCCCGTATTTTTCCCTTTGATTCCGCCCTCGTATGCATAGATATATGATATTAACCGATGATATGCAGACATGTTTTCACTCCTTTGCTTTGTATTATATGCAAAAGAAGCGCCGGTTTATGACAGGATTTCTATATCCTGATATAAACCAACGCTGCAAATACGTCCGTATAACGAAAAATCGGGAACAGTTAAAAACTGTTCCCGATACTGCCGGCGACCGGAATCGAACCGGTACGAAGTTTAACCCTCGCAGGATTTTAAGTCCTGTGCGTCTGCCAGTTCCGCCACGCCGGCATCATGATTACTCATGACTGGCACAAAGCCAAATGGATGGAGGTGGA
>ERZ791796.1651-NODE-1651-length-12545-cov-2.530905_pt1 | contig 12545 bp, 8 predicted proteins | sample MGYA00510311_ERZ791796 | MGnify/ENA primary metagenome ERZ791796 (study PRJEB30046, sample SAMN00792042) | human gut metagenome | study: EMG produced TPA metagenomics assembly of the A metagenome-wide association study of gut microbiota in type 2...
ACTGGCAAGAGGAAAAATGGGCAATTACTGCAAGGCCTGTCCGGAATGCAACGGAAGAGCCTGCAAGAATCAGATGCCGGGTCCGGGAGCCAAAGGAATCGGAGATACGGCGATTCGGAATTATGACAAATGGAAGGACATCCGTGTCCAGATGGATACACTGGTGGAGAAACGTCCCATCGATACCTCTCTTTCGTTGTTTGGAAAGAATTTTCAGTATCCTTTTTTTGCAGGTCCGGTGGGAGCCGTGAATATGCATTACGGCGATTCACTGAATGATGTTTCTTACAATGATATATTAGTTTCTTCCTGTGCAGAGTTTGGAATTGCTGCTTTTACAGGAGACGGAATGGACAGCAATGTGATGGTGGCTGCCACGGAAGCCATCAAAAAGGCAGGGGGACTGGGAATTCCTACAGTGAAGCCATGGAATGTGGAGATGGTTCGTGAAAAGATGGCGCTTGTCAAGGATGCAGGTGCTTTCGCGGCTGCCATGGATATCGATGCGGCAGGTCTTCCATTTTTGAAAAATTTCAATCCGCCGGCCGGAAGTAAATCAGTGGAGGAACTTCGTGAGATCGTGAAGGCAGCAGGAGTCCCTTTTATTGTAAAAGGAATTATGACGGTAAAAGGTGCTTTGAAGGCTAAAGAGGCCGGTGCAGCAGCTATCGTGGTATCTAACCATGGAGGAAGAGTCCTGGACCAGTGTCCGGCAACGGCAGAGGTTCTGGAAGAAATAGCAAAGGCAGTGGACGGTTCCATGAAAATCTTCGTAGATGGCGGAATCCGTTCCGGCACCGATGTATTTAAAGCATTGGCACTGGGGGCAGATGCGGTTATCATAGCCAGACCTTTCGTCACAGCTGTATATGGCGGAGGCCGAGAAGGAGTTGAAGCGTATATCCAGAAGATCGGAAGTGAGCTTGCAGATACCATGGCTATGTGCGGCGTATCTTCCCTTGCTGAAATTACCCGTGACTGTGTGAGAGTGTAAAAAAGTAAACTATCAAATATAGCAAAAATTAGTAGAAAGGGTGAGTGGTATGCGTTTTAAGCGAGTGTTTGTAATTGTACTTGATTCCCTTGGAATCGGGCCCATGGCGGATTCAGCCAGATTTGACGATGCCGGTGCGGATACGCTGGGGCACATCTCAGAAACAGTGGAACATCTGGATATTCCGAATCTGCAGAGATTGGGACTTGCCAATCTCAAGGCCCTTAAGCAGGTAAAGCCGGCAGAACATCCGGAAGGATATTTTATGGCGATGAATGAGGCAAGCAATGGTAAGGATACCATGACCGGTCATTGGGAGATGATGGGCATCCGGACGGATAAGCCATTTATCACATTTACAGAGCATGGATTTCCCAAGGAACTGATTGACGAACTGGAAAAGCGCTGCGGCAGAAAGATAATCGGCAATAAGGCAGCCAGCGGAACGGAGATTCTGGAGGAGCTGGGTGAACAGGAAGTGAATGAAGGAAAGCTGATTGTCTATACATCAGCGGATTCTGTGCTTCAGATCTGTGGCAATGAGGAAACCATGGGGCTTGAGACCTTGTATCATTACTGCGAGATTGCCAGAGAACTGACTATGCGGGATGAGTGGAGAGTTGGCCGTGTTATCGCAAGACCCTATGTGGGTAAAAAACGCGGCGAATTCAAACGGACAAGTAACCGCCATGATTATGCTTTGAAACCCACAGGACCGACGGCGCTGAATGCCCTGAAGGATGCCGGATATGATGTGATTTCCGTTGGAAAGATTAACGATATCTTTGTGGGAGAAGGGATAACAGAAAGCAATCATTCCGACAGCAGTGTACATGGCATGCAGCAGACCATCGATATCGCAAAGCGGGATTTCAAGGGACTTTGCTTTACCAATCTGGTAGATTTTGATGCGTTGTGGGGGCATCGCAGAAATCCGGTAGGATATGGGGAAGAGATCGAGAAATTTGATAAAAAGCTGGGCGAGCTTCTGCCGCTGCTCCGTGAGGACGATCTGCTGATTCTGACGGCGGATCATGGAAATGATCCAACCTACAAGGGAACGGATCATACGAGAGAGCAGGTCCCGTTTATTGCGTATTCACCATCGGATACGGAAAGTGGGAAGCTTGATACCAGTGACACCTTTGCTGTCATCGGTGCGACTATTGCGGACAATTTCGGTGTCAGAATGCCGGAGGGAACCATCGGAACTTCTATGCTGGATCAGATAAAATAAATGACATTGGACTTGAAGTTAAAAACAGAAAGGCGGCGATTATATGGTTGATTATACAGAAGGAACGGGAAAACAGTACCACACAGGAATCGGTCCGGAGGATATCGGCGGATATGTCATCATGCCGGGGGACCCCAAGCGATGCAAGAAGATAGCAGAACATTTTGAAAATCCGGTGTTAGTTGCGGATAATCGTGAATATACCACATATACGGGAACCATCGATGGGGTAAAAGTCAGTGTAACGTCAACCGGCATCGGTGGTCCGTCAGCGGCTATCGCTATCGAGGAGTTATCCAAGTGCGGAGCCCATACTTTTCTGCGTGTGGGCACCTGTGGAGGTATGCAGGAGGATGTACTGGGCGGAGATATCGTAGTTGCAAGCGGAGCTATCCGCATGGAAGGAACCAGCAGAGAGTACGCTCCCATTGAGTACCCGGCTGTTCCCCATGTGGATGTTATGAATGCCATGATCCGTGCAGCGAAGAATCTGAAGTTCCGCTGTCATGCGGGCGTTGTACAGTCGAAGGATTCCTTCTTTGGACAGCATGAGCCGGAGGTGATGCCGGTCAGCTACGAGCTTGAAAATAAGTGGCAGGCGTGGCTTCGGATGGGATGCCTGGCATCGGAGATGGAGTCAGCAGCATTGTTTATCGCAGGCAGCTTCCTTCGGGTGCGTGTAGGTGCCTGCTTCCTGGTTCTGGCTAATCAGGAGCGGGCGAAAAAAGGCCTGTCCAATGAACAGGCCCATGATACAGAGGCAGCGATCCGGACAGCGGTGGAAGCCATCCGTATCTTGATTCGGGAGGATGCGAAGAATGAATAATGAGAGGATAGAAACACTCATCGAGGAGGCATTCGCTGCACGGAAGATGGCTTATACACCTTATTCTCATTTTCAGGTGGGGGCGGCTCTGCTGACTGAAAAAGGCGGGATTTACCGTGGCTGCAATATTGAAAATGCGGCCTATACACCGACAAACTGCGCGGAACGCACTGCCTTTTTTAAGGCAGTCAGTGAGGGTGAACGCAGCTTCACAGCGATTGCAGTTGTGGGAGGCCCGGAAGGAGCTTCGGAATTTGACTGGTGTGCGCCCTGTGGCGTGTGTCGTCAGGTGATGAAGGAATTCTGCCATGAGGATGCGTTTCAGATCATTCTGGCACGTTCGGTGAAGGAATATAAGGTCTATACACTGGCGGAGCTTCTGCCGATGGGATTCGGACCGGATAATTTGCAGTAGGAATGCCGATTGCCTCATAAAGCTGGTATGCAGGTGTCAAAGACCCGCGCACTGTAATCTTACAGTTTCATTAATATAACTTAATATATTGGAACACCTTTTGACATTGCAAAAAAAACAGGGTACACTGTATGACAGGCGGGGATGGATTCACCATTTCCGCCTGTATTCAGAAGAAAAAGCGGACGCAGGTCCGATGAAAAATAGAAAAAGTGTGGGGAGTTTGGACGGATGGCTCAGAAAGAGTGGAAACGGGAAGAAATGAAACAGAATCAGGGAAGAACAGAGCAGAACCAGAGAAAAAAGGTTCAGAAAAAGACAGGGTATAGGGCAGTGCTGGCGGCTTCGATGTTTTTGATTGCTGCTTCGGCAGCCCTGTCAGCGTGCAAAAAATCACCGGCGGCTGAGACAACAGCGCAGACACAGGCGGCAGAGGAAACGGAGGGCGCGGTCAGCACGGCGCTCGGAGCGGCGGATCGGGTGCTGGAGGAGAATGGCATGCTGTACCTCAAATACCGCACGGAGATCCGTTCCCTTTCGAAGGAGACAGGCGAGATGAAGACGCTCTGCCAGTTTGACACAGGAGATGAAAACAGCACCTTCTGGGTCTACGGAGGCGGGCTGTATTTTGATCGGATACAGGCGGAGAGTGGCAGCACACAGGGCACGGAGCTTTATGGGCTGTACCGGCTGGATTTGGAGAGCGGTGTGGAAGAGCATTTAGCGGATCTGACGGATCAGCCGTCGGTGCTCTATGCGTCAAAGAACCGCCTGTATGTCAAGGGTTACAACATGAATGTCATTTATATGCTCGATGAGAATGGCAAAACAGCGGGAGAGTTGTCACCGTCAGACACGATCTACGGGGAGATTCCGGCAGGCTGCAGCGAGCTGTTTAATGGGATTCTTCCATATTATACGGAACAGTTTGGGTATATGCCGGTGCAGAATGAAACCTGCCTGGTGATTGCGGATGTGGACGGCAGCCATCCGAGGGAGATTTCGGATATTACGAATACATCGTCGGTGCTGTTTGCGAAGGACGCATTCTTTGCCCTGCTTCGGGATGGCAATGGAAATACGCAGTGTTACCGCTATGAGGTCTCTGACCCGGAAAAACGGACGCTTTTATATGAGACGGCGGAAAATATCAGCCTGGTGCAGTATCAGGACGGATATTTGTACCTGATGGAAAATCAGGCGTCCCAGATCAGCACGGGAAAATTTTCGTTTAAGCGGATTGCGGCGGATGCTAAGGCAGATGCAGCGGCAAATGCCGCCGAGGCGCAGAATGCGCTTTTTACGGTCGAGGAAGAGCCGGGCATGACGAATGATTTTTATATGTATGGTAATTTTTATGTGACGGGAAATCAGGCATACTGCCAGCAGTTTAAGGATTACGGCGTTTATCTGGGAGAAAAAACGCTGGATGATGCGGCAGGCGGGGAAGTGACATTGTTAGAGCCGGTTCTGTTCCAGTCTCCGATCCGGGAGCTGGGGCATGTCGAGGCGCAGTCGGAGACGTTAAAGAGTGCGGATGGAAGCCGGGAGCTGGGAAGTGTGTACGCAGAACGGCTGGTATTTGACGGAGAGGGCGATGCGGTCGAGGCGATGAACCAGACGATGCAGGAGCTGCAGGCGTCGGTTCTGTCGGCGGCGCGGACGGATTCCATGAATCTTGATACGGAGATGAGCATCGATACAGCGGAAACGGACGGATTGGAGGAAGAGGTACTTCCGCAGGAGGCGGATGCAGCGCAGCCGATCTATTCGATGGCTCTTACGATCGACGGAGATGACGCGATTACGTATCTGGATGATCATTATGTCTGCGTCCGTGCGGATGGATACGAATATACGGGCGGCGCACACGGAACGCCGTTCCGCCAGTATTTTGTCTTTGACCGGGAAACGGGGGCACGCCTGTCTTTGAGCGATGTGGTTGAGAATCCGGTGGAGGAGCTGCAGGCGAAGGTTGGTGCGGCATTCAGGGAGCTGGCGGAAAAGACAAATTTTGCCTTTGAATCACCGGAGGATCTGGAACATACGGTGGCAGACGGCATCAGCTACGAATCGCCGTTTTATCTGAGCGAGACGGGCGTGGTTTTCTATTATGCGCCGTATGAGATTGCATCGTATGCGGAAGGATTCCCGGAGGTAACAATTCCGTACAGCGAGTTAGAAATGCGGATTGAACTTGGCAAGTAGGAATTTTCTGAACTGCAACAAATGCGGATTGCGCTTAAGTAGAGATCTTGAAGTTGAGAAAAAAATCGCTTATAATACTCCATAGAAAAACAGTGTCGAACGAATCTGAAAGAATGGCACAGGATGAGGAGGAAGCAGCATGAAGACAGTTGTTAAGGAAAATGCGAACGGCGGCAAAGGACAGGTAGTTGTAAAATACATTCTGGATGACAATGAGTTAAATGCAAAATGTAAGATGTTTGCCGAGGTAACGATCGCACCGGGATGTTCCCTGGGCTATCATGAGCACCACGGCGAGAGCGAGACGTATTATATCATCAAGGGACAGGGCGAGTACGATGACAATGGAACGAAACGTCCGGTTACCGTCGGCGATAAGACCTTCACGCCGGATGGCTGTGGTCATGGCATTGCCAATACCGGAGATGAAGATCTGGTCTTTATGGCATTGATCCAGCTGGATTAAGAGTGAAGAACAAAACAGAAAGAGGTAACTGTTCACAGTAACCCAAAAAGGCGCTGGCACGGGAAGTGGTTCGATGTGTCGGCGCTTTTTGCCATATATGTCCGGAAAATGCCTATATGTTTAAACGGAAAAAATTGGAAATCAAAAAAACAGTGGATCAAAGAAAGAAAAAGGAGGTGTGCCTGCGTGAAACTATTTCATCTTTCTGATCTGCATATCGGGAAAATGTTAAATGGCTATAGCCTGCGCGAGAGCCAGAAGAATGCGTTTTTGCAGATACTTAAATATGCGGAGGAAGAGAAGCCGGATGCGATTCTGATATGCGGGGATATTTATGATAAATCGGTCCCGGCGGGGGAGGCGTATACGCTTTTTGACTGGTTTTTGACCGAGCTATCCGGGCGATGTCCGGAGACGGAGATCCTGATCATTGCGGGAAATCACGATTCACCGGAGCGGCTGGCGTATGGCGCATCGTTTCTGGCACGCCACCGGATCCATATCGCTGCGATGCCGCCGGCAGATCGGACGGAATATTTAAAGCAGGTCACACGTACAGATGAGTGGGGACCGGTTCATTTTTATCTGGTACCGTTTATCCGTCCGGGTCATGTGCGCCATTTGTTTGACACCAATGGCTATACCGATGCATTTCAGAAACTCCTGGCGCGGGAGACGATTCACAAGCAGGAGCGCAATGTGATTCTGGCGCACCAGTTTTTTGTCTGGAACGGTCAGAATCCGGAAACCTGCGATTCGGAGACGGCGGTGCTGACCTCCGGAGGATTGGATGCGATCGATGCGTCGGTGCTGGAACCGTTTGAATATGCGGCGTTAGGGCATATCCACGGGGTACAGAAGGTAGGGCAGGAGCGGTTTTGCTATTGTGGGACGCCGTACAAATATTCGATCAGTGAAGAACACCATCAGAAGGGGATCACGGTGGTGGAACTGGGAGAAAAAGGAAGTGAGCCGCAGATCCGCCGTCTGCCGATTCTCTGCCATCCCGATGTAAAGCGCGTGCGGGGGACACTGGAAGAACTCAAGCTGCTTTCAGATACGATGGAAAAGATGTCGGATGGAAGCGGACGCGCGGACGCGTATGTGAGCGTGGTCCTGACGGACGAAAAAGAAATGTACGATTTCCGGGAACGCCTGGAGGAGTTATTTGCGCATATTTTGGAGATCCGGGTGGACAATGAGAGGACGCGGAAACGACTGGAGGAAGAACCGGAGGAAACAGGGGCGGTGACGCCGTTTCAGGCATTTGCCTCTTTTTATGAGGCGGTGCGCCACTGCCCGATGACGGAGGAACAGGAGACGATTCTGGCGCGCATGGTGGAAGAGGCAGAGGAGGAGGAACGCGTATGAAACCGAAGCTGCTTACAATGTCGGCGTTTGGCTCTTATGGGGGCGTGACGCAGATTGATTTCGAACGGGCGGGGACGGGATTGTTCCTGATCACGGGCGATACGGGGGCAGGCAAAACGACGATCTTTGACGCGATCTCGTTTGCGCTCTACGGGGCGGCGAGCGGCGCCGGGAGAGAAGGCGCGATGCTTCGCAGCCAGTATGCACCGGAGGACGCGGAGACCTGGGTGGAACTGACGTTTGAGGATAAAGGGCAGGATTATACGATCCGCCGCAGTCCGGCATACACGCGCCTCAGCAAGCGGAAAAATAAGGACGGCGCATACACGGCGACGAGTGTGGCGCCGAAAGCGTCTCTGCTTTTGCCGGATGGAAGTGAGATGTCCGGTCGGATCCGTGAGATCGATGAGAAGATTCGGGCGATCGTGGGCGTGGACCGCGATCAGTTTTCGCAGATCACGATGATCGCGCAGGGCGAATATATCCGTCTGCTCCATGCATCCTCCAAAGAAAGAAAAGAGATATTTTCGCGCATTTTCCATACCGGGATCTACGGTAGAATCCAGCAGAAGCTGCGGGAGGCAGATCGGACGCTGTATGGAAGGCTGGAGGATAACAAGACCCGGTGCGAGGAAGTCATCCGGCAGGTGACGGTTCCCAGGACGGAGGAGGCGGCAGCTTTGGAGTGGGAAGAAAGATGGCAGTCTTTGAAAGAGCGGTACCGGACAAATGGAGCGGAACTGCTTGTATTTCTGCATCAGTTGTCGGAGGAAAGCCGGAGGCTCGAGGAAGAGACGGGGAGACTGGAAGAGAATGCAATCCAGAAGCTTGCCGCCGGACAGAACCATCTGGAGCTTGTGAAAAAGGAAAAACGGGTACTGGAAGAAAAGAGCCGTTTGGAAGCATTTGGACGGGAGATGGAGGCTAGGCGCCGGGAAGCTGCCGCAGCCTATGAGAGCCGGAAACCGGAGCTGGAGGATCAGATCCGGCGGATGCAGGATGCGCTTCCGCTCTATGCGGAGCAGGAGAAAAAACGGCAGGCATATGAAACTTTGGAACATCAGCGGACGGCTCTGACCCAAAACCTGAAAAAAATGCAGAATCAGCTGGAAACGTGCCGTACACAGGAAGAAATACTTCGAAACCAGGAGCGGGAGGCGGTAGAGGCGCGCGCTGCCCTGGCAGAATGCCGGGGACGGCGGGAGCAGATGGAACGGCGCCAGGCGGTTTTGCAGGAGTTAGGGAAATGCTGTGAAGCGGAGCGGACATGGAGAAAGTCACTGGAAAAACGCCAGGAAAAATTTCAGGCAGCCGCGCGGGCGTACCAGTTGTATCAGGACGCGTCCTGCCGTTTTCTGGCGATGCAGGCGGGACTTCTGGCGGCAGAGCTGCAGGAAGGAAAACCGTGCCCGGTCTGCGGCTCGCTGGAACACCCGGCTCCCTGCCGTCTGGAGACAGAGCCGATCCGGGAGGAACAGGTGGAAGCGCTGCGTGCCGGGCGGGATGATGCCGATCAGAAGCAGAGGACAGCCGCTGAGGCGTGCCAGGAGGCGCAGATCTCGCTGGAACATGAGAGCAGACGGCGGATAGAGATCCAGGGGAAACTGTACGGCCAAAATCAGGACAGCCCGGCAGCCCAGCCGGATGCGGATGCTCTGGAGAAGGAGCTACGGCAGATGGCACAGGAAATCCGGCGATGCAGGCAGGCGGAAATCACTTATACTGACCGGATTGCCATGGAAGAAACGATCCGGCAGAAACGGGAGGCGAACGGAGCCGGACAGAAGAAGCTGGAAGCTGCGCTGGAGCTTAAAAGAAGTGAGGTGCAGCAGGCGGCGATCGAGAGCCAGACGAGACGTAATGAGCTGGAAGAACTCTCGAAGCGGCTGGAGTGGAAAGACAGCCGGACACTCCGGGTGGAGCTTGAGAAGCGCAGCCGGGAGCTGGAAACACTTGCAGAGGCGGTGACAGCGGCTGATAAGAAAGCACAGGAGTGCCGGGAAAAATGCCGGGAGCTGGAGGGAAGCTTATCTTCGCTCCGGGAACATATGGAAGCAGATTCGGAAACAGATCCGGAAGAAAAAATCCAGCAGGCGATCCGGCACTGGGAAGAGGAAAAAACGCGCTGGTCGCGGCTTCACCGGGAACATATGTCGGTGCGGACGCGCAACGAGGATGCATATGCGGCACTTCGGGTGTATCTGCAGGAACGGGAGCAGCTTGACCGGGAAAAACAGCAGATCAGCGAGCTTTACCAGACGGCGGACGGAAAACTGAGCGGCGCGGCGCGGATCGATTTCCAGACGTATGTACAGCGCCAGTATTTCCGCCAGATGATACAGGCAGCTAACCGCCGCCTGCGCCGGATGACGAAAGGAACCTTTGAACTTCAATGCCGCGGTCTGGCTGATCTGGGAAAACAGGGAGAAGTGGGACTTGACCTGGATGTCTACAGCTTTGTGACTGACCGGGTCCGGGACGTCAAAACGCTGTCCGGTGGAGAATCCTTTCTGGCGGCGCTTGCGATGGCGCTCGGCATGGCGGATGTCATCCAGAATGCGGCAGGCAGCGTGAAGGTGGATGCGATGTTCATTGATGAGGGATTTGGTTCCCTGGATGAGGAATCACGAACGCGGGCGGTTCAGGTGCTGCAGGAGCTGTCCGGAGGAAGACGCCTGATCGGCATCATTTCCCACGTGACGGAGCTGAAAGAGGAGATGGGACACAAGCTGGTGGTAAAAAAGGGAAATGGTGGAAGCCAGGTGCATTGGGAGATAGAAGATTAGTAGGACGGCGCAGAGCCGTTGTGTGACGAAAGAAAAGAGGCTATTTACATATGACAATCGTAATTCCAGGGATGGTGACGATATCGATCTTATCTCTGTTTTACTGCAGTATGCTGCCGGAGACGGGGCGGAAGGCGAGAATGCAGGCATTTGAGCGGCAATACATCGCCCATCGGGGATTTCATGACAACCGGAGTGAATGTCCGGAAAATTCGCTCCCGGCGTTTGAGCGCACGATCCAGATGGGATATGGGATCGAGCTGGATGTACAGCTGACAAAAGATGGGGTTCCGGTCGTATTTCACGACTGGGATCTGAAGCGGGCGGCGGGCGTTGACCGGAAGATACGCGACTGTACCTTTGAAGAGCTGCAAAGTTATCGTTTGTTTGGTTCATCCCAGACGATACCAGCCTTTGAGACAGTGCTTGAGCTGGCGGATGGACGCACACCGCTTATCATCGAGCTGAAAGCGGAGATTGTCCACCGGGAGCTGTGCGAGAAATGCGCGGTGCTTTTAGACCGTTATCCGGGTGAGTACTGCATCGAATCGTTCAGTCCGCTGGCACTCGGCTGGTTTAAGCGCCATCGTCCAAATGTTTTGCGCGGACAGCTTGCGACCAATCACCGCGGCGAGGGATTGAAAACGCCGGTCATTGTGCGGGAGATGCTTACATACTGTATGCTGAACGGATTTTGCAGACCGGATTTCATTGCGTACAACTGCCAGTTCAGCAACACGCTTCCGGTGGAAATGCTGCGCTATTTCTACAAATGTAAGATGGCGGCGTGGACGATTAAAAACCAGGGCGAATTAAACCGGCACCGGAAACAGTTTGATGTTTTTATTTTTGACAGTTTCGAGCCGGATCAATTCGTAAATTTCAACAAAAAACATCCTAAAAGATAGTGAGAAAGTCCTAAATTATGCTGGAAAAGTTGATTTTCTATGAAAATCTGCTATAATGGCTAAGACAATTTAATAATGAGAGATTATTACGAATTCGAGAGGACAAAGATATGAAAAAGAAACAGCTTCTTTCAGGCGTAATGGCACTTTTGTTATCTGCTTCACTCTGTGCATGCGGAGGCAGCAAGACAGCAGAAGGCACCTCAGAAGCAGCTGGCGAGTCCAGCGAAGCAGAGACCAGTAATACTCTTTCAGAAGGAACACCAGTACCAGGCGGCAGCATTGTGTATGGCATGACGCAGGACCTGGCTAGTCTTGACCCCCATGTAGATACGGACGCAGGAACTAGAGACGTGGTTTTCAATTTGTACGAAGGGCTTGTAAAGCCTACTTCCGATGGCGGATTTATTCCGGCTGTTGCCAGCGATTACACCATTTCCGATGATGCAAAGACTTATACTTTCACATTGAGAGATGGCGTCACATTCCATGACGGCACACCGGTTACCATCGAAGATGTCAAATATTCCATCGATCGTTATGCGGAGATTCAGGGCGAATCCTCCGCTTTTTCTTCGCTTGTAGATAGTGTAGAGGTGCAGGATGATAAGACACTGGTTGTAAACCTGAAAGAAAGTTATTCAGAGTTTCTTCCGATGATGACGATTGCCATCATTCCGCAGTCCAACGAGGACCCGGCAGGCAATCCGATCGGTACCGGTCCATTCAAATATGTTTCCTACACACCGGGACAGAACCTGGAGCTGGAAAAATATGACGGCTACTGGCAGGAGGGCGTTCCGAGCCTGGACAGCGTGGAATTTAAATTTATTGCCGATGTGGACACCGCATTTGTAGAGTTGCAGGCAGGCACCATCGACATTCTGAAATATTTAACCGCCGCACAGGCGGAGACACTGGGCGATGAAGATTACAACATCGTACAGGGAAGCATGAACCTCGTCCATGCGATGTACTTAAACAGCGCTTACGAGCCGCTTTCCAAGACAGAGGTGCGTCAGGCACTCTGCTATGCGGTAGACCGCGATGCGATCAACAACTTTATTTTCGGCGGAAAGAGCCACATCATCGGCTCCCATATGATCCCGGCAATGTCGAAATACTATGAGCCGGAAGCAGAGACCGTATACAGCTACGATCCGGAGAAGGCAAAAGAGCTTCTGGCAGATGCCGGATACGCAGATGGCTTTGATCTGGAAATCACCGTTCCGAGCTCATACAGCCAGCACGTAGACAGCGCGCAGATCATCGCGGATGAGCTGTCCCAGGTCGGCGTCAACGTGACCTTAAATCAGGTTGAGTGGAGCACCTGG
>ERZ791796.1659-NODE-1659-length-12490-cov-4.174427_pt1 | contig 12490 bp, 11 predicted proteins | sample MGYA00510311_ERZ791796 | MGnify/ENA primary metagenome ERZ791796 (study PRJEB30046, sample SAMN00792042) | human gut metagenome | study: EMG produced TPA metagenomics assembly of the A metagenome-wide association study of gut microbiota in type 2...
TACGCCCATTGTGCTCAAACGTGTAGTTCGCCGCTTCCATCGCATTACGCCAGGCGTTGATCCCGGCGGTTTTGAGTTCTCTGGCTTTTTCCGGGCTGATGGATGGCTGTACATATTCTGCAATTTCACCGGCCTCTCCTTTCTGACAAGCGGCATAAATATCCCGCCCGTATGCTTCGGTATCGCTGGCTGTTGCAGTGAAAGGAACCGCCTGCTCAATGTGCTCAAACTTCACCATGCAATTCACAGCAGTGTGATCTTTATCTGCCCATTGCGGATTGCTTATTTTTTTCCACATTCATGTCATCTCCTGTCTGTCAGTATGCGCGCTGGAACAGCCCGATGCCTTCATTGTCATGTGTCGACGTAATTTCATTACACACCATCCATGAGCCCGGAACTGAGGATAGGTTGCCGTCAATGCCATCGGTGTTAGCTTTCATATAGTTCCCGCTTGCATCTTTGATTATGGCGCATCGCTTAAGGCGTGAACCCTGTACAGTTTCTCCTGGCTGATAGGTTCTGCCGATGTCGGTTGTATACGGGGCTAGTGCGGCAATAATGTATGTTCCGATGCTGTAAATTTCCCCGGGTACCAGCCTTCCGGTTGGCCCTTGTGGTCCCTGTGGTCCGGTTTTACCATCCAACCCGGGCAGTCCCATCGGCCCTCGCCCTCCGGCAGGGCCCTGTGGCCCCGTTTTACCCGCAGGACCTGCCGGACCAACCGGCCCCGGAACACCCTGTGCCCCCGCGGGTCCCCTTTCACCTCGTGGCCCTGCCGGACCTGCCTTACCTTCCGCTCCGGCGGTACCATCCTTTCCTGCGGGGCCTGCCGGGCCTGCATCACCTTTGGGACCAGGTGCGCCAGGTTCCCCCCTGTCCCCCTTCGGTCCGGGGACTGCTGCCCGGGTTGCTGCCTCTTCTGCCTTCGTTTTTGCTGCCTGCACTTCTGCCATTATCGCTTTCACAGCCTTTGGGGTTGCCGCTTTTGTTTCATCATCGCTGTTGGTATCGCTGCTCAGCTGTACAACACCTTTCTGTGATGTGCTGGCATCCGGAACACTGGCGACACTGCCTGCGGGACCCGCAGGACCTGCGGGGCCGGTTTCTCCCCGAGGGCCTGCGGGACCTGCCGGACCTGTTGCGCCGGGTTCACCTTTATCCCCTTTCGGGCCGGTTTGCCCTGCCGGACCCTGTGGTCCGGGTGGTCCGGGTGGTCCGGCCTCTCCACGTGGGCCGGTGTCACCTTTCGGCCCCGGCTCACCTCTCGGACCAGCATCCCCCTTTGGTCCCTGAGGCCCCCCCGGGTCTCCTTTTTCGCCTCTGGCCCCGGTTTCACCACGCGGCCCCATTGCTCCCTGTGGCCCGGTCGCACCACGTGGGCCAGATGGCCCTGTTGCGCCAGCTGGCCCCTGCACTCCCTGAGGTCCCCGTTCTCCTGTATCACCTTTCTGGCCTGGTATGCCCTGAGGTCCGCGCTCTCCCTGCTCACCTTTCTCCCCACGCGGACCCGCCGGACCTGTTTCACCACGAGGACCAGCATCACCTTTCGGCCCTGTATCGCCTTTAGGTCCTCGTGCATTCTCAGCCATACGTCTGGCTTCTTCAGCACTAACTGTAGCAGCCTCAGCACGTTTAAGAACGTCTCCGGCGGCCTCCTGAGCCACTCTGGCGGTTTCAGCATGTTGTCTGGCCTCTTTCGCGTCTGCTGCCGCTGCCTTTTCAGACTCACCTGCCCGGGTCGCCGCCTCTGCAGCCTCACTGGCTTTTTGTGCAGACTCCGTCGCTTTACTGGTCGCAGCCTTCGCGCTTTCTGATGCAGTCTTCGCACTGGCAGCAGCGCTTTCCTTCGACTGTGAAGCCTGATTATTTTTCACCGCCGTGTCTTCGTTCAGACGACGAATCGTGGCAAGGTCATCCGCCACATTGTTCTGTATCTGCCGGAAATCTGTCAGCAGTTCTCCGGGTATGCTCACCTCAACAAGACTGCGGCGTAACAGCATATTGAGCGTCACCGTACTTTCAGTCCCCTCAATACGCACACGTCCGTAGACAGCAGTCTTCCCTCTCACCGTCACTGAAACCGCATACTCCCCCGGCTCCATCGTCATGCCGTAATAGCCTGTTGACGTGGTGACTGCCGACGCGCTGGTGCCACTGAGTGCATCCGGTGAAACAGTCAGCGCCGTCAGCGTAATGTTCGCATCTGATACAACCTGACCATCAGGCGATTTCAGCGTCCCCGAAACAACAACACTCACATTTCACCTCCGTTAAACACCTTCTTGCGGGCCGACAATGTACTGTCAGCCCCCTGTTTAATCCCGAGCTGCTCAACAAAACTCTGATAATGTTGTGCTGCCAGTCCTGACTCTGCACCACCGGCAGCATCCTTACTGAATGCGCGGAACAACATCCAGTCAACCAGCGGGTTAACATAAGCCTCTTCCAGCGGTACAGGCGTGTCATCATCCTGCGTCAGAACATACACCGCCTCCGGAATGCGGCTGACCACAGCATCAACACTCACAGCCTCCTCCGGTGCCGGAAACAGCCAGAACACGCGCGGGGCAAGGTCACTGCTGATAAAGCATTCCGGTTTCCCCCTCAGCATGTGCCAGTCGGGATACTGTGCATCAAGCACCTCACGGGATTGCGGTTTTATAGCACTACCATCGCTGAGACATATCACGTCAAGAAGCTGTATTGCGCCATCAGGCAAAGTCTGACGTGCACCAGGAACACAATTCAGCGTCTCCAGACTTGCGCCTGCATCCGGCCTTGCCAGAATCACCGCCCGCACAGCATCATTGTAATAATCACACAGCTCAGCCAGAGGCCAGCGCACCATCATCGGGTCAACCAGTTGCGTGTTCACTCGTCCGATGATTTCAGTAATCGTCGTCATCAGTAAAACCTTTGTCTGCGGACAGGATTGCGGTATGAGGAGTACGGACTTGTCGCCAGTGTGTCGCGATATGCCCGACGGATACCCTCAGAAAACAGCACAGAGAAATACTGTGCGCGCGACGGGTCTGACCATGAAACCCCGGTCTGCATGAACAACCGTTCAAGCGCCCCTGCAGCCACTTCTTCAGACCATGCCCGCAGTTCATCCTGCACCTGACGGCTCCCTGCTTTCGGAGCAACGGCATAAAGCACACTCACCTCTCCGGGCGAACAGGCAAAATGCATTACCCGCCCCGGGCGGATTTCCACATCATGACCGGCAAAAAGCTCACGCCCGTCAGCGAGGATACGAATAATATGTACGCACTCTTCATTCTCCGCGTCATATGGCAGCACACAGTCCTCTCCGGCTGACGGTGACAGCGTGGCTTCACGGCGGCACAACAGGGACTGACGGCAGAATGCCACTGCCGACATGGATAACGCATCCGTCATCATAATGTTCAGCGGACCACTGATATGGCGACGGACATACGGTAAAAAATCAGTCAGTTCCGCCATGCTGTTCAGTCTCCGCAACACGACGGCGAAATGCCTCACGCACACGGACACGAAATGCATCAGCCGTTTCTTTCGGGTCTTTGTGAATATTCAGCTCTTCTGCCTCACACAACGTTGCCAGCCGTGCGGACGTGAGTTTGCTCAAATCCACATCCTGACCACCAACGCTAACCACAAAACTGTTCTCCGCTTCTGCAAGAGCAACCTGTTCTCTTTCCTGCGCCTGCTGTGCCTGCCGCAACTGCTCATCCTGTTGTTGCTTTTTGAGCACACCATCAAGCTCTTCATGACGAACCCAGACATCCGGAAAGGCCAGCAACTGCCAGGCAAGCGCGCTGTCAACATGCACCGGCTCAAGACGCGGGAACAGTGTACGACTCCCGGTAAGGGTATCCTTTTTCACGGGTTTGGGGCCGATATAGACAACGGCAATTTTCTCGCTCATATAATTCCCCGGATAAAAAAGCCCGCATGACGCGGGCCGGAAGGTTTATATCAGTATCCCACCACGGTATAACGCAGCAGAACATTCAGGGTACCGGTCGCAGCAGCTGTCTTAATGGTGACCGTAACCAGCTCTCCATCACTCTGTGTGGTGTACGGCTCCACTGGCACATATTTAGCAAAGCTGGCAGTTACTGCACCACTGTCACCAATGAGCTCATGCTTGCCAGATTTAACGCTGACGGTCGCCGTACCACCAAGACCACCTTTTGAAATCAGTTGGATCCCATTAATGCGAACGCCAGTCGGCAGTGAGAGAAGATTAATAACGGTTTCCTGTTCGGCAGCATTCACTGTAAACACACCTTCTGCCACCGACTCATTACCATGCGTACCTGAATAAACCCGCTCACTCAGTGACGGAGCAAGGATAGTCTTTGCCATAATTAATGACTCCTGAAAAAGCCGGGCGATAACCCGGCATGGGGAAAGGAAAAATCACAGCTTCACTGCGGTATCAACGGCAATAACACCGTGATCCTGCATCTTGCCGCTCTTCTCGGGGAAACGGATTTTTTTCAGACCGTTGATCCAGCTGATTGCTATCTCAGTACGGTTATCCATATCCGTTTTCTTCTCAACCATGTTGAAGTGACCGCCGCCCTTCTGACCGTACGCATTCGCCAGCGCCTGAGCCCCCAGCAGCATGGCACGGTCGATGTTGGTTGCAGCAGCCTTTTCTGCCATCGTTGCCGTAAGGTCATTGTTCGACACCATAACCTTTGACCCCTGATAGAAACGGATCGGCATCCCCGCATACTTACGGACCAGAATATTGCGCCACATCGCACATTCGCCTTTAAACAGCGGATGGTTAAAACCTTTTGAGCGGTTTACGGCACGCGTCATCATCTGGTTCCAGTCCTTGCCGGACGTGGAGGTGTACCAGTCATTCCACTGACGCGGCGTGACGTAGAGGACGTAATACGGATCTTCGCCATACAGCTCATCACCGGACAGGCGTACCGGTTGTAACGGATGAGCCATCTCGTCAATAAACAGTGAGAGATTATCGACCAGCGCAAGAGTGAACAGGTCAGACTGGTCAATACTCTCAAAACTCGTCGCATCCCCACCGAAAAAATGACGATCATGCGTCGGCGGCAGTACGTCGTTGATCATGATTTTTTTGAATTCAGGGTGATCTGCCGTTGGCAGAATGGTGTCATCAGCAACAAAATCACCGCGGGCACCGGCAAGATGCACTATCGCACACTGGTCCTGCAGGTCGTTAAAGTACGTACCCAGCAGCGTTCTGGCAGAGGATGCCAGGTTGAACTTCGTACGCTGCTGGCTCATACGTCCGCCCGCATCCACCAGGTGACGGCCCTGATTAATTTTCAGGGAAAAATCAGCATGGCTGAGGTCTTCACCACGGCCTTCAACGCGCTCATCCCCCATCGTCGGACGTTTAGAGAGTTTGTGCATGATGCTGAACGTCACTTCATCACCGGCCTGTTTGTTGAGGTCCGTGATTCGCACAACCGGTGCACCGGCACTGGTCTGCTTCGTGCTTTTCTTGTCAGGCGAAACTGCTTTTGGTGCATCCTGCTGTTCAGTGAGTATATTCACCATTGAGCGGTTGCGGTTGGCAGCCGTGAAAAGCGCCACCTGATACAGCTTATTCGCCTGGGCTGTTGTTACTGTGGTCATTACGTCAGTACTCCTTCAGTGGTTACCCGAGTTTTTCCAGAATCGCGTCAATTTCAGCGTCCGTCATGCCTCGCATGGCTGCTTCAATTTCGGTATGGGAAGCACCAAGTAACCGTTCAAAATTATCACCGGTTCCGACGGAAGCCGTGTTGCCAAGCTCTGACGGGGAAGCAGGCACTGCCATCTCCCGTTCAGCGGCTTTCACTTTTTCTTCCGCCGTTTTCCGGATATCCGTGTTGTCTGCCTTGTCATCAGAAGGCGGCTCACTGGCTTCACCGAAAGCAAGCTGCGTACGGCGGGCCACTTCGGCGAAACGTTCAGTGAGCGGTTTGTCTTTCCATGCGGGGTCATTCTGGAGCTTCCCGTCGATGGATACGGCAACCGAGAAGCGATCCGGATCGGAGTTCTGCCATGTTTTCAGCACCGGCACGGCATTCATCGCATCAAGAACCGGTGATAAATCCTCACCACCATGACCTTCTGCCTGCTGTGCTGATTGCTGAACACGGGACTGGAGATAGTTATTTTTACGGATGAGCGAAGCCACCGCGTCACCAATTTCCGGATACATCTCCCTGATACGGGCAATCTTCTCATCAGAGATTTTTTCGTTTTCCGGTAACGGTGCGGGTTTCATACCGGCCTGGTGGATCTGAGACGTCAGCAGTTCAACCAGGCGTTTTTCTTCGGCTATCTGTCCCCGAAGAAGTGCGGCTTCCTGTTCGGCCCGCTGCTTACCGGAACGTTCAGCCTCAAGGACTTCATAGGGAATGACGTGTTTACCATCGCGGGTGAGCACACCCTTCGCCTCCGGCTCCTTCACGTCCTGCGTCTGCTCAGCACTGGCATCCGGCGTCGGTGCCGCAGTGTTATCGCCCGTCTGTGTCTGTGCTGCCTCATCCGCATGATTTTCTGTGGCGGCCTCTGTCACGCCGTCCTGTTCGTGACCGTCAATATCCACATCCCCAAGCCCTTCCAGCATTTTTTCCAGTTGTTCCGGGGTTTCTTCACCCGTAAATTCAAAATCCATAAATAACTCCGCATGGTCTGTTTATCGGACAGATCCGAATGGTTGAGTAAATAAGGCTTATCGCTGCCCCCGCGAATAAGCGCACCGCTCCCGGAACGCTTATCTCCGGAAACAAAAAACCCCGTACGATGACGGGGTTCCGTTAAGTTCAGGATTTTCAGAGCGGCATTTCATGCATCCGCTGTTGTAGTGTATGCAGCATCTGTTGCTGAAGAACTTCCTGCTCCTGTTCCATATTCTGTATGCCGGTAATGATTTCTGCCGTATGTGCCTGGTTAAGCGCATCCACATAACGCTGTCCCTGTGCCGCGGCGACATCCCGTTGTGCGCCAGCATTATCCCGTTGCGCAGCCGCGCGTGCCCTGGCAGCTTCTGCTTCCAGTTTAGCCACCCGGCCTGTCATTTCGCGCATCTGAAGTTCTGCCTGCTGTTGCTCCAGCGCCTGCTGTTGTGCTGCCGCTTCCTGCTCTTCCGGAGTCATCTCATCCGGTGATTTTGGCGTCCCCAGCGCCGCACGAATACGTTCGACAAATTCCTGTTTCTGCGGCACATCCAGAAGATTAACCCACAGATCGAGCACAACAGCCTGCACCTGAGGCGGCAGCCCCTGAATAACCTCTGACATTCTCTGTGCAAGCTGTGCCTTAAACGCCGGTGTCTGCTGAACAGGAGCCAGCGCAATATGTGTATTTAACCTTGAAATATCATTGGTCAGTTCACCATTATCACCTTCAGCATTGAGGACAATGGTCTGGCGACGCTGACGATCATCGCGATTAATCACCACCGCATGATTGCGCCGCTTTTTCAGGTCATCAAGAAGATAAGCGAGCAACAGCCTTCCCACCTGCTGGCAGGCAAACTGGTAGTTATCGTTGATTTCGGCAAGGGTTGTGGCTCCCTGCTCCACCAGGTTGCTGATCGCCACACCGGACGATGCATTTGAATCCTGCCCGAGAAATGCGGAATAAACCCCCATCGTGTCCTGGATAAGTTTTTCCGACTCCTGCATGACCTGAAACTGCTGGCTGGCAACCTGAAAATCCTGTTCAACCCGGAAAACATCAGCAACGCTTTTCTGATTTTTTCGGGCCGGATTCAGTTTAATAATGCCATCCGGACGCTCGATCTGCTCCATCAGCTCGTTGTCTGACAACTGGGTGGCATCCTCGTCCATAATCACGCGTTTGGCCTGAAGCAACCACGTCAGTTTTATACGACGAAAATTCACCTCATCCTGTGCCGGAATGGCCCGGGAAATCAGCCCGTAAGGCTCCCCGGTTTTATCCTTCCGGTATCCCCAGAAGGGAACCAGCGGGAACATCCCCTGCGGCGCACTGCAGGGGCGATCCACAATAAAGTGCGGTCCCACAAACCAGGCTTCACGAATACGACTTACCCGCCCGACTCTCACCTGCACCCGCCCGGATGCCACAGCCACCGCATGCATCAGATTATTTTTATCAAAGGCCACCACCCGTCCATTACTGAGTTCAATCACCGGAAGACGCTCGAATGTACGGTAATAAACCACCTGAAGCAGCACACGACGGCGTTCACGCTGAAGCCATTCGTTCTGCTGTCGATCCCATGACTGATACTCTTCCCATGCACTCATCAACGGACTGGGCTGGCCTTCAGTAACCGTGGTATCGACAAAACCACGCCAGTCATCAATGGCATAATCGATAACCTGAGCCATTCCCGGAAATGTGGCTTTTGCCTCATCGGTATCCATCCAGCGGCGGCGCATCAGCCAGCGGCAGTCACTTAAATCAGCCTCCCGGCTGAGCCAGTCCCAGAACACTTCATTCCGGCTGACAGTAGACACCTTAAACTCAGGCCCGAACGGATCGCTGTTCCGTCTGACCTCCACCCAGCTGAGCCCCGCTTTGATTTGTTCCGCATAGGCATCAGAACGGGCTTTATTCATATTTCCAAGGCGGCAAGCATCGGCAAATTCAGCATTAATAGCTTCAGCCAGTTTTTCTGTTTCATCATCAGGATCATCTGATATCACCAACAGATCAGTCCGCGTTTTGGCCTCCATACCCAGAACACCATCAACGGTAGGCGCGATGAGGTTATGGATGGTCATCGGCTGACCGCGATCTTTCAACACCTGGAGAACTTCCAGTGGCAACTGGTCACCATCGTAATACGCACAGGCCTTGTTTGCGGCATCGCGCCATTTAGGCTGACTGTCAATATCAGAACAAAGCGCCTGTAACTGGCGCTGAGAAAAACGCGGCGTGGCTCCGTTGTCGTTTTTCGTCGCCATGGTATTAGTTTCATTTTTCATCAGTGAGCCATCCAGTGTGTGGTTCTGCGTTTATCCGTTTTCTGTTTTACCCTCACCGGCATTCTGGCGCGCATCTCCTGGGCAATCATGTAGCTCATAAGCTGATCATCAAAACAGCCTTCCTGTGCATTCATGGAGCCTTTCGCGTCATAAACGTAGGTGTTCATTTCTGATAATGTGCCCGACCAGCGGATCCCCGACAGGCCGTTATTCAGCAGCGTTTTCATTCCCTCTGTCAGGACCGGTTTACTCTGGCGGGTTGTCAGCCAGCCAAGACGGGGCGTATCGTCGTCATATGCCTGGTCAAGGTGCTGTTCGTTGTAGATATAACGCGTCGGATAGAGTTCCCTGAGTTTCAGGATAACGGCATGTCCGTGATTGTTACGCTCCGGCCCCACAAACGCGTTGTTGTACATACGGCAGACCTGCGCAATGAGATGAGCGAAAAGCTCCGCATCGAGATGACCAAACCAGTGAGCCACCTGCTCACCATTACTGCATCTGATGATATCCAGCGATGAGCGGTCTCCGTGCTCCAGCCCCTCAGCGGTATCTGCTCCGCATACATACTCTTCATCCGGATCCGGCAGCTCCCAGACCAGCAGATAATTCATCAGCGTCCGGTGCTGTTCGGCTTTATTCCCGTCACGCAGAGACTGCGCCTTGGTCTTCGTTCCTGTAACCGGTTCAATGTCATAAACAATCAGCGGTGGCGAACAGAATGACTCTGCCTGCAGCGTGCTTTCCGCACTGAACACCCGTCGTCCTGACGTCAGAAACGCCTCCTGTGGCGTTGAGGGAAATTCCTGCTTCATTTCCTCACGCTGTTCAGTTTCCTTGCAGATGTACCAGTGTTTCTGCTCATCGGTAAGCGTGATGTTCATTGCTTTTTCAACCGCAGAAAAATACGCTGTTTTTTCCCGTGACAGCTTAAGTCCGCTTTCCGGCACTCTGGCGCTGTATTTGAGATCCTGCCACCAGGCGTAAAAATGGAATTTATAATCCTGTGGCGTCAGCGCCAGCCCTGATGCAGTGATTTCCTGTGCCCGGTTACTCATCTCGTAAAAATCGCCACCCACACCTTCAGCAGTGGATTCATCAAAGATAATGCACTCATCAGAGACGGCATTAAGTGTACCGGTTCGCAGTTCTTTCGCCTTAGCCGGATATTTTGCGCAAATTTTGCCGTGCTCTGAGATATGCAGGCGCTGCACCGTACCTGAACGGAATGAGGTTGCCACCTGGATACTCGAGCCGTGACCAAACAGGATATAGCCACCGCTGGCTCCGCTACGACGTTCAACGATGGTGAATGAGGCTCTCAGCCAGTCAGGAAGATGATCAAACGGTACAGCAATTTTGGTGCGGAAAATTTCACTGGCAGCCTGTTTATCCTGAGCGACAATCCCGCATTTGAGATGCGGTATGAATAATGCCTGGTCGAGAAGATAAATATCAATGGCCGTGGAAAACCCCAGCTGGCGTGCTTTCAGGATAATATTTTTATTGTGCATGCTCCGGAACAACTGGCGCTGCGCCGGTCGCATTCTGAAGGTGACCAGCTCACCTTTTTCGTTCTGTATTTTGTAGAGATGATTGAGCCGCCACCAGGGATTGCTCAGTTTAGTCATGATGAACAGACGTTGTTCGGTCCCGGTCATTTCTGACGGTTCATCACATCGCGGTTCATTCTTCCGGAATGTCATCCAGTCTCCCCGAATTACTCATTTCATGCAGCGATGACACGATGTCACTGACTGGCGTAATAACCCCCCGGCGCTGGCTGGTCAGAATATCGGTTTCCGCTCTGAGTTTATCTCTGGCGGCGTTGATTCTTTCCCGGTCAGCACGAAGTTTTGGTGCTGTTTCCGCCAGAACGTCCAGCGTCAGCAATGAGCGTTCAATTGACTCGATACGGGCAATATTCCGGTCAAGGGCCTGTTCTGCTTTGAGTATTTTGTCGTACAGGGCAACACGGGTTTCCACGTCAGCCGCCTCTTTCAGGTCGGCGAACATTTTTTTCAGTGTTCCTGTTACTGAAAGTGCGCGGGCCCGGGTGAACACCAGTTCATCGAACAGCACCATATCGGACGCATCATCCATGAGGTTATCTGCCTCAAGATACTTCGCATATCCACGGTGTCTCACGGCGTGGGTGTTACGGTCGCTAAACCGGGCAACGGGGTGAGGATTACCCGATCTGCTGTTGCGTTTCGTTTCTGCCGAATTTGCGCAGTTTTTTGCGCATTTTTCATCACTGCCATCATCGCCGTAAGACTCGTCATTACTGGACTCGTCATCAGCTCCATGCGCATTTTTTTGTGCGCTTTTTTGAGTGTCAATTTGCGCACTTTTTTGCGCATTTTTCTGCGCACTTTCCTCTGTATTTTTGGGGGAGTTTTTGCGCAGTTTTATGTACCGACGAGCCGTGCCATAGCTGATATTGTTCTGTCGACACCAGTCCTGAAGTTTTATGCCTGTTCTGGCATGTTCGCGTCGGAATGCCTGCTCCAGTTTTTTCCAGTCTAGCTTTGCCATGTCACTTTCTGACGTCCTCTGTTAAAAACTGACGCATAATGACCGCTGTGATTTTTCAGAATTCACACAGCAGCGTCTTGTTTGATTGATATTTACACAATATGGTTGTTTTATCCGGTTTCTTCCACCACCGCACCGGACAGGCGGCCATGCGGGAAAACGCTCACGTTACCTGAAAACGTGGAAAGCCCGGTGTGCATCGTTTTTGATTATCCCCACACACTCGCGCAGGAGGTCCAGTGTCTGGCTGAGGTCTCTGTTAATGCGGGAATACTGCGACGATACGGCGCATCAGCAAAACTTATTTCAGGCACTGAGTGCGGATATATTCCTGTGCCCCTTCCAGCTGCTTCTGCATCATCATCAACCGCTCTCTGAGGGTGAAATAATCCCGTTCAGCGGTGTCTGCCAGTCGGGGGCCGGTTGCATTATCCATGCCGGAGGTGCCGGTGGCTTCACGCACGGTACCGGAGCAGGTGGCGTTGATCCGCAGGCGCTTACGACCAGCAGCAACATCAGCACGCAGAGTTTCATTTTCAGCTCTCGCATCGGCTAATTCCCTCGAGTATTTTGCATCGAGCGCAGCAACATCGCGCTGGCGCACCTGCATATCAGTAATGGTTGCGTTTGCCAGCTCCAGCTCTCTGGCTTTTTTATCGCGCTGCGCTTTGTAGGTGATGGCGTTATCGCGGTAATGATTCAGCCCCAGACTAAGCGCACCACAGGCCACCAGCAGGGCAATGATGACCACGCACAGTACGCGGTTCATTTCACCACCAGCGTATCTGACCGATGAAATAACCGGAGGCCATAATCACAAACACCAGCCAGATAAGAATGAACTTCCAGGTGGATAATTTTTCAGCCATCACTCGAATCTCCCGAATCAGTTTGCTAAAATCAAACACACTTTCCCCTTTGACTTTTCCAGAGTCAGGAAACACAAAACCCCGCTTGCAGCCAACAAACGGGGTTTTTACTTTTATTCACTT
>ERZ791796.1667-NODE-1667-length-12380-cov-5.534199_pt1 | contig 12380 bp, 12 predicted proteins | sample MGYA00510311_ERZ791796 | MGnify/ENA primary metagenome ERZ791796 (study PRJEB30046, sample SAMN00792042) | human gut metagenome | study: EMG produced TPA metagenomics assembly of the A metagenome-wide association study of gut microbiota in type 2...
AAATGCAGGCTACGGAAATTGAGGTAGAAAATACTCCCGATGAGGAAATGGCGGACGGACCAGCGGATAAACCTGAGCCTGAGATAGCAATGTAGTACAAAGATTGGCTTTTTAATTTATTGAATAGGTAGAAAAACCAAAAATCACTGGATTTTGCGGCGGTTATATGCTATCGTTAAAGAAACAAATTTATCGGGGTGATACCATGAAAAAAGCAATAACGATCTTAGCTGTATGCAGTCTGCTGCTCACGGCTTGCGGACAGATAGACGATACAGAATCCAAAGTGGGAACTACTACAGCAATTGCTTCCGAAAGCACGGCTGGCGAAGATACTGCGGAAACTTCATCGGCAAAAGAAGAAAAGAATACAAGCGAAGCCACGACTACTACGAGAAAGAATTCGCAAACGGTATCCTCTTCCTCAAAGCCGACGGGTACCACAGTAACTACGACCCAAAAATTCAGTTCATTAAATGCGAACGGCAATTCGAATCAGAGACAAAACAATGCTGTTCAGAATAACAACGGTCAGGTAAATTATCAGCCTGAACAGAATAATCAGCAGCCCGATAACAATCAGAGCAATAACGGTGCGCAACAGAATAACCAATCGTCTGACAATAAGCCTCAGAATAACAACCCTTCTCCTCCGGTTACAACGGCAAAGCCTGCGGTGACAAATCCGCCGACTACGACTACACCAAAGCCGCAGACTGAACCGCCTGCACCGGAGCCTACTGAGGAAGAAAGGTATATGGGTATTGGCAGAAACTTATTGCATGATGGTTCTGACTACAGCAAGGCAGAAGCGGTATACAACTGGATGACTGAAAACGGTTCGGGTACTTGCGTGAATTATTCATACAAGACATACCTAATCTGTCAAGGTATAGGGCTTGATTGCTATGCTTGCTGGACTGACTCAGGAATATACGGACACGTTGCCAATATAGTGAAAGTTGACGGAATATGGTATGTTCTTGATACTCAGGCAGGCGCTTTTCTTGACTACAACTATGGTTTTACAGAGGTTGTTGATATTGATGAAAACCATATTGCGGATGGAAGAATGATAAGCGATTATAGCTATGAAGAATTACACGAATAAAACGAAATACTAATAAACAGAGAGCCGAAGAAATTTCGGCTCTTTTTCTTTGCAAAAATGAAAAGGAGAAATGCAATATATGTTTAAAACAAAATCAAAAATATTGAGAAAACTCAGCGCAGGGTTAATGGCAGGACTCTGCGCTTTTTCTATGCTCGGTTCATCTGTGAGCGGAGCGATAACAGCAAATGCCGCAAGTACTTCGACCGAAAACTCTGCGTTTCCGTCTTCCGATACGGTGATCGCAAAGGCGGCGACGCTTCTCGGTTCTCCGTATACATTTGGGAATAAGGGATACTGGTACGCATACAATCAGGGTCAGTATACTCCGCTGTCGGTACGGACGATAAACAATCTCGGTATCGACTGTTCGGGACTTGTGTATTATACGCTGACACAGCTTGGATACAAAACATCGGGTTTTTCATGGAATAATCCTGTTCCCGTTGATACCGATCACTGGCTGTCGGTAAACGACAACTGCACTATCAGCTACGGCGGTAAAACTTCTAAGATCGATGTTGAAAAGAAAAATATCAAGACAACAGACCGTCCTTATTGGGAGTGTTCCGACGGTTCGACGATTACTCCCGGTTCGGTAGTGGTGGCTCAGAATCCATATGGCGAAGATCATGCGTGGATTTACATGGGTGAATTCAATTCAAGAAACGAGGTAGTAAGCTATCTTAAGTCTATCGGCGTTTCAGAAAGTCTTATCAATTCCAAAACAGTCGGTGACGGAAAAGGTGCAGGCGGCAGGCATTGGAGAATCGAGGCTAACGGCTCTGAGGGAGTTGTTATCAATAACAAGACCGACGGTAAAACTGCGACTGTCATGAATATGTCGGCGTTCAGGATCACATCCAAAGATGTGAAATTTACTATTACAAAAGTCTATAAAGCTGATAATACCGTAAAGATCAATGGTATCAGTCCTATTGACGGTTCACAGGCTATTTACGGCGTATACACTGATAAAGCTTGCAAAAACAAAGCAGGAGAAATCAAAATCGATAAAAACGGAAGCGGCTCGATTGAACTTCCGAATAAGCAGTATTATGTTAAAGAAATCAAAGCACCTACAGGCTACAGCCTATCAACTGAAGTATTTGCACTTAATGCAAATGAAAACGTAAATGTTACCGAGGATTATCTTAAAGGAAACATCATAATCAATAAAACTGCCGAGGATGGTATAATCGGTCAGCGTGAATTTAGAGTAACATGGACTCAGAACGGAAAATCTCACTCCAAGACGGCAAAGACAAATTCAAGCGGAATTGCGGAGTTTAAAGGTCTTAACGTATACGATCTTACAAGTAAAAAAGCAATTTCATATACCATATCCGAAATCAACGTAGATACGAGATATGAAACTCCCAAGGCGAAGAATGTCAAGCTTACCGACGGCGACGTTGATCTGACTGTCAATGTAAAGTTCAACAACGAACTCAAAACAGGTTCTATTAAGATCAACAAGCAGTCTGAGGATAATCAGAACGGAGGCAGAGAATTTACTGTCACAGGTAACGGCAAGACTTACAGCATAAAAACCGGTTCTGACGGTGTTGCAATTCTTTCCGATATCCCCGTATACGACAGTAACAATCAGAAAATTGTTTACACGATTTCTGAAAAAAACGTTCCCATAAAGTATGTTGTTCCTGCCAGTCAGACGGTTACTTTGACAGCTGATGAAACTACCTCTGTAACGTTTGAAAATGTGCTTAAAAAATTCACTTTGGAAGTTACAAAAAAAGACTCGGAAAAGGCTGAAAAACAAGGCGATGCAAGCCTTGCGGGAGCGGTTTACGGCGTGTTTAAAGACAGTGTTTTGATAGACGAATACACCACAGATGAAAACGGATATTTCAAGACAAAAGAGTATGTCTGCGGAAACTACACGGTTCAGGAAATTTCACCAAGCGAGGGCTATCTGCTTGACAAAACTGTGTACTCGGTTAGTGCAGAAGCTGAGAATTATTCCATTGAGCATAACCCCATTTCTATGACAGTGACCGAGGACGTGATCAAGGGGAATATTGCTATCATCAAGCATTCCGATGACGGCTCAACGCAGATCGAAACTCCCGAAGTCGGTGCAGAGTTTGAGGTTTATCTCAAGTCATCAGGCTCTTATGAAGCTGCAAAAGACAGCGAAAAAGACCATCTCGTATGCGATGAAAACGGCTATGCTGCGACAAAAAAGCTCCCCTACGGAATCTATGTCGTTCATCAGACCAAGGGCTGGGAAAGCACCGAATATATGGAGGATTTTGAGGTTGTAATCAGCGAAAACGAAAAAGAATATTTCTATTTGCTCAATGACGCAGTGAAAAAATCCTTTGTTAAAATCGTGAAAAAGGACGCTGAAACAGGCAATGTAATTCCCGTTTCGGGCATCGGCTTCAAGGTTTGGGACTGTGCAAATTCCGAATATATTTCTCAAAAAATTTACTATCCGTCAGAAATGATTCTCGACACATTTTACACCGATGAAAGCGGCTCGCTGATGCTGCCGCAGGAGCTTGCTTACGGCGATTACGAGCTTCACGAAGTGCAGTCGGCGGAGGGTTATGTGCTTGATAAAAATCCTGTTCCATTTACAATTGACGGTTCAGTGGAAACCGTAGTTGTGGAGAAAACAAATACCGCACAGAAGGGCAGAATTTCTGTTCAGAAAACAGGTGATATTTTTACAACGGTCGCTACAGCATCATCTGCTTACACGGACGAAAACTGCGAAACTATTGTAAATCCGACAACTTACACTCCCGTTTTTGCAAGCGGAAATCTGTCCGGTGCAGTATTTCAGATTATCGCAGTAGAAGATATTGTGACGCTTGACGGCACGATCAGAGCAAATGCCGGCGATGTTGTAGCTGAGATCACGACCGATGAAAACGGATATGCAGAAACAGACCTTTTGTATCTTGGCAAGTATGAAGTCAGAGAAATTACTGCCCCTGACGGCTATGCTCTTAACGCAGAATCTCAGTTTGTTGAACTGACCTATGCAGGACAGGAAATTGCTGTTCGTGATACCGTAAATACGTCATTTGTCAACGATTATCAGGGTGTAGAAATTTCACTTTCTAAGGTCATGGAAAAGGACGAGTTATTTAACATCGGTAACTCCGATGAATATACCCGAGTTCGTTTCGGACTGTTCGCAGCCGAGAATATTACCGCCGCTGACGGCTCGGTAATTCCTGCTGACGGACTGATTTCTGAAATAAGTCTTGCTGAAAATATGTCCGCAAAGTTTGATACTGCTCTGCCTTTCGGCAAGTATTACGTTCAGGAAATTGCAACCGATGAGCATTATGTTCTGAACGGTAAAAAGTACCTTGTAAACTTCGAGTATATGGGACAGGAAGTAACTACTGTTACTGTTGATTGCGGCGAGTTTAAGAATGCTTTAAAACGTGGAAAAATCAGCGGTAAAAAGGTTGATGAAAACGAGAAATCTCTTGAAAATGCTTTGTTCGGACTGTTTGCTGTTGATACTGCTGAGTTTACTGCTGACAACGCATATATGACCGCTGTTTCCGATGAAAACGGACACTTTGAATTTGACAAGATCCCATACGGCGAGTATATCGTCAGGGAAATCGAAGCTCCCACAGGATAAATTCTCAGCGATGAAAGCTACCCTGTGACAATTTCTGAGGACGGCGAAGTCATAGAAATTAAAGCTGTGAATAAATCTACAAAAGTCAGAATTTCCAAGCAGGATATTACTACAGGTGAGGAGCTCCCCGGCGCAACGCTTCAGATTATTGACGAGGACGGAAATGTTGCCACGGAATGGGTATCAACAGACGAGGCTCACTTTATCGAGGGCAAGCTGATTGCAGGCAAGGAGTACACGCTCCGTGAAACGATCGCTCCCGACGGTTATGAGATTGCAAGCGAGATAAAGTTTACTGTGAATACTGACGGAAGTGTAACGGAGGTCGTTATGTACGATGAGCATACGCCTGATCTTGAAATTCCTCCTACAGTCACAATAGATACTCCTAATACAGGTGTATCCGCAGACAATAGTGCTGAGCTTTATCTAGTAGCCGCAGCGGTTATTATGGCTTTCGGTATGGTCATATGCAAGAGGAACGATAAGGAACAGAGAAAGGATGATGTGAAATGAGATCTAAAAAGAAACTGATCGCAGCAGCAAGTTCGGTGTGCTTTGCAGCTATGATGTCGCTAACTGCTTATGCTTCAGGCGATGTTGCGGGAGCTGTGCAAAGCACTTGGACCACTGCAAGATCGCAGGTGGTTTCGGTTGTAAACAACGTCGTGTTCCCCGTAATCGACGTGATATTGGCGGTTTTGCTGTTTGTTAAGATAACGCTGGCATACTTGGATTACCGCAAACACGGGCAGTTGGAGTGGACGCCGATTGCTATCATTTTCGGCTGTCTTATCTTTGCTTTGACTGCTCCGTTGTATATCTGGTCGATCGTTTAAAAAGGAGAATTTGTGTATGAAAAAAATATATTCAGCTATGGTTTCAGCGGCAATCGCAATGACAATGACCGCCTGCGGAACGATCAGTCCGCCAATACAGAATGCAGCAGAAACTACCGCAACAACGCCGATAACAGCCGAGTCCGTATTGGATTCGGCTGTCTCTTCGGAGGTCGAAAGTACCGTCAACAATGAACAGGTAAAGTCCGATACCTTTATCGCAGAGTTTTTCGATTCAAATATCAGCTTTGAAGATACAAGCGAATTGGTTACTGAGTCGATGAAAGGCTGTTCCTTTGAATCGGAAAAAGATGAGTCAAACGGAATACAGAAAATTATGCTTAAAGGCAAAAACGGCGGAGGAATAGTTAATGTTCTATGCATTGATTTAAGTCAAAGTAATCTTGATTACGACATGGAATATATCCTTGAAAACTTCGGGGATTACTATTTCGGACAGACCTCCGCACAGATGAGCGGTATCACTGAAGATGATTTTGTGTCAAATTATCGTATGACAACAAATGTATATTCAAAAGGAAAATATCAGCAGTACGGCTCTGTTCAGAAGTCTGACGGTATGGTGACGCAGTTTGGGTACACGGAAACCTATGCTGTGCTTAGTGAAAACAAGCTGACAGTAGTATCAGGAGCATATCTCGGTACGGATATGATGGAAAGACAGAGTTTTTCGCAGCTTTTGGGTAAGCTTGATGAAAATGTCAAGTATTAAAGGTTGGTGTAGTTATGCCATATATCCCATTTACAGACGAACAAAAAGTCCTTGCAAATTCGGTAGACTTGGAGCAGTTTTTGCGTATGCGGGGTGAAAAGCTGGAACGTGTCGGCAGAGAGCATAAGCTCATTTACTACGACGGTTCGGGCAGGCACGACAGCATAACGCTCCGTGGCTCGACTTGGTTCGACCATAAAAATCAAGTGGGCGGCGGAGCAATAAAATTCATGCAGGAATTCTATGATATGGACTTTCAGACGGCTGTTCACGAACTGTTAGGACAGACGATAACTCCCCTCTCTTATGCTCCTTCAAAAGCTGTTGTGCATGAAGAAAAAACAAAAGAGTTCAAGCTTCCCGAAGCGAACAGCAATATGCACAGAGTGTTCGCATACCTCATAAAACAGCGGTTTATTAATCCCGAAATTATCAGTTTTTTTGCAAAACAGCATACACTTTATGAGGACAAACAGCACCACAATGCAGTGTTTGTAGGGCTTGATGAAAACGGAGTTCCAAGACAGGCAAGCAAGCGTTCAACCAATTCTTTCGGGAAAACTTTCCGCATTACCTGCGAGGGTTCAGATACTCGCTACAGCTTTTCTCACTTTGGCAAGTTGGAAAAGCTGTTCGTTTTTGAAGCCCCGATAGATATGCTTTCGTACCTTACTTTGCACCCCGAAAATTGGCAACAGCACTCATATATTGCAATGAACGGTGTTTATGAAAATGCCGTTTTAACAGCGTTAAAGAATCACTCAAACATCAATGAAATTGTGCTTTGCGTGGATAATGATGAGGGCGGAATCGAGGCTGTTGACAGACTTCGGGATATACTCACAGAAAACGGATATCCAAACGTTAAATGGCTTGCACCTAAATTCAAAGATTGGAACGAAATTTTAAAGGCAAAAAACGGAGCGGAATTTTTGCCTGCTGTTCCTCATAAGCGAAAGGAAGAATATCTGAAAGAAGTGAGTGAACTTGGGTATCTGAAATGCCGTCCCGATAAGCTGACCTCGCAGATCTATGCAACGTTAAAAAACAGACAATACAAATATCTGGCTGAGTATGCTTTGGCAGGCTCTGCATTTTTTATGCCCAAAACCGAACAAATAAACAGCGAATATCAAGCGTTTGAAAGGCTTCAAGGCAAGCTTGGGAGTAGTTACAAGCCTTACACCGACAAGGGCAAAAAGGCGCAAAAACAAAGGAATTTGCAGGATTGTGTGCATGAGGTTTTGCGTGATCTTAAACAGACAGCCCGTACCCGTGAACAGTCAGTACAGACTGCCAAATTGCTGTATCGGCTTGCGGATAGTGCTGTCAGATTGTCGGTTGAGAAAGCTTTAAGTGTACCGATTCAGGAGCAGTGCGAGGATATAGATATCATTTCTGAACCCGAACCGTGTATGGAGTTCGGGTAATGCGATACCCTCCGCCTCACAGCGCAATACCTTGAAGATAACAAACTAACTATGTTATTTAAATACAGAAGAAAGAGTATTTTATGGTGATTGGAAGTGAAATTTTGAGTGAAAAACAAATGATTTTAATTGGAATTTTGGTTGTGATTTTTGTTGTTTTTGCAGTATTGGTAAATTTACTTGACAATAAGTCACTTAACGGAATAAAGGCTAAAAAGATCGGTGACGGACAGCATGGAACTGCGAGGTGGGCGACGAGAACGGAGATAAAGCGTACTTTTATCCCTTTGCCATTTGAACCTGAGAAATGGCGCAAAGGTGAAAATCGCCGACTGTTCAAGGAACTGTTGTAGCCTGCCGAACGCACGGCAAAAAGACTGTTGCTCTTGTGGATGACGGTGATGTGCATACTCTTATGATCGGCGCAGCTGGTGTGGGAAAAACCGCTTACTTCTTGTATCCAAATTTAGAACTGGCTTGTGCAAGTGGAATGAGTTTTTTGTCGACAGACACAAAGGGAGATGTGGCGAGAAATTACGGAACTATCGCCAAAAAGTATTACGGCTACAATGTTTCTGTGCTTGATTTAAGAAATCCGACAAGGAGTGATGAGAACAACATTTTGCACCTTGTGAATAAATATATGGATCTGTATTTGCAGGACAAAACCAATCTTTCTGCGAAAGCAAAAGCGGAAAAGTATGCAAAGATAACAGCAAAGACAATTATCAATATCGGCGGAGGTGACAGTGCAAGCTACGGTCAGAATGCGTTCTTTTACGATGCAGCAGAGGGCTTGCTTGCCTCGGTTATCCTGCTTTTGGCGGAGTTTGGCGACAAAAACGAAAGGCATATTGTTTCAGTTTTTAAGCTGATCCAAGACCTTTTGGCAAAGTATCAGCCTGCGCCGAAAGCCAAGCCTAAAATGTATTTTACAAAGCTTATGGACAAGCTTCCCTCGGAGCATAAAGCAAAATGGCTTGCAGGAGCGGCGCTGAATGCGTCAGACCAGTCTATGCTGTCTGTAATGTCGACTGCACTTTCAAGGCTCAACAGTTTTCTTGATTCTGAACTTGAACAAATGCTGTGCTTTGGAACGGCGATAGACGCAGAAAAGTTTTGCAATGAGAAGTCTGCAATTTTTATTGTTCTTCCCGAAGAAGATACGAGCAAATATTTTATGGTTTCACTTTTGATCCAACAGCTATACCGTGAGATATTAGTCATTGCAGATGAAAACGGCGGAAAGCTTAAAAACAGAGTTATGTTTTACTGCGACGAGTTCGGAACTTTTCCTAAGATAGAGGGTGCTGAAGCAATGTTCTCGGCAGGACGTTCAAGAAAAATATCAATCGTTGCGATAATTCAGTCCTTTGCACAGCTTGAACAGAACTACGGAAAACAGGGCATGGAGATAATCACCGACAACACTCAGCTTACCGTGTTCGGAGGTTTTGCGCCAAATTCTCAATCAGCGGAAGTACTGTCAAAAGCGTTGGGAGAGCAAACTGTATTGTCAGGTTCTGTGTCGTGCGGAAAGGAAAAATCACAGTCACTTCAGATGATAGGCAGACCGCTTATGACTGTGGACGAACTCAAATCTATGCCAAAAGGTCAATTTATCGTAATGAAAACAGGAACACACCCGATGATTTCAAAGCTGAAATTGTTCTTTAAATGGGGGATCTCTTTTGAGGACGAGTACCGCCTGCCTGATAAAACTGCGAGGACGGTTTCCTACAAGGAGCGCGACGAGCTTATTCGTGATGTCGAAGTGAAATATCCGCAGAAGAAAAAAGCTGATCCGGCTAATGAGATCGAAGTTGTCGATTATGAGGAGTTTGAGGAATTTGAAGAAGAACAGTCTAAAAAGGCTAAAATCAAAACGAACAGGAGCTGATGAAAACTGATATTTCCAAGAAGAATTTACGATTTAGGTCTTAGCCACAAGGCTGTGGCTGTGTACTGTTATCTTGCAAACCGTGCGGATATAAACGGGGAATGCTATCCATCGGTGCGCAGGATCGCAGAAGATTTGAGCATACACAAAAGTACAGTGTATCGTGCATTTACGGAACTTGAAAACCGTGGATTGTTAGAACGGATACCTCGCTATCATATCCAAGGAGGACGGCGAAGCTCGCTGTACAGAGTAAAGGGCGAGATAACAAAGGCAGGAGGTGGTGCGGATGTTTGATTGGATCTCAGACGCCATTGACTGGATAGGCGACGGAATATCAAGCCTTTGGGACAATACAATAGGTTCTGCGGTAGATACCATAACAGATGCAATCTGGGATGTAATGTTTGAGTGGCTGTTCGACCTCATTTACGGCGCAGTTGCCGATCTTTTTGAATTTATCAATGCAAGCACAAGCAGTATTTTCGCTCTGTCGTGGGTGCAGTCGTTCATAGCATTGTTCCACAGTCTCGCATGGATGCTGTTTGTCTGTGGACTTATCGTGGCGGTGTTTGACACGGCGATAGCCTATGAATCGGGTCAGGCGAATATCAAAAATACCTGTCTGAACGTGTTGAAAGGGTTCATGGCGGCAAGTCTGGTTACTGTTGTTCCGCAAAGACTTTACTCGTTTTGCGTTAATTTGCAGGGTACATTTTCAAGCGATTTGCTTGGAAATTTCATATCGGGAACAACAACGACAGTAGCTGATTCGGGGCTGACCGTGATTATGGCACTGGCGATGGACGTAAGTCTGTTCAGCCTGTTTTTTATCATACTTTTCGGCTATTGTACAGTAAAAGTTGTGTTTTCAAACATTAAGCGTGGCGGCATAATGCTGTGTCAGATTGCTGTGGGAAGTCTGTATCTTTTTGGCATTCCGAGAGGTTACACGGACGGTTTTTACAGCTGGTGCAAACAAGTTATTGCCACCTGTCTGACGGCGTTTTTGCAGACAACTATCCTCTATCTCGGACTGCTGACCTACACTCAGCACGCTCTGCTTGCGGTGGGAATTTGCTTGTCGGCAACGGAAGTTCCGAGGATTGCGCAGATGTATGGGTTGGACACTTCCGTAAGAGTCAATATGATGTCTGTCAGCCATACTGTTTCTATGGGGGCGAGGGCTGTCGGTATGATTAAGGGGAAAACGTAAATAAATATTGGTTTGACAGACAGCGAAGTTTGTGATATACTTTTATTAGTTTACTTTTTAAAATTGAGCGACAAATCGGAATTTGCGGAGGATAAATGATGCAATTCACAAAGATTGATATAAATAATTGGACACGAAAAGAGTATTTCGACCACTATTTTGACAATACGCCCTGCACATATAGTATGACGGTAAAACTCGATATTTCTAAGTTGAAAAAGGATGGAAAAAAATTATATCCGACTCTCTTATATGGGGTTACAACAATCCTCAATCGACACGAAGAGTTCAGGACGGCATTAGATAAAAACGGACAGGTAGGTGTTTTTTCAGAAATGCTGCCTTGCTACACAATCTTTCATAAGGAAACTGAAACCTTTTCGAGTATTTGGACTGAGTTTACAGCAGACTATACTGAGTTTCTTCAGAACTATCAAAAGGATATAGACGCTTATGGTGAACGAAAGGGAATGTTCGCAAAGCCTAATCCTCCGGAAAACACTTTCCCTGTTTCGATGATACCGTGGACAAGCTTTGAAGGCTTTAACTTAAATCTAAAAAAAGGATATGACTATCTACTGCCGATATTTACGTTTGGGAAGTATTATGAGGATGGCGGAAAATACTATATTCCCTTATCGATTCAAGTGCATCATGCCGTTTGTGACGGCTTTCATGTTTGCCGTTTTTTGGATGAATTACAAGACTTGCTGAATGAATAAAATCCCAGTTTGTCTATGTAATATAATTAAATATTTTTGTGCAGTCAAGCAAAAGCTTGGCTGTTTTTTTATGTGAAGAAATGGAGTGTGATAACTTGAAAACCTACATCTACCCCGAAAACCTGAGAGCTAACGTAAAGCTATGGTTCTGGAATGTTCGTGATTTTATCATAATCTGCGGCGGAATAATTCTGTCGGTAATTGTGCTTGTGAATCTGTGGAACGTCCTGCCTTTTGCGGCGACCGCCTGCTTTGCGTTTCTCTCGCTTCGAGTTGACGAAACGGCGATTATGGACTATATTTTTAATGCTGCGAAGTTCTTTCTGACATCGCAGCAATTGTATTTTTGGAGGGAAAATTAAATGACAAAGAACAAAAACAGCGTTCAGGGTCTTATCGGCTTTGAACGTTTTTCACGTTTCGGAGTGAAAACCGACAAGGCCGAAATAGCATTTTTCAGCGTAGAACCCACCAATATTTCAGTGCTTTCAGCGGCTAATATTGACGTGAAGATACATCATCTGATGATGCTGTTAAGCACCATACCCGACCTTGAAATTCTTGCTCTGGATTCCTGTGAGTGTTTCGATACCAACAAGGTGTACGTCAAAAAGCGTTTGCAGACCGAGCAGAACGAAGATGTGCGAAAACTTTTGCAGGCGGACTATGATTTTCTTGACGAGATCCAGGTGGAGATGTCCTCGGCAAGACAGTTTATGTTTGCGGTACGGTTCAGGCGTGATAATCCTGTATAATAAAACTTGACACATACAAAACAATCAAAGTATAATAAAA
>ERZ791796.1674-NODE-1674-length-12336-cov-12.978748_pt1 | contig 12336 bp, 8 predicted proteins | sample MGYA00510311_ERZ791796 | MGnify/ENA primary metagenome ERZ791796 (study PRJEB30046, sample SAMN00792042) | human gut metagenome | study: EMG produced TPA metagenomics assembly of the A metagenome-wide association study of gut microbiota in type 2...
GCCAGCACTTCATCGATACGGTTAATGGTGGTGCCGCCATAAATATGGCTGGCAACCTGAGCAATAATCTGCGCAGTTACCGCGGTTGCCGTTGAGATCGACTTCGGCGGTTCAATCTCGGCGTTCCCCATTTTAAAGCCCTGGGTCAGCATGCCTTTCAGGTCGATCAACATGCAGTTGAACATCGGGAAAAACGGTGAGTAATCGAGATCGTGATAGTGAATATCGCCACGCTCATGTGCCTGCACCACGTCACGCGGCAGCAGGTGCTGACGTGCATAGTGTTTAGCCACGATCCCGGCCAGCAGGTCGCGCTGGGTTGGAATCACCTTGCTGTCTTTGTTGGCGTTTTCGTTGAGTAACGAGGCGTTGGTCTGCTCGACCAGACCACGGATCTCCTGGTTCAGGCGACCGCGTTTTTCACGTTCAATGTCGCGATCGTGACGGTACTCGATGTAAGCGCGAGCCAGTTGTTTGTATGGACCCGACATCAGCTGGTTTTCAACTGCGGTCTGGATCTCGTTGATATCCACCTGGTTGCGGCCCTGCATCTGCTCGCTGACAACCGCGGCAACAGTGGCGCAATAATCGGCATCATCGACTTCCGCTGCTTTAGCTGCACGCAGAATCGCTTCTTTGATGCGCTCTGATTTAAACGGCACTTTGCAGCCGTCTCGTTTCATCACATGCGGTGTCATGATCGCTCCATATTTTTAAGAACAGGTTATCCACAGAAATTGGGAAAGGCGTTTTCCGGTTTTTTCGTTTCGTTTTCCGGTGCTTTCCGCAATCGCCATCCGCTTATCCACAACGCCGCACCTTTTTCGTGGGGAGCTGTAGTAGCAATTATAGTCGATTAATACAACATATTGGGTTGGGACGCATTTTAAAGTCTATATATAGTGCTTTGCATCAAGGATGTTTTAACTTTTTTTGATGTAGCTCAAAGTAAAAAGCAGAGCGTACGGATGACGGGCGCTACAGCGTTATGTAAATTTTTTAATGAATTTGCTGGTTGAAAAATCAACAAAAACAACATGCTGACAGACAAAACCCCGGAATGACCGGCATTACCGGGGCTTAGGGAAGATTTACTTCTGTAACCACCAGACAGCCTCAAAAGGCCGTAAATTCATGGCACAGGGTTGTGGTGAGGCTTCTTCGTAGTTATGCATCACAAGCTGCCAGTTGCCGCGCATTTGCCCTGGCTGCCAGGGTTGGATCTCACGGCTAAGGTTGGCAATGACCAGCAAGGTTTGCCCCTTCCATTCACGGCGATAGCACCACAATACAGGGCTGTTTGGCAGCAGATCCTGGTAATTGCCCCATGTCAGGATGGCTTCTTGCTTACGCAGTGCGATTAACTTTTGGTAGGTGTAAAACACCGAGGACTCATCGGCCAGCGCGGCTTCTACGTTGATTTGTTGATAGTTATCGCCCAGGCCAATCCACGGTTCGCCAGCCGTAAACCCGGCATTATCGCCGTTGCTCCATTGCATGGGCGTGCGGCTGTTGTCACGGGATTTACTGGCGAGGATTGCCAATAACTCGTCGGCATCACGACCATCGTTGCGCAGCTCGGCAAACATATTGAGGCTCTCCACGTCGCGATAGTCAGTAATGCGCGTGAAATGCGGGTTGGTCATGCCAATCTCTTCGCCCTGGTAGATATACGGCGTTCCCTGCATGCCATGCAGCACCATCGCCAGCATTTTTGCCGCAGGCACGCGGTATTCACCTTCATCACCAAAGCGAGAAATAATGCGCGGCTGATCGTGGTTACACCAGAACAAGGCATTCCATGCCACGTTGTGCATTCCTTGTTGCCAGTGGCGGAACAATGTTTTCAACGCCACAAAGTCAGGTTTAGCCAGCGTCCATTTTTCACCACCGGGATAATCGACCTTCAGGTGATGAAAATTAAAGGTCATCGACAATTCACTGCCTGTCAGTGCCGCGTATCGCTGGCAATGCTCAAGGCTGGTGGAGGACATTTCACCTACGGTCATTAACCCGCGTGGCGTAAACACATCGCGGTTCATCTCGTGCAAAAACTCGTGTGCTCGTGGCCCGTCGGTGTAGAAGCGACGCCCGTCGCCATCCAGGTCATCAGGGAAACGTGGGTCTTTGGAGATCAGATTCACCACATCCAGGCGCAACCCGTCGACCCCACGATCGGCCCAGAACTCACAGACTTTTTTCAGCTCTGCGCGTACCGCTGGATTCTCCCAGTTGAGATCCGCCTGCTCTGGTGCAAAGAGATGCAAATAGTACTGTTCGCTTTCCGCATGCCAGCGCCACGCACTACCGCCAAATTTTGAACGCCAGTTGTTCGGTGGCGTTTCTGGTTCGCCATCGCGCCAGATATAAAACTGGCGGTAAGGGCTTTCTTTGTTCAGCGCCTCGCGAAACCAGGCATGTTGGGTAGAGGTATGGTTAAACACCATATCGAGAATGATACGAATCCCGCGCGATTTTGCCTGCGTCACCAGTTCGTCAAAATCGTCCAGCGTGCCGTAGGTGGGATCAATCGCCGTATAGTTCGCTACATCGTAACCGTTATCGACCTGGGGAGAGACATAAAAGGGGGTTAGCCAGATGGCATCAACGCCCAGTTTATGCAGATAGTCCAGGCGTTGGATAACGCCACGTAAATCGCCGGTGCCGCTACCCGTGGTGTCCTGAAAACTCTTTGGATAAATCTGGTAGATAACGCCGTTTTGCCACCAGTGGGGAAGATTAGTCATTACGTTATTCCTGCAAATGCGAGGGGGCGCAATTGCGCCCCGAAGAAAATTAAACAATGTCCAGCGTGCCCAGGCGGTATTTCCGCTGATAGATAAACGAGGTGAGTACAATCGGGATGATGATGGCGATAACCATTGCCAGCGCAAATACCTGCCAGTAGCTCGGTTGAATCGAGAGAATTCCCGGCAGGCCGCCTACGCCGATACCATTCGCCATAACGCCGTTCAGGCCGCATAGCAATCCTGCCAGACCAGAACCAATCATCGCGCACAGCATCGGGAAGCGATATTTCAGGTTGATGCCGTACATTGCAGGCTCAGTGACCCCAAGCCAGGCGGAGATAGCGGCAGGCACGGAGATCTCGCGTTCATTGTGCTTGCGGCTGGAAATGATAATGCCTATCACGGCGGAGCCCTGAGCGATATTCGACAGCGCAATCAGCGGCCACACTGGCGTGCCACCCATGCTTTGAATCATCTGCAAATCAATAGCAAGGGTGGTCTGGTGTACGCCGGTGATCACCAGCGGCGCGTACAGGAAGCCAAACAATGCCGCACCAATCGGAGCAAAGCTGCCGGTCATCAGGTGACGTACCGCAAAGGCAACGCCATCGCCAATCATGCGACCAAACGGACCAATCAGCGCATGGGCGAGGAACACCGCGAGGATCAGCGAACAGACGGGTACCACCACCAGATAGAGGTAATCCGGCACGATGCGTTTAAGGCGAGTTTCAATAACGCCCAGCGCCAGTCCGGCTAACAGTGCCGGGATCACCTGCGCCTGATAGCCTACTTTGGCGATGCTGAACATGCCAAAGTCCCACACTTCCGGCAGCTGCTGCCCGAGCAGATAAGCGTTCATCAGCTGTGGAGAAACCAGTGTCACGCCAAGCACGATACCAAGGATCGGCGTGCCGCCCATTTTTTTCACCGCTGACCAGCAAATACCGACCGGCAGGTAGAAGAAGATCGCTTCACCGATCAACCACAGAAAATCGTAGATCGTTTGCAGGGAAGGGTACATTTGCGCCAGCGTCTGACCGTTGCTCATGGGCAAATCGCCGATCACATTGCGAAAACCGAGGATCAAACCGCCGCTGATCAACGCGGGCAGCAACGGGAAGAAGATCTCCGCGAAATGAGAGATCAACTGCTCATGCCATTTCATATTCTGCCGGGCGGCTTTTTTTACCTGCTCTTTATCAACCTGCGCCTGTCCGGTTGACGCAATCAGTGCTTGATAGTAATCACCCACGTTGGTGCCAATCACCACCTGAAATTGCCCGGCATTGGTGAAACAGCCTTTCACCATGGGGAGTTGCTCAATTTCTTTCGGTCTGGCATTGGCCGGTTGGTTGAGGACAAAGCGCAGGCGAGTAATACAGTGGCTCACCGTCGCAATATTGCCGCGCCCGCCGACCAGTTCAATCAACCGATCGATATCCGTTTGGTTTATTTTGCTCATCATAAAGCCCCATGGCAGATGACATTTTTGGTTGGCTGCAGAATATATTGCGCGGAAAAATTTAAAAACGGGAACGTTCCCGAAACGCAGCGAAGATCACAATTTATCGTTCAGGAAACGATCAGGACAGGGTGGCGGGGATGATGATTTGTTGCGGTTCGCTGCGCCCGGTTACCTGCGCGATCAACTGGCAGGCCGCCTGGCGTCCAGCTTCGGCGTAACCGGGATCTACGGTGACGATCTCCGGATGGAGGAATTTCATTAACGGTGTATTACCGACGCTCGCCAGTTGCAAGGTGTCGATGCGTTGCTCTTGCAGGTATTTACTTGCGCCAAGTGCCAGCGTGTCGGTTGCGCACAGTAACGCAGTAGTTTCAGGCGTAATCACTTTTGCCACGTTCTCATAGCCTTGCTTCATAGCAAGCCCTGGCAGAGCGGCAACGGGATGCAGTTTATGCGCTTTGCAGAACGCCAGGTAGGCTTCGTGACGTCGCTTACCGGTTGTCACGTCACTATGCGGCACGCCGAGATAACTGATATTACGATGCCCCTGGTCATACAGCCGTTGCATCAGGATCTTGATTGCCCCTTCGTCGTCATAACAGACCGAAGCAAAGCCTTTTGCGTCACGCGCCAGCAGAACCAGCGATGACTGCCAGTGGGCTAACATTTCTTCTGTTATGCCAGTAAAACCGAACAGCACTACGCCGTCGATATTACGCCGTTTCAGCACCCCCAAATGTTCGGCAACTAATTGCGGGGAAAACTGACTTTCCATCATGATTGGGTCGTAACCTTGTTCATAGAACGCTGGCAGCATGGTTTGAACGGCGAGATTTTCTGACAACGAATCCAGGCGGGTAACAATGATGGCGACCACTTTATCGCTTTGCCCACGCATAGCGCGCGCAGAGCGGGAAGGGGAAAATCCATGCTGATTCATCACTGATTCAACACGCTCGCGGGTGCGCTGGCTCACGCCGCTTTCGTTATTCAGCACCCGGGAAACTGTAGATTTCCCCACGCCGCTTAAGCGTGCGATGTCTTTGATGGTCAGCCGATTTTGCATCCTGTTGTCCTGTAACGTGTTGTTTAATTATTTGAGCCTAACTTTACCCGTGCATTCAGCAATGGGTAAAGTCTGGTTTATCGTTGGTTTAGTTGCCAGCAGGTATTATATCGCCATAGATGCTACGAATATTATTGGATTCTCCTTATTATTTGCGGCGCTTTTTTCACTTACCGGAGGTTATATGGAACCTGATCCCACGCCTCTCCCTCGACGGAGATTAAAACTTTTCCGGTAAGCCCGTCTTTTCACGGCGTTACCGGATGCGTAAGGCCGTGACGTTTTAACGTCCCTGCTCAGCTTTATTACCTTCAGGTAAGGCTTCGCCACGCCTGAAGACATTTCTGTACTGTTTCAGACAGTGCGGAGGGACTCCTTATGTTTAAAGAAATTTTTACCCGGCTCATTCGCCATTTACCTTCCCGTCTGGTTCATCGCGATCCATTGCCTGGCGCGCAGCAGACAGTGAATACGGCGGTCCCGCCGTCCTTAAGTGCGCATTGCCTGAAAATGGCGGTGATGCCCGAAGAAGAATTATGGAAAACGTTCGACACCCATCCGGAAGGGTTAAATCAGGCGGAAGTGGAATCTGCCCGCGAACAACATGGTGAAAATAAATTACCCGCACAACAACCGTCGCCGTGGTGGGTACATTTATGGGTCTGCTATCGCAACCCCTTTAATATTTTACTCACCATTCTCGGCGCTATTTCTTACGCCACGGAAGATTTATTTGCCGCGGGCGTTATCGCGCTAATGGTCGCTATTTCAACGTTGCTGAACTTTATTCAGGAAGCACGTTCCACTAAAGCGGCAGATGCCCTGAAAGCGATGGTCAGCAATACCGCGACGGTGCTGCGCGTAATTAACGACAAAGGCGAAAATGGCTGGCTGGAGATCCCGATCGACCAGCTGGTGCCCGGCGATATTATAAAACTGGCGGCGGGAGATATGATCCCGGCAGATTTACGTATCTTGCAGGCGCGGGATCTGTTCGTCGCTCAGGCGTCGTTAACCGGTGAGTCTCTGCCCGTAGAAAAAGCCGCTACCACTCGCCAGCCGGAGCACAGCAATCCGCTGGAGTGCGATACCCTGTGTTTTATGGGCACCACCGTGGTGAGCGGCACGGCACAAGCAATGGTGATTGCTACAGGTGCCAATACCTGGTTTGGTCAACTGGCGGGGCGTGTTAGTGAGCAGGAAAGCGAGCCGAATGCCTTTCAGCAGGGGATCAGCCGCGTCAGTATGCTGCTGATTCGCTTTATGCTGGTGATGGCTCCGGTGGTGTTGCTTATCAACGGTTACACCAAAGGCGACTGGTGGGAAGCGGCACTGTTTGCGCTTTCGGTCGCGGTAGGCTTAACGCCGGAAATGTTGCCGATGATTGTTACCTCGACGCTGGCGCGCGGCGCAGTAAAGCTGTCGAAACAGAAAGTGATCGTCAAACATCTGGATGCTATTCAGAACTTTGGCGCAATGGATATTCTGTGCACTGATAAAACTGGCACCCTGACACAGGACAAAATTGTGCTGGAGAATCATACCGATATCTCCGGTAAAACCAGCGAACGCGTGCTGCATAGCGCGTGGTTGAACAGTCATTATCAGACCGGACTTAAAAACCTGCTCGATACAGCGGTGCTCGAAGGTACGGATGAAGAGTCAGCGCGCTCGCTGGCCAGCCGTTGGCAAAAAATTGATGAGATTCCGTTTGATTTCGAGCGTCGCCGGATGTCGGTGGTAGTGGCAGAAAATACCGAGCACCATCAGCTGGTTTGCAAAGGTGCATTGCAGGAAATCCTCAATGTGTGTTCGCAGGTGCGTCACAATGGCGAGATTGTGCCGCTCGATGACATCATGCTGCGTAAGATTAAGCGGGTTACTGATACGCTGAATCGTCAGGGGCTGCGCGTGGTTGCGGTGGCGACGAAATACCTGCCAGCGCGTGAAGGAGATTACCAGCGGGCGGATGAATCCGACCTGATCCTCGAAGGATATATTGCTTTCCTTGATCCGCCAAAAGAGACAACTGCTCCGGCACTGAAGGCATTAAAAGCGAGTGGAATTACCGTAAAAATCCTTACTGGCGACAGTGAGTTAGTTGCAGCGAAAGTGTGCCATGAAGTGGGGCTGGACGCGGGAGAGGTGGTCATTGGTAGTGATATTGAAACGCTATCTGACGACGAACTGGCAAATCTCGCACAGCGCACCACGCTGTTTGCTCGTCTGACGCCGATGCATAAAGAACGCATTGTGACCTTACTGAAGCGCGAAGGGCATGTGGTTGGCTTTATGGGCGATGGTATTAATGATGCGCCCGCCTTACGCGCTGCGGATATCGGCATTTCTGTGGACGGCGCGGTAGATATTGCCCGTGAAGCGGCTGATATCATCCTGCTGGAAAAAAGCCTGATGGTGCTGGAAGAGGGGGTTATTGAAGGACGTCGCACTTTCGCCAACATGCTGAAATACATCAAAATGACGGCGAGCTCCAACTTCGGTAATGTGTTCAGCGTGCTGGTGGCGAGTGCTTTCTTGCCCTTCCTGCCGATGTTGCCGTTACACTTGCTTATTCAGAACCTGCTGTATGATGTGTCACAGGTGGCGATCCCGTTTGATAACGTCGACGACGAGCAAATTCAAAAGCCGCAGCGTTGGAATCCGGCGGATCTGGGGCGCTTTATGATCTTCTTCGGACCGATCAGCTCGATCTTCGATATTCTGACGTTTTGCCTGATGTGGTGGGTATTCCATGCCAACACGCCGGAAACGCAAACGCTGTTCCAGTCGGGATGGTTTGTGGTGGGCTTACTGTCGCAAACGCTGATTGTGCATATGATCCGTACCCGCCGTGTGCCGTTTATTCAGAGCTGTGCATCGTGGCCGTTAATGATCATGACCGTGATCGTGATGATTGTCGGGATCGCATTGCCGTTTTCACCGCTGGCCAGTTATCTGCAGCTGCAGGCGCTGCCGTTAAGCTATTTCCCGTGGCTGGTTGCGATTCTGGCAGGGTATATGACGTTAACCCAGTTGGTGAAAGGATTTTATAGCCGTCGTTACGGCTGGCAATAAAGAATCAACTGGGCATGGTGGCCTGGATTCGAATTGCAGACAAAGTGAGTTTTGTTCATGCCGGATGCGGCGTAAATGCCTTATCCGGCCAACAAATTCAATAAATTGCAGGAATCACGTAGGCCTGATAAGCGTAGCGCATCAGGCGATTTTGCGTTTGTCATCAGACTTAATCCGGGCATGATAGCCCGGATTTCCATCAAGATTAGCGACGAACAGCGATCGCTTCGATCTCAATCTTCACGTCTTTCGGCAGACGGGCAACTTCAACGCAAGAACGTGCCGGGAAGGCGGCGTTGTGTTCGGTGAAGAAGGCTTCGTAAGTGGCGTTTACGGTTGCGAAGTCGTTCAGATCTTTTACAAACACGGTAGTTTTAACGATGTCGCCCACTTTCAGACCAGCGGCTTCGACGATCGCTTTTACGTTATCCAGCGACTGACGTGCCTGTGCAGCGACGTCTGCCGGTACTTCGCCCGTTTTCGGATTTACCGGGATCTGACCGGAGGTGATGATCATATTGCCCAGATCAACGCCCTGTACGTAAGGGCCGATAGCTGCCGGTGCATTTTCCGTCGCGATAGTTTTGCTCATGATTTCTCCTTTATTACAGCGGTAAAAAGTCTGGCTCATTATAGGGAGCCAGACTTTTATTACCAACCGCAATTAATTGGCCAGCACCACATTATGGGAAAACTCTTTTTCACAGTATTTGCATTTGAGCGCGATGTCATTGGCGCGTTTTCGCACGGCAAAGCTGGATGAAACCGGTTCGGCATGGCTGATACAGTTGCTGTTCGGGCAGACCAGCACATTGTCGATGCGCTCCGGCAGACTTGGGCGCGATTTACCCACCACTTCATAGTTGTCGATACGGTTAACCGTGGCTTGCGGCGCATACAATGCCAGTTGATCTACCTGATCTTCACTCAAAAAGGTATTTTCGATTTTGATCAGATCTTTGCGGCCCATCTCGCCAGAAGGCAAGTTCAGACCGATGGTGATGCGCTGATCCGTTTCGGTCAGCTTGAACAGACTCAACAGCTTAAAACCGATCTGGGCGGGGATATGGTCAATTACCGTGCCGCGTTTAATAGCTTCAACCTGCAATTTATTATCGTGTGTCATCTCTATTTCCCCTTACAGTACCAGATCGCGATTCAGAACCAGTGCCAGTAACGCCTGGCGAGCGAAAATCCCGTTGCCTGCCTGCTGGAAGTACCAGGCGTGTGGCGTTTTATCAACATCCGTCGCAATCTCATCAACACGCGGCAGCGGATGCAGCACTTTCATATTGGCTTTGGCGTTGTGGAGATCGCTGGCGCGAAGAACAAACTGCGCTTTCACGTTGGCGTACTCGGACGGGTCCAGACGCTCTTTTTGCACGCGGGTCATGTACAGGATGTCAACTTCCGCCATCACTTCTTCAATAGAGCTGTGCAGACTCCAGGCGATCCCTTTTTCATCAAGCATATCCAGAATGTATTGCGGCATTGCCAGCGCGTCCGGCGCGATGAAGTAAAAACGGTTGCCGTCGAACTTCGCTAACGCCTGAGTCAGGGAGTGAACGGTGCGGCCATATTTCAGGTCACCAACCATTGCGACGTGGAGATTGTCCAGACGCCCCTGGGTTTCCTGAATAGTGAATAAGTCCAGCAAGGTTTGCGTCGGATGTTGGTTGGAGCCATCACCGGCATTCAGTACCGGTACATTGCCGGAAAACTCGGTGGCCAGGCGCGCCGCACCTTCCTGCGGATGACGCATCACTATCGCATCAACGTAAGTGCTGATAACCGAAATGGTATCGGCCAGCGTTTCGCCCTTTTTACCCAGTGATGTATTGGCGCTGTCGGAGAAGCCCACCACGCTGGCACCCAGGCGGTGCATAGATGTTTCGAAAGAGAGGCGGGTACGGGTAGAGGCTTCGAAGAAACAGCTGGCAATGACTTTGTGCTTCAACAGCTCTGGTTGCGGGTTTGCTTTCAGTTTCGCCGCTGTCGCCAGCACCAGATTAAGGTCATCGCGACTAAGGTCGTTTATGGAAATGATATGTTTCTGATATAGCGGATTAGCCATCTTTTATCTCCTGACGCCTGGGCAAAAAAAAGCCCCTCGATTGAGGGGCTGGGAATGGGTGATCAACGGGAAGAAAAACGGCAGGCCAGCGTCTTTTTTCAGACGCGGTAAGACAAAATGTCGAACACACTGAACCATACATCCTCCCGGCAAATTGTCCGGCATTATACTCATCGTCAGAAGCGGTGCAAGCATTTGATGCAATATTTTGTCAGCGCAAACGGTTTATATGAATTTAAAGTCAAAATATATGCATTTTTATTTACTGTGATTCTGGAGGGGAACTGTCGTTCGGTATCAATAATTGCAGACATTTCCTGCTTTTTTCTTTTTCACTTTCACGCAATCAGATATGCATTTTATTCCATTCATCCGACTTATAGGACGGAGTGTGAAAACGAACGGCTAACACTATTGCTTACTGCTCAGGGATGCGCGCTATCACTTTAATTTCAAAATCAAAGCCTGCCAGCCATGTAACACCCACCGCCGTCCAGTTTGGATAAGGTGGGGCGCTAAATATTTCATTTTTCACCGTCATGATGTCTTCGAATTGTTTTTCTGGATCGGTATGAAAGCTCGTAACATCAATGATATCGTCAAAAGTGCATCCCGCAGCTGCCAGGGTCGCATGCAAATTATCAAATGCCAGTCTGACTTGTTGCTGAAAATCGGGTTCTGGTGTTCCGTCCTCTCGACTTCCTACTTGCCCGGAAACAAACAGCAAATCGCCGGAACGAATAGCCGCAGAATAACGATGCTCAGCATACAGTGAATGTCGTCCAGCAGGGAAAACAGCGGTTCTTTCTACCATTTGGTTATCCTCAAGATTTACGACATGAACAGAAGATTTCTCTTTACCGGGAGCCGCTTTTAGCGGACGACGTGAGTAAACAAAACCCAGACATCATGGATAATGGCTGGGCTTAATTGAGCGTAGTCGGTTATGCGCCAAACGCGCCATCAATGGTATGCATCGCGCCGGTAACAAAACTGGCTTCTGGCCCTGCTAACCATGCGACCATACCAGCGACCTCTTCCGGTTGCCCATGTCTTTTGATAGCCATCAAACTATGCAACATATCGCGCATTGGCCCGTTGGCGGGATTAGCGTCGGTATCAATTGGCCCTGGCTGGACGACGTTAATGGTGATCCCACGCGGTCCAAAATCACGGGCCAGCCCGCGCGCCATGCCTTGCAGGGCAGATTTGCTGGCGGCATAAGCAGCCATGCCTGCAACAGGCATACGATCGCCATTCACGGAGCCGATGATTAAGATGCGCCCGCCTTCGGGCATCTGCCGGGCGGCTTCAACAGAGGCATGGTAAGGAGCATGAATATTGATTTTGAAAAGGCGATCAATATCGTCGGCATTTAATTCCAGGGCCTCGCCAAAGACGCCAATACCTGCATTTACCACCAGGATATCCAATGCGCCGCTCTTACGAACGACATCAATGACAGCGTCTCTGTCAGCACTATCTGTGAATACTGCTGTCGCTCCAGTCTCTTGTGCCAGGTGTTCAGCGGCATCTTTCGACCCCGCATAGGTGAATCGTACATTGGCCCCATCGGTGACGAAACGACGTACGATAGCGGCACCGATACCACGACTGCCACCGAGGATGAGAACTGTCTTACCTGTAAAAGCGTCCATAAGGACTCCTTGATTTATTATGTAACATGCATTACAAAACTGTTTTAACTTTCTGTCAATAAGTTTTGTAATGGTCACTAAAAAACAATCTCGCGTTCCAGGTCGTCCCAGACGTTTCGCTCCTGAGCAGGCAGTCTCTGCGGCAAAAGTGCTTTTTCACCAAAAAGGTTTCGATGCTGTCAGTGTTGCTGAAGTTACTGATTATCTTGGTATTAACCCCCCGAGCCTCTACGCGGCTTTTGGCA
>ERZ791796.1681-NODE-1681-length-12259-cov-2.505982_pt1 | contig 12259 bp, 17 predicted proteins | sample MGYA00510311_ERZ791796 | MGnify/ENA primary metagenome ERZ791796 (study PRJEB30046, sample SAMN00792042) | human gut metagenome | study: EMG produced TPA metagenomics assembly of the A metagenome-wide association study of gut microbiota in type 2...
TACCTGCGACGGATTCTTCTATCGCAACCAGAAAGTGGCGGTGATCGGCGGCGGGTTGACCGGCTGCGAGATTGCCTACGAGCTGGCGCTGCAAGGCAAACAACCGATCATTGTGGAGATGAAAGACGACCTCATCAGCCAGACCGGCGTATGTCTGGCAAACTCGACCTATCTGCGCGAATGGTTCGCGCTGCATAAGATTCCGGTGTATCTGGAAACCACGCTGAAGCAGGTGAAGGACGATGGCATTTTGTGCGCCGACAAGGACGGCAAACCGGTGGAGATCGCGTGCGATGCGGTCATCAGCTGCGCGGGATATGTGCCGGCACCGGCGATGAAAAAGCAAAAGCACACCTATTTGATCGGCGACTGCAAACAGGTCGGCAATCTGCGCACCGTGGTTTGGGATGCGTATGAAACGGCGATGAAGATTTAAGAAAGGCGGCATTTTCTATGGAGTATACAATGAAATTGACCCCGGAGCAGGCGGCGGTGCTGTCCGGCAGCAAGGGTGAAACCATGGCCAAGGTGATGGAAACGCTGGTGCGCTACGGCGAGCTGTTCGGCGCAGACGAAATGGTGCCGGTCACCAGCACCTACAACCATCTGGTCACCTCGTTCGGGCTGAAAGCGCTCGCACCGGTGTATGAGCTGATGGATCGGCTGATCGGGGCGGGGGCGGTGTCCAGCCAGGCGTTTTCGGTGGACCCCAAGCCGCTGGACAAGCATGTGCCATCCAACTTTTTGCAAAATCTGGTGTTCAACAAATTTATGTACACCAAGCAGGATTTTTATGAGGGTCAGCTCAAACAGCTGGGGCTGCTGAACGACGATGCGTTTACCTGCACCTGCTATATGGACGAGGTGGGCAACACCCCGAAAAAAGGCGACATTCTGTCCTGGTCGGAATCGTCGGCGGTGGTGTATGCCAACTCAGTGCTGGGGGCGCGCTGCAACCGCAACTCCGGCATCATCGACCTGATGGGGTCGGTGATAGGCTGTGTGCCGTCCTTTGGGCTGCTGAAAGACGAGGGTCGCCGCGCGGACTGGATCGTGGAGATCAAAACCACCAAAAAACCGGAAGCGCAGCTGCTCGGTTCTGCGGTGGGCATGAAAGTGATGGAGGATGTGCCATACATCAAAGGGCTGGACAAATGGCTGGGCGACACGCTGGACGAGGATGCCAAAACCTATTTGAAGGATTTCGGCGCGGCGACCGCTTCCAACGGCGCGGTGGGGTTATATCATGTGGAGCATCTCACCCCCGAGGCGGTGGAGCTGGGCGACACGCTGATCAAAGAGAACGCCCGCGTGTATGTGATCGACGATGCCGAGTTGCAGCGGGTGTACGACAGCTATCCGGTGGTTTGGAAAAAGAAAGATGCCAAACCCAAGCTGTGCTTTATGGGATGTCCGCATATGAGCCTGAACCAGCTGGTCACCTGGACCGAGCGGGTGGAACAGGGGCTAAAACGTTCCGGAAACGCCAAAGTGGTGATCCCGACGGTGTTCACCGCCGCGCCGGGGGTGTTGAAAGAGTTTGAAAAAACGCCGTATGCTGAGCGGCTGCGGAAAACCGGGGTCATCACCAGCTATATTTGCCCGCTGATGTATATGAACAACCCGCTGTGCGGCAAGATGCCGGTCATCACCTCCAGCAACAAGCTGCGCACCTACACCACCGCGCGGTATTACACCGACGACGAGATCTTGGAGCAGATCACAAAGGGGGACCAATAATATGAAAACTTTTCACGGACGCGTGGTAACGGCGGGGCATTTGACCGCCGAGGCATTGGTGTCCCATGGCGGACTGAACACGCTGGCATCGTTTCAAAAAGCGCTCCAGTTTGGCGATAAAACCGCCACCTGCGGCGACCAGAACAACCCCGATCTGTACGGCAAGCAGATGCTGGGCAAAGCGCTGTGCCTGCCGATGACCATCGGCTCCACCACCGGTGGATTGGTGCTGTACTGCGCCTGTGCGATGAAACGCCAGCCCGCCTGTATGCTGTTTTCCGAGCCGATCGATTCGCTGGCGGCTGCCGGCGCGGTGCTGTCGGATGTATGGCTGGAGGGAACGCCGCTGCCGGTGATCGACAGCTTGGGCGATGATTTTTTGAATTATGTAAAGGATGGGATGTCCATCACCATCCACGAGGACGGCACGGTCGAGGTAGACGGCTGATCGTTTTCGCAGAAGTAAACGCCCCCGCACGAGATTTTCTCGCGCGGGGGCGTTGTGTATGAAGAAGGTTATTCCACCGTCACGTCGTTGCAGTCGCTTTCGGACACGCTGCAAGCGGAATCCGTTGTTCTTGTTTCATATCATATCCACCATTCGGGTGTCAGCTCGCCGAGCGTTACCACCCGACCGGTTTCGTAATCCATCATCACTTCGATCGTTTTGTATTCGTTCGGCATTAGCTGGGTCATCAGCTCCCGGCACGCGCCGCAGGGCGGGATCGCGCGCCCCTCCCGATCAATCGCGATTACCCGGCGGATGGCATTTTCACCGCAGGTGATCATATGAAACATGGCGTTGCGCTCCGCGCAAATGCCGAGAGTGCAGGCACTGTCCACGCAAACACCGGTGTAGATACGACCGGACACGGATTCGATCGCTGCCGCCACACCGCCCGCTTCGATGATTGACGACACTTGCCGCGGGTTCAGCACGGTTTTTGCCGCGTCATACAGTTGGTTCCAGATTGCTTCCATGGGGTTGTCTCCTTTTGCTTTATCCGCGGATCGGCGCGGGAATATACCGCTATTGTATCACATAGCGACAATTTTGCAATACCGACCAAGACTTGTCAAAGCCGCGGCGGCGCGATATAATAAAGCACAAAGACAGGTGCCGAACGGTGCCGGAGAAACACAGGGGGAGCCACCATGAAAAAAGTGCTGCTGTTGGGCGATTCGATTCGGATGGGATACGACGAGTATGTGAAAGAGCTGCTGCAAGACACCTGCGAGGTGTATTACAGCGAGGATAACGGGCGGTTCGCCGCCTACACCCTGTGGCAGGTCAACCAGATGTACAAGCAGTACGGTCATTTTGATCTGGTGCATTGGAACAACGGCTACTGGGATATGAATATCGAAGCGCCGATGACCGAACCGATGCTGTCGCTGGAGGAATATCTGCATTTTCTGCGGCGGATCGCCCACACCCTCAAGGGATGGGGCACGAAAATCATTTTTGCGACCACCACGCCGGTGTTGGAACACGGCCACGCGGCGGATATGTCCACCGGTGCCAAGTTCAGCTACGATAACGAGTGGGTCACCACCTATAACGCTGCCGCCAAGCTGCTGATGGCGGAGGAGCAGATTCCGGTCAACGATCTGTACACCCTGTGCCTGGAGGATGAGCACTACTACAAATGCCCGGATATGCTGCACCTCACCGAGCAGGGATACCGGTGCTGTGCCCGGCAGATCAGCGATTGCATCCGCCAGCATCTGGACTGATTGCACCCGCGACAAAAACCGCCCTTTGAGAAGTGGTTCTCAAAGGGCGGTTTCGCGTATTACAGATGCAGCAAAAAGAAATCGCAATCCTTGATGGGATGGCTGAAGGTGAACGGCAGGTCGCTTTCTGCCACCTTTTGAAATCCCGCTTTTTCATAAAAACGGTGAGCGCGCACCGTGTTGCGAGGGGTATCCAGCAGTAGCGTTTGAAAGTGATGCTGCCGGGCAAACTGCAGCAGCCGGGCATACAGCTGCTGTCCGAGATGGTGCGGTGCGCTTTGATACGGCTCGTACACAAAGAATTTTTTCAACACAGCGACCTCATCGGTGTAAGGCATAATTCCGATGGTTCCCGCCAGCCGCCCGTCGTCGGTCGCGATCCAAAAATAGCTTTTTGCATATAGCTTTCGGTGATGTGCAGCAGATCGGGTTGGTCGTCCACCGATACCGGCGGGCGGGTGCCGTCGTTTTGAAAATGCAGCACCAGATCGATCACATCCTGCGTATAACGGTCTTCAAACGGTATAATGGACAGCATAAGTGGGCCCCCTTTTGGTGGTAGAACCGTAGTATACACCTTTTTGATCGATGATGCAATCCCGATATATCCCAAAAGCGCTCCGAAAGAAACTCTTTCGGAGCGCTTGTCGTCTCAGCTTGTTTTCTTGACCGGTCGGATGTATTTCCAAAACCGCTTGCAATCATGGTAAAAATAAAACACACGCCCCGGGGTGGTGTCCAACGCGTACCCGCTGGCGGAATAATCAAACTGCTTCATCGCTTGTTCGATTTCGGCTTCAACTGTCGCGTTTTCCGTTTCAAAATCAAAGGGACCATGCTCGAACACGATGTATTCGCCCGCGGGCACCTCCATCATCTGCAACGGGGATGGCACCGCGCCGCTGTAATCCGCCGGCAGCCGCACGCCATAGGCTTCTGCCAAGGGGATCCCCCAGCTGCAAATGCGACCGGTCGGTTCGTTGATAAACGCCATCAGCTGGCCGCTGCTGCTGTCAAATTCATCCCCGCCCGCATCGTCCAGCTTGCCGGGGATGCTGTCCAGCAGTCCACAGATGGTGGCGCAGTCCTGCCCGGGGATCTGGCTCTGCTTTTGCCAGAAATCCCAATACCCAATGCTTTCGTAGTTGCGGATATGCAAAAATTTGTGCGCGGGAATGGTAACAAAATAGATGCGGATGTGATCGGTTGATTTTGCCATGCCGGTTCCTCCTACTCCTAATAAATAGCAGTCAAAGGGTTTGATGACGGTGCGCAAAACGACCGGTTGGGGATCGCGCCGGTATTCGCTGGGGGTGGTGCCGTACGCGTCCTTAAACGCGCGGGTGAACGCTTCGTGGGAAGAAAATCCGTACTTGACGGCGATGTCCAGCAGTCCCTCTTCGGTGTCGCGAATATCCTTGAGCGCGAACGCGAGCCTGCGATATCGCCGGTAATCCCGCAGCGACATACCGGAAATCTCTTTGAACTTGCGCGATACATAATATTCCGAGTATCCCAGCCGCTCGGACAGCGCAGTCAGTGTCAACGCGGTGTCGCACTGGTCTTTGATACAGCGATCAATCTCGAAAATGATGGTTTGAATGCTCTTGTACCAGTCGTCCATGCCCTCGCCCCTCTCTTTGACACTCTGTATTATAGTCGCTTGTCCGCTGCCAGACTTGATGTGAGTTGCACACAGGGGGGCATGGCATAGCGATGACTTTTGATGTGTTGCTTACAGCTCCCGGTTTTTCAGCCATTGCGTATATTCCGTTTTGTCATCATCCGTGATCGGTCGGATCACCTTGCACGGGTTGCCCGCGGCAATCACATTGGAGGGAATATCTTTGGTCACAATGCTTCCGGCACCAATGATGGTGTTGTCGCCTATGGTCACGCCGGTCAGCACCTTCACATCTCCGCCAAACCAGCAGTTCTTTCCGATAGAAATGGGGCTGGAGATACAGCCGCCGTTTATCCGCTCATTGGCATCAATAGCGTGGTTGACCGGATAAATTCCGGCGTTGGGCCCAATCAATGTATTGGCACCGATGCGCACTTCGGCACAATCCAAAATGATGCAACCGAAGTTGATGTATACGTTGTCTTCGATGGTGATGTTCTTGCCGAATTCGCAATGAAAATCCGGTTCGATCCAAACATTTTTGCCCACCGATTTGAACAACTTTTTCATCAGCTCGGCACGTTCCTCGGTTTGAGTGTCATCCGTTTTGTTGTACGCCCGAAAAATCTTTTTGGCGGCAACCCTCCGGTTGAACATATCCTCGTCAAAATCATTGTACATCTTGCCGCATTGCGACTTTTCCCATTCGGTCAACGAAATCAACTCCTTATTTGCTTGAAAAATTTTTATATTTTGCCTTTTGGCACCCTATTTATAGAGCAAATATTTTGGTTTGTCAACCTTTTTGGCACTTTTTGTTGACCAGAATTTTTGAACGTTCTTATACCCGTTCCATATACAACAGCGGATAGGGGTTACCCTGCTCGTCGTGGTCTGTTCGCTGGTAGGTGCGAAACCCCATGTGCTCATAAAATCCCACCGCTTGCGGGTTTTGTTCGTTGACGGTGACCGTTCGGACACCGTAGTGGTGGATGCCGCGCTCCAGCAGTTGTCGCCCCAGTCCCATTCCGCGCACGGCGGGGGAGAGAAACAGCATTTCCAAACGATCGCCCTCTACCCCCATAAACGCGACCGGCTGGTCGGGCTGTTGCTCTGCCACAAGAAGGTGCGCAACGCCAGTCAGCGCTTGCGGAACATACGCTTTGATTGTTTGGATTTCCGCCTCCGATAAAAACAGATGGGTCGCCCGCACCGATTCCTCCCACACCGCCACCAAACGGTGGAGCAGCAAGGGCGATCTTTCCGGAACCTCATATATCTTCATAGCACGATTCTCCCGGGTTTATATATCGTTCGCATTATACCATATTCTTGTATATCCCTCAATGCTTGTCGGGTTTAAGATATACTAAACCAGCCCTTTGAGAACCGGATTTCTCCGCTCAAAGGGCTGGTTAATACCTAAAACTATTTTTTCCAATGGTTCAACTTCGGCACCACTGCCTCCATATGGGCGCGAACCTGTTCCGCCGGCCAGTTTTCGGTTGCCATGTGTTCCACGCAAAAATCAATCAACTGCTCTTTGCTGGCGTAGGTGAATGTACCGTCGGTATAGCACCACTTGCAGTATTCCTCATTAAACGAACCATCCGGCTCCTTGCTGGTTGTGGAATCGTCAAGCGGCATGCCGCAGCATTGGCAAACCAGCTGCCGGGGAGTCCCCAACAGTGTGTTGATAGAAACATCAAAGAGCAAGGAAAGCCGTTTTAATGTTTCCACATTGGGCGTTGTTTCACCATTTTCCCAACGAGATACCGCCTGTCTTGTCACAAAGAGTTTTTCTGCCAATTCATCTTGTGACAGCCCTTGCTTTACCCGCAGATCGTATAAAATCTCCTTTGTTTCCATATAGAGCACCTCCCGGATATCACTGTAACACAAAACGGTTTTACAGACAAGCAACTGGCTGTTGCGGTACATTCGGAGGGGGCTGCTTGTTAAAGCGGACTCGGCGCGGAGAAGTTATTCCGCTTTTTTAATGGGGTGGCGTATAACGGTTTTCCGTTTTTCCGGAGCAACCTTTCTGGCGTCGGACAAATAGATTTCGTGATGGCGTCGCTCATCAGTAAAATCTTTTACATAACCGTTTTCTTCAAGATATTTATCCATCATTGCAACGGTTTCAGGTTCATCATCAAAAGCCCCTATATGCATTATCTGTACGCACAAACCTTCGTCAATACTCAAGAACTCTGCAGCAGAGCAATCCAGCTTTTTCTTTTTGGTGGCTGTTTCCACAGCCCAATCAAAATCTGCTTTGGTTACAAAATCCGGCAAACGGATGACGGAAATCCAATGGAAGGCGGATTTGTCTGTATAATCCACGCTGTTGCTGCCCGCCTGCCACCAAAATCCCTCCAACGGCGGAACAACATATTCAAAGAATCCCTCAATTTTGTGGTCGGTTTTATAACTCATTTTCAAGGTGTATGCCACAGCATATAAAATACCGATGGCTTGTTGGTAAGCACCGTTTTCGTCGTTGGGATCGCCTTTTCCTCTGACCGCCATATAATTAGCTTTTGGCACATGGACGATCTCCGGCTTGCTTTTCGGCATATAAAACTCTTTATATTCTTTCTTAAAATCAAAAGCCATAGCTTCCTCCAACAAATGAATGGGTGTTTTCAAAACCGACGGACTGTCCGGTACCAGTATACGGTCGCCAGCGGATAAAGTCAACGCCCGCAACCAAACCGCCCTTTGAGAAGAGGGTGTTCCTCTCTCTCAGGGCGGTTTCGCAAATGGACATTTTCACTTCGGCTGCCATATCATTTCGTAATCCTTTTCGCCGGTGTCTTCGTCGAACCCTTCGCGATGAATGACAAATCCTTCTTTTTGATAGAACCGTATAGCCCGCGAATTCTTTTGGTACACCTGCAAGCGCAGTTTCGGTTTTTTCGCTTTTATAAAGTTCAGCAGGCATGTACCGATGCCGTGCGACCGCATGGCTTCGGAAACAAAAAGACCTTCGATATAGTCGCCGCTAAGTCCGATAAATCCGTGTATCATTTGGTCGCTCTCGTACACATAGACTTCTGCCCGCGGCAGCATGTCTTTCACCGCGGAAAGATTGCTTTCCCAGTATTGAACGGGAATAAACGAATGGGCTTGGAGATTGGCGTCTAACCATATTTCGGCGACCCGGTTTATATCGGTTTTCTGTAATGCTCTGATCAAAATAATGTTCTCCACCCATGTTTTTTTCTGCTTTCAAAGGCTTGGCTTCCATAATTTAACCTTTTACAAACGACTTATGTGGTTCTTGTTTCGGCTAAATAGATTCCCCAATCCTGTAATTCGTCTGGCAAGTCATATACCGACTTTCCGTTGCAATCATATCTGTCTGCCTGACCGGGGGTGTCATTGCTAAAGGTATCCCATGCGGTAACTAAATTGTTCACTTTTCCAATTCCGTGGGATTCAAAAAAGTCATTAAACTTTGATAATTGCTGACTATAAATAGTGACAATATTATATTTGTCCAGCATAATTTCGTCATGGCTCTTGTGAGCACCAAACCCAAATCGGTTCATTCCATCATTGATAAGGAGATCTCCGTATTTTTCCAGAAGAGCAAGGCATTCTTCCTGTGTGCAACCATCAATATAGTAAACATCTTTATGCGTTTCTTCCAGTATACCCGGAGCAACAGGGCTTTCCCTGTCGTACGAAACAGGCAGTTCTAGTATAAAAAATAACGGTTCATCATGCATAGAAATAAAATGCTGGAATACCTTTTCCATCTTTTCCACGCCAACATTAGCCGTTAGTATCGTATCGTTTGTTACTTCATACTCTTCATGTAATCGTTCGGGCTCATATATGGTGTATCCCTTGCTAAGCTGTAGCATGTGTGCGCCCCCTTTTTACATTTCTGTTTATAGTATACGGGTGATGGTAAATAAAGTCAACGCCCGCAAGCAAAACGCCCTTTGAGAAAGAAAAATCCATTCTCAAAGGGCAAGTTGAAAACAGGAAGCTATTGCTCAATCAGATTCCGTAATGAATAACCCATTTGTTTTTTCCCAATGCCTTTTCCAAAAGCTTCTTTAATTCGCACAACTTAGGAATATCTGCAATGACATCAATAAATGCCTTTAGCGAACAAGGTGGCACAAGCGTAACGCCATAATATGCAAGCCCATTGCCTTTGGCAGAAAGTGTATGCCAGTAGAAATCGATAGAAGTAAGAGCTTCAGCAGTGTCTTCTAAATCTTTATCATCAACAGAAATACATGTATATTTCCACGGTTCATATTCGTCATATCGTTTACCATGTTGAGGAGCATCCACCATAATTCCAAACTCATGTTTTGCCACATATATCACCTCCACAAATTCCGATTTGTATTTCTGTTTGTTTGAAAAATGGGCAATCCCAATCGGGATTGCCCTGCTTGTAGCCTCTTTGGTTTATCAATACAGCTTTGCGCCGGCGGGAATATGCGGATCGACCATCAGCAGATGCAGCTTTTCTTCGCCCTCTTCTTCATGGACGGCGCTGAGCAGCATCCCGCAGGAGTCAATGCCCATCATGGCGCGCGGCGGCAGGTTCACGATGGCGATCAGCGTTTTGCCCACCAGCTCTTCCGGCTCATAGTACGCGTGAATGCCGGAGAGAATGGTGCGATCCGTGCCGGTGCCGTCATCCAGCGTGAACTGGAGCAGCTTTTTGCTCTTGGGCACCGCGACGCATTCTTTGACCTTGACCGCGCGGAAATCCGATTTGCTGAAGGTGTCGAAATCCACGGTATCTTCAAACAGCGGCTCGATCTTCACCCTGGAAAAATCGATTTTATCCTCCGCCACAGGGGCAGCGGGAGCGGTTGTATCCACCGCTTTTTCCGCCTTTTTGTCCGCCCCCAGCGATTTCATGGTCGGGAACAGCAGCACATCGCGGATGGCAGCGGAATCGGTCAGCAGCATGCACATCCGGTCGATGCCGTAGCCAATACCGCCTGTGGGCGGCATGCCGATCTCCAGCGCGTTCAGGAAGTCTTCGTCGGTGTGGTTGGCTTCCTCGTCACCCTGCGCCAGCAGCTCTTCCTGCGCCGCAAACCGCGCCCGCTGGTCGATCGGGTCGTTCAGCTCGGAATAGGCATTCGCCATTTCCCAACCGTTCATAAAGAACTCGAACCGCTCGACATATTCCGGATTTTCCGGTTTGCGTTTGGTCAGCGGCGAAATTTCCACCGGATGATCCATCACAAAGGTGGGCTGGATCAAATGCTCTTCGGCGAACGCCTCAAAGAACAGGTTGAGAATATCACCTTTCTTGTGATGCGCTTCATATTCCACATGGTGCGCATCGGCAGCGGCGCGCGCCTCCTCCAGCGAGTGGATCTCGTTCCAATCCACACCCGCGTACTGCTTCACCGCGTCCGCCATGGTGATGCGGGCGAACGGCTTGCCGAGGTCCATTTCCACCCCGTTGTAGGTGATGGTGGTGGTGCCCAGCACCTCTTTCGCCACATAGCGATACATATCCTCGGTCAGATCCATCATATCGTGGTAATCGGCGTACGCCTGATACAGCTCCATCAGCGTGAATTCCGGGTTGTGGCGGGTGTCCAGTCCCTCGTTACGGAACACGCGCCCGATCTCGTACACCCGCTCCATGCCGCCGACGATCAGCCGTTTCAGATACAGCTCCAGCGAAATGCGCAGCTTCAGATCCTCGTCCAGCGCGTTGAAGTGGGTTTCAAACGGCCGCGCCGCCGCACCACCCGCGTTGGCGACCAGCATGGGGGTTTCCACCTCCATAAAGCCGCGCTCGTCCAAAAAGCGGCGGATGGTGCTGATGATGCGGGAGCGTTTGATAAAGGTGTCGCGCACCTCGGGGTTGACGATCAAATCGACATACCGCTGACGATAGCGGGTGTCGGTGTTGGTCAGACCGTGGAATTTTTCCGGCAGCGGCTGCAGACTCTTGGACAGCAGCGTGACCTCCTCGGCGTGGATGGAGATCTCGCCGGTTTTGGTTTTGAACACGGTGCCGCGGATGCCGATCAGATCGCCGATATCAAATTTTTTGAAATCGGCATACGGCTCCTGCCCGATGATGTCCCGCGCCACATACGCCTGGATGGTGCCCTGCAGATCCTGCACATGGCAAAAGGACGCTTTGCCCATCACGCGTTTGGACATCATGCGCCCCGCCACGGTGACTTCGGTGTTTTCCAGCGTGTCAAAGTTCGCTTTGACCTCCTCGCTGTGGTGGGTCACGGTATATTTGGTGATGGCAAAGGGATCCTTGCCAGCCTGCTGCAGCGCAGACAGCTTGTCCCGACGAATCTGCAGCAGCTCGCTGCGCTGCTGTTCGGTCATTTCCTCTGCCGGATTTTTGCTTTGTTGCATATCGCCCATGATACATCCTCTTTTCCGATAAAATACGAAACGGACGGAACCCGATGGGGGCTCCGTCCGCTAGCCAGCCAAAAAGCGATCCCGACAGGGTGCGCCGGTCGGCTGTGGTTTACCATCCGCGTTCGACGGACATCCGTCGGCTGAGGGGGGAGCTTATTTGGAGATCGCCGTGATCTCGTAGTTGATGATCCCCGCGGGAATTTCCACTTCCACGACATCGCCCACCACATGACCCAGCAGCGCTTTGCCGACCGGGGATTCGTCCGAGATCTTGCCGCTCATCGGGTCAGACTCGGTGGAGCCGACAATGCGGTAGGTAGCGGCTTTTTTGGTGGAAACGTTCAGCACATCCACCTTGGAGCCAACGTGCACCGAACCGTCGCTCAGCTCGCTTTCGTCCAGCACACGGACGTTTTTCAGCTGCGCTTCGATCTCGGCGATGCGGCCTTCGATGATGGCCTGTTCGTTTTTCGCCTCATCATATTCGCTGTTTTCGGACAGGTCGCCGAACGACAACGCGACTTTGATTTTTTCGGCAATTTCTTTTCGTTTATTGGTTTTGAGATCTTCGAGCTCCTGCTCGAGCTTTTTCAGACCTTCGTCAGTGATGATGGTTTGTTTGTTCATCGGTTCTGTCCCGCGCCTTTCGGTACAAATTTTTAATGGAAATATGCCCTATTCCGTTATTATACTAAACCGCTCGGCCACTGTCAAGCCCTGTTAGCTGCCCGGCGAGCGCACCCGGGGTGAGATGCCGGCTGCCGGCAC
>ERZ791796.1695-NODE-1695-length-12177-cov-2.896304_pt1 | contig 12177 bp, 9 predicted proteins | sample MGYA00510311_ERZ791796 | MGnify/ENA primary metagenome ERZ791796 (study PRJEB30046, sample SAMN00792042) | human gut metagenome | study: EMG produced TPA metagenomics assembly of the A metagenome-wide association study of gut microbiota in type 2...
GTTGCGATGGGAAGGCCAAAGGGGACGTACATTACGATCGAGGCGCCGGAGATGATCGAGGAAGATGCCGGATACCACAGGGATATTTCTTTGGAGCTGGCAAAGATCATGCGGAATCTTCTGCCGGGAAAAGAGATTGAAAAAAATTTAAAAAAGGGGCTGGAAGTCGCGGCACTGGTTGTCGGACTGGGCAACCGGGAAGTGACGCCCGATGCGCTGGGACCGAGAGTGGTGGATAATTTATTTATCACCCGCCACATCCTGAATGAATTCGGAAAGTACGCATTCCAGAGAGAAGATGTGGGAAAAGTCAGCGGAATCGTGCCGGGGGTTATGGCGCAGACCGGTATGGAATGTGTGGAGATCTTAAAGGGTGTGGTAAAAGAGACGAAACCGGATTTTCTGATCACGGTCGATGCGTTGGCGGCAAGAAGCATCCGGCGGCTGGGACGGACGATCCAGCTGACGGATACGGGAATCACGCCGGGAAGCGGAATCGGCAATCACCGCAATGCCATCAACCGCAAAAGTGTGGGCGTTCCCGTGATTTCCCTCGGTGTGCCGACGGTCGTGGATGCGGCGACGATTGTCTCGGATGCCATGACGGAATTTATTTCCGCATTATCGCTTTCGGATCTGCAGAAGCTGGATGAGAGGGAGCGGCAGGAACTGGCAAGGGAACTGCTCTCGCCACAGCTGAATGGTCTTTTTGTCACACCGAAAAACATTGATGACTCGATCAAAAATTTAAGTTTTCTGATTTCTGAGGGACTCAATATTGCACTTCTGGGAGATAAAGAGGAATAGGGACAAAAGAAAAGGCATATAATTCTCTCAAGGTGGTGATAGGGTGAGGAGACGATTGCTTCTTTTTCTGGTGACGATAGATTTTGTGCTGGTCTGTGCTTTTGCGTATTGCTGGGGTGGCGGACTGGTGCAGTTTCTGGGGCAGAATCTGTCCCTGAAATTTTATAACGGAGTGCTTAATCTCTATGTGCCGGGGGTATTGGGGGCGCAGGAGGAAGGAATTCCGAATATATACCGGGATGTGACGGCTTCCATGTATCCGGCAATTGCACAAAACGAGCAGCGGCTGTGGTATGAATCACAGGAGGAAAATCTGGCGTATTATGAGAATCAGGCAGCAGAGGAAAACGAACAGGCAAAGCAGATCATTGCGGAAAATGAAAAGGCGGTAGCGGAAAAACCTGTGCAGCAGGAAAGCCAGAATGTGGACGAGACCCCGATACAAAAAGAGTCTAAAAAGCCGGAGAAAAAAACAGAAACCTCCGGGAAAAAAGTTTCTGTCAACCGCAAAAAACTGCAGGATTTTGATTATCTGAGACAGACCTTTTATCAGGTCGATAATACGACGACCATCGGGAAAAATCAGTTGGACGTGGATAAGCTGATGAAACCGGATCTAAAGATTGACCAGTCGGTGGACGGTCCGCAGATTTTAATTTATCATACCCATTCCCAGGAACGGTATGCCGATTCCAAAGATGAAAAAACGGGTGTTGTCGGAGTGGGAGATTATCTGACGGAATTGTTGGAAGAGGAAGGATTTCAAGTCATGCATCATAAAGGAGAATATGATGTGGGCGACCGGGATCATGCATATTCCAAGGCAGCCCCGTCGATTCAGAAAATCATAAATGATAATCCATCGATTCAGGTAGTGATCGATTTACATAGAGACGGCGTGGGGGAAAACACGCGTCTGGTGACAACGCAAAACGGAAAAAAGATGGCAAAGATCATGTTTTTTAACGGACTGAGCAGAACGACGGCTTCCGGGGATATTCCGTATTTAAAAAATCCGTATATTTCCGATAATCTGGCGTTTTCGTTTCAGATGCAGCTTGCCGCTGCGGAATATTATCCGGATTTTACAAGGCGGATTTATCTAAAAGGGTACCGCTTTAATATGCATTTCTGCCCGAAGAGTATGCTGGTGGAAGTGGGCGCACAGACGAATACGTTTGAGGAAGCAAAAAATGCGATGGAACCACTTGCAGATCTGTTTGCAAAAGTGTTGAAATAACGGCTGTAAATGTTACAATGTACTTATATGAGGAGGGCATTTTTATGGTTGATTATACAGAAGGCTCAGGCAGACAGTATCACACAGGCGTGGGGCCGCAGGACATAGGTAAGTATGTGATCCTGCCGGGAGATCCCAAACGATGTGCAAAGATTGCGGAATTTTTAACGGATGCAAAGCAGGTGGCAGATAACCGGGAATTTACGACTTACACCGGAACGTTAGATGGCGTCAGGGTGAGTGTGACTTCCACCGGAATCGGCGGACCGTCGGCTGCGATTGCCATCGAGGAGCTTTCCAAATGCGGTGCACACACGTTTTTGCGTGTAGGCACCTGCGGCGGAATGCAGGAAAATATACTTGGCGGAGATCTGGTGATTGCAGACGGAGCGATCCGGATGGAGGGGACAAGCCGCGAGTATGCACCGGTCGAATATCCGGCTGTCCCGGATTTTACAGTGACTACTGCACTGGTACAGGCAGCAAAAAAACGCGGGATACGTCATCATGTCGGCGTTGTACAGAGCAAGGATTCCTTTTTCGGACAGCATGAGCCGCAGATTATGCCGGTAAGTTATGAGCTCACGCAGAAATGGCAGGCATGGCTTAGGATGGGATGTCTGGCATCGGAGATGGAATCGGCGGCGCTTTTTATTGCCGGAAGTTTTTTGCATGTGCGTGTGGGCGCCTGCTTTCTTGTCCTTGCCAATCAGGAGCGGGAAAAAAGGGGGCTGCCGAACGTGCAGGTGCATGATACAACGCAGGCAATCGCTACAACTGTGGATGCCATCCGGCTGCTGATACAGGAGGATAAAGATGCAGACAGATTATAAAGAACTGATCCGGAGTGCGTTTCAGGCGAGAAGGCGGGCGTATACACCGTATTCCCGTTTTCAGGTGGGTGCGGCTCTTCTGGCCAAAAACGGAACTGTGTATCAGGGATGCAATATAGAAAATGCTTCCTATCCTGCAACAAACTGTGCCGAACGTACGGCATTTTACAAGGCGGTCAGTGAGGGTGTGCGGGAATTTCAGGCGATTGCAATCGTTGGTGGAAGTGTTTTGTACCCAAAAACGGCAGAGGAAAACCAATGTACGGATCTTTGCAGTCCGTGTGGAATCTGCAGACAGGTGATGCGGGAATTCTGTTCTGGGGATTTTGAGATTGTACTTGCAAGGTCCCAGGAGGACTATGAAGTACACACGCTGGAGGAACTGCTGCCTCTTAGTTTTGGACCGGAAAATCTTAAGAAACAGGGAGGGGAGTAAATCATGGACAGACGATTGAAACGTGTTTTTGTAATAGTACTCGATTCGATGGGAATGGGAGCGATGGCAGATGCCGCACGCTTCGGAGATGAAGGTGCCGATACATTAGGGCATATTTCACAGACCGTGGAACATTTTTATATTCCAAACCTGGCATCTTTAGGGCTGGCAAACCTGAAATCCTTAAAACAGGTACAGCCGCAGGAACATCCACTTGGATATTATGCGGCACTGAATGAAAAAAGCAACGGAAAAGACACCATGACCGGACACTGGGAGATGATGGGGATTGAAACAAAAAAGCCTTTCATCACCTTTACGGAACATGGATTTCCGCCGGAGCTGATCGCAGAACTGGAAAAAAGATGCGGCAGAAAAATTATAGGAAACCGGGCGGAAAGCGGAACAAAGATTTTAGAGGAACTCGGCGAGCAGGAAATCAGGGAAGGAAAGCTGATCGTGTACACATCGGCAGATTCGGTTCTGCAGATCTGCGGGAACGAGGAGACGATGGGATTAGAGACCCTGTATCATTACTGTGAGATTGCCAGGGAACTGACGATGCGTGATGCGTGGAGGGTGGGACGCGTGATCGCCCGCCCGTATGTGGGAAAGAAAAAAGGCGAGTTTGTCAGAACCAGCAACCGCAGGGATTATGCGTTGAAACCGACCGGGCCAACAGCATTAAATGCGCTTCAGGAAGCCGGATATGACGTGCTGGCGGTCGGAAAGATCCATGATATTTTTGACGGATACGGAATTACAAAAAGTCTGCATTCAACCAGCAGTGTCCATGGGATGGACCAGACCATTGCGCTGGCCCAATCCGATTTCTGCGGTTTGTGCTTTACCAATCTGGTCGATTTTGATGCGCTGTGGGGACACCGGAGAAATCCGATCGGATATGGAGAGGAAATCGAGAGGTTTGACAAAAAGCTCGGAGAACTTATGCCACTGCTTAAAAAAGAGGATCTGCTGATGATCACGGCGGACCATGGAAACGATCCAACGTACAAGGGGACGGATCACACAAGAGAGCAGGTGCCGCTGCTTTTGTATTCGCCATCCGATCAGGGAAGCGGGCCGCTCCCGACACAGGATACATTTGCGGTGATCGGGGCGACCATTGCGGATAATTTTGGAGTGCAGATGCCGGCAAATACGATCGGCACATCACTTCTTCCGTTGTTATAGTTTGCAGAAGAGAGGGAAAAGCCGATGATGAATCGATTTATTGCACACAATATGCCAAAAATAGAGCTGCACTGTCATCTGGACGGTTCGGTGAGCCTGCCCCTGATCCAGAAACTGATGCAGCAGGAGAAAAAAGAGCCGCTGGGGCTGGAAGAACTGCGGAAAAAACTGGTGGCACCGATGGACTGCAGTTCACTGGCAGAGTATCTGGAGAAGTTTGAACTGCCGCTTGGCTGTCTGCAGACGAAGGAGGGACTTTCGGCAGCAGCACAGGATCTGGCACTTTCTGCAGCAAAAGAACAGGTCAAGTATCTGGAAGTGCGTTTTGCACCTGCATTTTCCATGGAGCAGGGGCTTTCGGTCCGGGAAATCTTAGAGAGCGTCCGGGATGGCCTGAAAAAAGCAGAAGAAAAAGCGGACATCCTGACCGGAATGATTGTCTGCACCATGCGCAATCTGGAAACCGAAAAAAATATTGCCATGTTAAAAGAAGCGCGGGAATTTCTTGGAAACGGTGTTGTTGCCTGTGATCTGGCAGGGGATGAAAAGGCGTACCCGACAGCAGCGTTTGCGGACGTATTTGCCACTGCAAAAAAATATGGCATGCCATATACCATCCATGCAGGAGAATGTGGAAGCAGGGAAGAAATCCGTACGGCCATTGAACTGGGAACATCGCGGATCGGTCACGGAATTGCCATGAGCGGGGACGAGGAATTAAAGAAGGAAGTTGCAGAGAAAAAGATCGGAGTGGAACTGTGTCCGACGAGTAATCTGCAGACAAAGGCGGTCACGGATTTTACAGACTATCCGTTTAGGGAATTTTACGATGCCGGAATTTTGCTTTCCATCAATACGGACAACCGTACCGTCAGCGATACCAGCTGTACGGATGAATATATGCGTCTGGCAGAAGCCGGGATGTTTCAAGAGCCGATGTGTGAGAAAATTTATATGGCTTCGCTGCATTCGGCATTTGCGGACGATGATACCAAACAGGTATTATGGAAAAAGTGGATGTCAATGTTTGATTTATAGACCTGTTTTCGGTATAATGTAACATTGCGTAGGTTCTATCAGCATCTGATGGACCGTACTTATCAAACGATAAATTATAGTAGAAAGAAAAAGAGGAATAAGATGTCAATCGATCAGAGCAAAATTCGTAATTTTTGTATTATTGCCCATATTGATCACGGTAAGTCTACACTTGCGGATCGAATCATAGAAAAAACAGGAACGCTGACCAGCCGTGAGATGCAGGCACAGGTTCTCGATAATATGGATCTGGAGCGTGAGAGGGGAATCACGATCAAATCCCAGGCAGTGCGCATCATTTATCAGGCAAAGGATGGAGAGGAATATATTTTTAACCTGATTGATACGCCGGGACACGTGGATTTTAATTATGAAGTATCCCGGAGTCTTGCAGCGTGTGATGGTGCCATCCTGGTTGTGGATGCCGCACAGGGTGTGGAAGCCCAGACACTTGCCAATGTCTATCTGGCACTGGATCATGATCTGGATGTGCTTCCGGTCATCAATAAGATTGATCTGCCGAGTGCACGCCCGGAAGAGGTCGCACAGGAAATCGAGGATGTGATCGGTATCGAGGCGATGGATGCTCCGCGTATTTCTGCAAAGACCGGACTGAATATTGAGGAAGTGCTTGAACAGATCGTGACAAAGATTCCGGCACCTGCCGGAGATCCGAAGGCACCGCTTAAGGCGTTGATCTTCGATGCGCTGTATGATTCCTATAAGGGTGTAATTGTTTTCTGCCGGATCAAGGAAGGTACCGTCAAAGTGGGAACCAAAATCAAAATGATGGCCACAGGAGCCGAGGATCTGGTGACAGAAGTGGGATATTTCGGTGCCGGGCAGTTTATTCCGTGTGACGAGCTTTCCGCAGGCATGGTTGGATATATCGCAGCGAGCATTAAAAACGTGCGTGATACACGTGTCGGAGACACTGTGACAGAACTCGACCGCCCGTGTGCAGAACCGCTTCCGGGATATAAAAAGGTCAATCCGATGGTGTACTGCGGATTATATCCGGCAGACTCTGCCAAATATCCGGATCTGCGGGATGCGCTTGAAAAACTGCAGGTCAATGATGCATCGTTACAGTATGAACCGGAGACGTCCCTTGCCCTGGGATTTGGATTCCGCTGCGGATTCCTTGGATTACTGCATCTTGAGATTATTCAGGAGCGTTTAGAGCGTGAGTTTAATCTGGATCTTGTGACTACGGCACCCGGTGTTATTTATAAGGTGCACAAGACCAACGGAGAAGTGTTTGACCTGACCAATCCGTCCAATCTGCCGGACCCTTCGGAGATTGAATATATGGAGGAACCGTTTGTATCGGCAGAGATCATGGTAACCAGCGAGTATGTCGGGGCAATTATGAAGCTTTGTCAGGAACGCCGCGGTATTTATATCAGCATGGATTATATTGAAGCAACCCGTGCCGTGATCAAATATGATATGCCACTGAATGAGATTATTTACGATTTCTTTGATGCATTAAAGTCGCGGTCCCGCGGATATGCCTCTCTCGATTATGAAATGAAAGGATATGTCCGTTCCGACCTTGTCAAACTGGATATTCTTATTAATAAGGAGATGGTGGACGCCTTATCCTTTATTGTATTCAAAGACAGTGCATATGACAGAGGCCGTAAAATGTGTGAGCGTCTGAAAGAAGAGATTCCGAGACATCTGTTTGAAATCCCGATTCAGGCAGCCGTAAACGGAAAAGTCATCGCTCGTGAAACGGTTAAGGCCATGCGCAAGGATGTCCTGGCAAAATGTTACGGCGGTGATATTTCCCGTAAGAAAAAGCTTCTGGAGAAACAGAAGGAAGGAAAGAAGAGAATGCGACAGGTTGGTAACGTAGAGATACCACAGAAGGCGTTTATGAGCGTTCTCAAATTGGATGAAGACTGATTCTATGAATGAAAAGAAACTGGAATTATATATTCATATCCCTTTTTGCGTGAAAAAGTGTGATTACTGTGATTTCCTGTCCTTTCCGGCAGACAGCAATACACAGATCAGATATGTGCATGCCCTGCTGCAGGAAATCCGTTATTACGGAAATCTGCTTGGGGATTATCATGTCCCGACAATTTATATCGGAGGGGGCACGCCGAGCTGGCTGGAGGAAAATCTGATTTACACCGTGCTGCAGCAGGTTGCTTCGAGTTTTCATGTGGAGGCGGATGCGGAGATCAGCATCGAGTGCAATCCGGGAACGGTGACGGCAAAGAAACTGAATGTTTATCAGAGTGCGGGGATCAACCGCCTCTCGATCGGACTGCAGTCAACAAACAATGAGGAGCTGAAAGCACTTGGAAGAATTCACACGTATGATCAGTTTTTAAAAACGTATGAGCTGGCGAGAAATGCAGGGTTTGAAAATATCAATATTGATCTGATGAGCGGTCTGCCTTACCAGACGCTGGACAAATTTTTGGAATCCCTGCAGACGGTGATCCGGCTGAAACCGGAACATATTTCGGCATATTCCCTGATCATAGAAAAGGGGACACCGTTTTATGAACGGTATAAGTTTGACGCAGTGAAGCAGGAAGCGGGGATTCATACAGAGATTCTTCCGGACGAGGATGAGGTATACCGCATTTATAAGGCCACGCAGGATGTATTGAAACAGGCAGGATACCGGCAGTATGAAATCTCCAATTTTGCCCAGCCGGGGTATGCCTGCAGACATAACATTGGCTACTGGACCAGAGAAAATTATCTGGGGCTGGGGCTGGGGGCATCTTCCCTGGTGGAAAATGTCCGGTATACCAACACCCGGCAGCTGTATGCGTATGGAGAATTTTGTGACCACCTGCAGGAAAAGTCTCCGGCAGAGTTTTTAAAAGACGGGGAGCATGCCGTACCAGAGGATCTCTGGATTGGCAGCTGTGTACAGGAACAGGCACAGATTCTGACAAGAAAAGAGCAGATGGAGGAATTTATGTTTCTGGGGCTGCGGATGAATGAGGGAGTAACCAGAGCAGCGTTTGAGCAAAGCTTTGGGGTACCGATTGAGGCCGTGTATCTGGAAACACTTCGCAAGCTGAAAGAACAGGGACTTTTGCAGATGGTTGCTGGCAGGATTGCACTGACCGACAAGGGGATGGATCTGGCCAACTACGTGATGGCGAAGTTTCTTTTATAAAATATAATTATAAAATAAAAATAAAATAGCATCAGGGTGTTGACAAAAAAACACCATGGTGCTATTTTAATAGCAGAACGATATTAGCACTCTAAGTAAATGAGTGCTAACAAACCAAAAACAACCGGTGAAGGTTCAGGAACAGGAGACGGGAGAATGGCAGACGAGAATATGGAATTGGATGATAGAAAAGTAAAAATTCTGGATGCAGTTATCCGTAATTATCTTGCAACTGGCGAGCCGGTGGGATCACGAACGATTTCAAAGTATACGGATCTGAATTTGAGTTCCGCTACCATCCGTAATGAGATGGCAGATCTCGAAGAACTTGGTTATATCGTGCAGCCGCATACATCCGCAGGAAGAATTCCTTCTGACAAAGGGTATCGGTTTTATGTGGATCATCTGATGCGGGAAAAAGATCGTGAAGTCAAAGAGATGAAGGACTTTGTGATTGAAAAGACACAGAAGATGGATGAGGTGTTAAAAAAAGTTGCAAAGATGCTTGCAAACAACACCAATTATGCGACACTTGTTTCTGCGCCGACATATCGTGGGAACAAGGTAAAATTCATGCAGCTGTCCAATGTGGATGAGGAACATATACTGGCAGTCATTGTCATGGACAGCAATATGGTAAAGAACCAGATGATTGATGTGGAAAAACCACTCGACAATGAAACTTTACTGAAATTAAACATTCTGCTGAATACAGCATTGAATGGGTTGTCACTGCAGGAAATCAATCTTGGAACGATTTCCAAATTAAAAGAGCAGGCAGGAGTGCACAGTGAGATTGTTTCCCATGTGCTGGATGCACTGGGACAGACACTGAGTGAAAACGAGGATCTGCAGATCTACACAAGCGGTGCAACCAATATTTTGAAATATCCGGAACTTTCTGATTCAGAGAGTGCGGCAGGTCTTCTTTCCACATTTGAGGAAAAAGATGAGCTGGTAAGTCTGGTAACGGAATCCCTTTCTGAGGGGGAGAGCAAAGGAAATGAAATACAGGTTTATATCGGAAATGAAGCTCCGGTACAGACGATGAAAGATTGCAGTGTCGTTACCGCAACTTATGATCTGGGGGAGGGCGTCAAAGGAACGATCGGAATTGTTGGTCCGAAACGGATGGATTACGAGAATGTTGTTGACAACCTCAAAAACTTAAAGTCCCAGTTAGACGGTATTTTTGATAAAGAAAAAGGGCAATCCTAGAAAGGTGGTAAACATGGCAGAGAATAAAAAAGTCATGGAAGAAGAGGCAGTAGATACAAAAGAAACCAAGGCCGAACAGACATGTGAAGAAACAAAGGACACAAAGGAGACGGCGGCAGAGGAAACAAAAGAAACTGCAGCCGAAGAAAAGGATACAAAGAAAGAAGAGAAATCCGAAAAAAAGGGTGCCTTTGGAAAGAAAAAGAAAGATAAAAAAGACGAACAGATTGAAGATTTAAACGACCGTCTGAAACGTCAGATGGCAGAGTTTGATAATTTCCGTAAACGTACGGAAAAAGAAAAAGCGCAGATGTTTGACATGGGAGCAAGAACAATCATTGAAAAGATTCTCCCGGTTATCGACAATTTCGAGCGTGGGCTTGCAGCTGTACCAGAGGAACAAAAGGATGATGCTTTTGTTATCGGTATGGATAAAGTATATAAGCAGATGCTGACAGAATTAGATGCCATCGGGGTGAAACCGATTGAGGCACTGGGAAAGGAATTTGATCCGGATCTCCACAATGCAGTTATGCAGGTGGAAAGCGAAGAGTATGAACCGGGAACAGTTGCCCAGGAATTACAAAAAGGTTACACCTACAAGGACAATGTGGTCCGCCACAGTATGGTCGCTGTAGTCAGCGAATAAAGGTATTTCCTATTCCGCATGGAGTAGTAAATCATAAATTAGCAAAACAATTTTATTTGATCATAATTTTAGCAGGAGGAAAAGAAAATGGGCAAGATCATTGGTATTGACTTAGGAACAACCAACAGCTGTGTAGCTGTTATGGAAGGTGGAAAACCTACCGTTATTGCAAACCAGGAAGGTGCAAGAACAACACCATCCGTTGTAGCATTTACAAAGACAGGAGAGCGTCTCATCGGTGAGCCGGCAAAGCGTCAGGCTGTTACAAACGCTGAGAAGACGATTTCTTCCATTAAGAGACATATGGGTACGGATTATAAAGTAGCCATTGATGACAAACAGTACAGTCCACAGCAGATTTCCGCTATGGTACTTCAGAAATTAAAGGCTGATGCAGAAGGATACCTTGGAGAAAAGGTTACAGAAGCTGTTATTACAGTTCCTGCATATTTCAACGATGCACAGCGTCAGGCAACCAAGGATGCCGGAAAGATTGCCGGTCTGGATGTAAAGCGTATCATCAACGAGCCTACTGCAGCAGCACTTGCATATGGCCTTGATAATGAAAAAGAACAAAAGATCATGGTATATGACCTTGGTGGTGGTACATTTGATGTATCTATCATTGAGATCGGTGACGGTGTCATCGAAGTATTATCTACCAACGGTGATACACATCTTGGTGGTGATGATTTTGATAACAAGATCACACAGTGGATGATCGATGAGTTTAAGAAGGCAGAGGGTGTTGATCTTTCTACCGACAAGATGGCTTTACAGAGATTAAAAGAAGCTGCCGAGAAAGCAAAGAAGGAACTTTCTTCCGCAACTACTACAAATATTAACTTACCATTCATCACAGCTACTGCTGAGGGACCAAAGCACTTTGATATGAACCTCACCAGAGCAAAATTTGATGAATTAACACATGATCTCGTAGAGAGAACTGCAGTACCGGTACAGAACGCTATGAAGGATGCAGGTCTTACAAATGCAGATTTAGGCCAGGTTCTTCTGGTTGGTGGTTCTACACGTATCCCGGCTGTACAGGATAAGGTAAGACAGATGACAGGCAAAGAGCCAAGCAAGTCCTTAAACCCGGATGAGTGTGTAGCAATCGGTGCTTCTATCCAGGGTGGTAAATTAGCAGGAGATGCCGGTGCCGGTGAAATCTTACTTCTTGATGTAACACCATTATCATTATCTATCGAGACAATGGGTGGTATCGCTACAAGACTGATCGAGAGAAATACAACGATCCCTACCAAGAAGAGCCAGATTTTCTCTACAGCAGCAGATAACCAGACAGCCGTTGATATCAACGTTGTACAGGGTGAGAGACAGTTCGCAAGAGATAACAAATCCCTTGGACAGTTCCGTCTGGATGGTATCCCACCAGCACGTCGTGGTGTTCCACAGATCGAGGTAACATTTGATATCGATGCCAACGGTATTGTAAATGTTTCTGCAAAAGATTTAGGAACAGGAAAAGAGCAGCACATCACAATTACATCCGGATCTAACATGTCCGATGATGAGATCGATAAGGCTGTAAAAGAAGCAGCTGAGTTCGAAGCACAGGATAAGAAGAGAAAAGAAGCAATC
>ERZ791796.1696-NODE-1696-length-12175-cov-11.456271_pt1 | contig 12175 bp, 7 predicted proteins | sample MGYA00510311_ERZ791796 | MGnify/ENA primary metagenome ERZ791796 (study PRJEB30046, sample SAMN00792042) | human gut metagenome | study: EMG produced TPA metagenomics assembly of the A metagenome-wide association study of gut microbiota in type 2...
CCACTAGATCTGGACTTTCGTTACTGTTTGAGCAACGGGTTGCGTATTTTAACCCGCTTTTCTTATCTGTCAAGCCCAACAATCAAAATATTTTTCCTCCCCTTTTCTCCCGATTTCCAAAACATCCCCGCTTTAAATAATTTCGGGGGCCTAGCCCCCGAAATTATCCTTATTAACGATGAAGCAACTTTTCTAGCCCCTGAATCAAACGTTTAGGATCTTTCGTTGCTTCTTTAATTACATCCTTCACACCCGCTTTCAGCGCTTCCTCAATATCGATGCCATAACTCGGTGATTGAACGGTACCGCCCAATTTGATCGGAACTGTCACACGACGTCCGTCTACACTTGTTGCCAATCGAGCGCTGACTTCACCCGACAGTGCATTGTCAATCAAGCCGACAGTGAGCCCACCACTGACCTCAGCCACATTGCTTTTACCATTCATCGAGCGAACATTAAGAACGCCGTTGCCCACTGTCGCTGAAGCATTCAAGACCGTAAACTTCGTTTCGTCATGATCTTGCATGATGAGTCCGGTGACTTTCTTACTTTTCACCGCTGAGGCAATTTTTTCAAGTGACACTCCCTTTAACACGGAATTGTTGGCTGAGAACGACAACTGACCGCTGGCACTCTTTAATATTGCTGTTTTTTCCAATCCCAGCCCACTGAGCTTGGCTGTGGCATTGGCTTTTCCATAAAACTTCACGTTCCCACCAAATGACTTTATCAGCTGCTCGGTATTAATGCCTTTTGCATCGACGTTCAAGGACCATTTTTCAGCCGTATTAATCTGGGCCGAGCCATTGATTGAACCCGAGCATGTATTGGCTTTGAAATTATTTAAACTCAGCACACCCTTTGACAACGCCAGAGTGGTATCCAAACCGGTGACAGTCAAATTCTCATATTTAAGCGTATCTACATGAATCCCAAAGCGACCATTGGCTTTATTAAGAAAGTCCAGCCCTTGCGCTTGGGCGGCATAGGCCTTCTCAATCAGACGAAGTTCATTTAAAGCCGTTTTCTTTTGTGTTGAACTTTCTTTGGGAAGCCATTTATCAACCACAATGGAATTCAAAGAGAAATATCCGTTGATATTGGGAACTGAGAAACCTTTGATATCAAGCTCGCTCTGCCACGGCGCGTTATCTAGTGTTCCTTTTAAGTTCACGCTGGCGTTTTCTCCCGGCGTGAGCGACACCATTCCTTCATACGGAACGCTCAGCGGAGCTTTCGTTAAAGTTGTCTGAATCTCGCCCTTCAAACTCTTACTTTGTAGACTGAAGGCTTCAATTTCACCAACAAAGTCTCCACTCAAATTCACCTTTATGCCTTTAGAATCGGTGGCATTGAGTGCCAGGCCACTCACATTCCATGTTTGCATCTGATTGGTTTGAGCCGACTGAACTTTAGCCTGAACACTCATCTCCCCAAGCTTGGCTGTCAAAGCAGCGCCTTGGGCCGACAGGTCACTGTTGACGTACTGAATATTATCCGCGTTCAATTCCGCTGAAATTTTTTCTCCCTTCTGTTCAACCAAAAGCGCAAGCGAGGGTTTCGACAAACTCATCGTCACGGTTTGTACGTCATAAGCCACGTCTGAATCCATGGAAAACTGTCCATTGATGCCCTGCGTTTTTTCGGAAAAATTCGTACTGAATTTCACCGCAGTCGTACCACTAAGACCCAATCGACCGGTTGTCAAATTCAAAGAGTCAACCGCGTAAATTTTTTGATTCTGCAACCCATAGACTGTTAAACCTGCGTTCTTAATTTCCAAACTGGCCACTTCAAGGTTACGGATAAAGGAAGCGGTCGTTGCCGATTCTGTTGTTGATGAGTCTGTCTTTGCTTTCGTAGAGGAAGCTGCGTGTGCCTTTTTTGCCATTCGAGCCGCATTGATCTGTCCCTTCAAACCATCAATGACGATATCATCAAATTGCACATCCCCACTCAACAGAGGTAAAACGGCAACACCAATTCGAGCGCCCTTCAGAGTAAATTGCGGCTTATCACTGCCTTCAAACGAGAGGGTTGTCGGAGGCAAGACAAGCTGAACCTTCGGGAAAAAATTGGTTTTTAAATCACCTTGAAAAACCAACGTTCGATTAAACCGAGACGAGACTTCTTTTTTCATCTGCTCGGCAATCATTTCGTTATCCAGGAAAAAAGTCACCGCTGCCCACAAAGCGCCAACCACAATAACGGCAATCGCAACCAGGCCAATCACAATTTTTCGGAACATACTTCACCTCACTTATCTGAAGCTAAGCCTTAAGATCTAGTGTAGTACACGAAAAGCATTCCGTCTGACAAACTTGTTTGAATTTGTACAGAAGTGCAAAAAAGCTGCCGAAGCAGCTTTTTTCTATAAGTATTATGGGCGAAGCGAAGCAAGCGGTCCTGTTTGTGTTTTTCTCCACTTAGCCACCGCGTCCACACAATCGGCAACGAGCACGGGACCGTTATAGATAAAACCAGTAAATAATTGAACCAATTTAGCACCGGCCTGCATTTTTTCCACGGCATCGTCGCCTGTCATGACTCCGCCGCTGGCAATAATAGGCAGTGTCTCCTGCAAGTGCCGATACAAAAGATCAACTATTTCGGTGGAACGTTCACGCAAAGGCTTTCCGGATAAGCCGCCGACTTCATCACAATGGGGCATCCCCGCCACCGCTTCCCGGGAGATTGTCGTGTTGGTGGCAATGATTGCGTCCATTCCGAATTGCACTAATTGATCAGAGATTCTGAGAATCTCGTCGGTTTCCAAATCCGGCGCAATTTTCAGTGCGATCGGCACGTACTTGCCACGATTGTCGTCCATCAGGCGCTTGCGTTCGTCGGTAATGGCGGACAAAAGCTTTGTGAGTTCTTCATTGGCTTGAAGACTGCGCAAATTTTTGGTGTTCGGCGAGGAGATATTGATCGCAATGTAATCCGTGTGTGTATAGACCTTACGCAAACAAATAAGATAGTCATCTACCGCGCGCTCGATAGGAGTAACCGCATTTTTACCAATATTGATGCCGAGAATCCCTCCACGGCTTCTGAAAGCCGCGGCACTTCGCAGATGCTCAAGCACTTCATCGGCGCCGTGGTTATTAAAACCCATACGATTAATCACCCCTTCGGCAGGGATGACGCGAAAAAGACGGGGTTTGGGATTGCCAGGCTGAGCCTTCGGCGTAATTGTGCCGACTTCCACATGACCGAAACCTAATCCGCCGAATGCACTCACGCGCTCTCCGTTTTTATCCATGCCGGCAGCCAATCCAATGACATTGGGAAAACGCAGCCCCATGACTTCAATTGGATCTTCCACAGGATCCCTAGTCACCAACTTGGTGAGACCAAGATTCACAGCCCAATCCAGGTTAGACATAATCACTGAGTGCGCTGTTTCAGGATTCATGGAAAACAAAATTTTGCGGGCGATGGAGTAGAGCATCTTATTTGCCTTTTTGCTCGAAAAATCAAAGAAATGAGCCACTATATGGCTTGATTATCGAATTGACAATTGTACTGGAAAAACAATCGAACCTATTCATCGAGCCGATAACAGTGCAGTTCAATACTGCCATTGCGTCGATCTTCAAAATAAAGCTTCAAGGTTGTCTTCACCGTCGTAAAACTGATCTCATCCCAAGGAATTTCTTCTTCCGAGAAAAGCTTTTGTTCCTGAGTTTCGGGGCCCGGAGTCAAAGGAAGAGATTCAAATTCAGAGAGAAAGAAAAAATGAACCTGGCTGGCGTAAGGCACATCAATCACGGTAAAAAGACGACCACCCACAGCCTGACTACCCGTTTCTTCAAACGTCTCGCGCAGCGCTCCTTCCAGAAGCGTTTCATGAGCTTCCATGAATCCCGCCGGCAAAGTCCATTTTCCTTTACGAGGTTCTATCGCGCGTTTACATAATAAAACCCGATCCCCGCAAATTGGCAATGTGCCGACCACCGGAACCGGGTTGACGTATTGGATAAAGCCACAGTGCTCACACACCCGGCGCACGCGCACGTCATCGGACGGGCGCTTGCTCACCAGAGTCTGCCCGCACATTGGGCAGTAGTTATATTGCGGAGCATCAATATATTTCATGGATTGTCGATTAACGTTCTCGTGGATACGGGCGCCACTCTCCGCCTTTTTGACGAATGTAGTCGCTGCCACGATAGGTTAACACAACAGACTGACCGTTTTCTGAAACAGGGTTCGTTTCGGGTAAGTCACGAACCAAATCCGCCAGAGGAACACTGCCACCGTCCGCCCCAAAATAATTCTGAGCTAAAACCCGACCAATCAAAGTGCTCATCGCCATATAGCTGGTGTGTCCCGTCACATGAATAGGTTCCTGCGGCAGATCCTTAATCCCGAAGAACTTCACCATCAACGGCACTTCGGTAATTCGCATACTCGGAATGTCACGCAAACGAGGCGCCTGGATTCGATCCCCGCGAACCGCGGCACCGTGTTCCGGCACCACAATCAACATCACCTTTCGACCGGATCGTTCCAATTCCTTCATGAAAGTTTGAAGATCATCTAAGAACCGAACCGCACGGGGCTTAAATTCTTCCCAACGGGAGTGACGAGGCAGGCGGTTACCGTCATGCAAGGAAATGAAATTAAAGAGCGTGACATGTCGCTCAGAACTTTCGTCACGCGCGGTCTTTTTCTGCCAATCGCGCATCACAGCCAAATCATCAGCGATTTCCTCATCATCGAAGGCCATGTAGCGAAGCGGATACTTGCCAGTGCTTTCTAACGGCGCAGTCAATCCGGCCTTATCACGCAGCGTCTGCAGGTAATTGTCATACTGCCCCTGATGGTCAAGATACAGATGCTGACGGAATCCCAATTGATCCAATCGATTCATGATTTCACACTCCGGACGACGACCGTCATAAAGCGTGTCATGATCAACCTGTCCGCACACAGCATTGAGCAGGCGCAGTGTGGCGGGGCCGGAGTATGAGGTCGCGGAGTTGAAATGATCGAATCGAATATTGAATTCGGACAACACCGGATGATTCATCAAATCCGAGGCTATCAAATCGTCGTTTGAAAGTGAACAAATATTCATCAGAATAATCTCAAACGGCGTGTCATTTGCAGAGAGCCCCTGCGGGAACTCGGCTCGGCGATCCTTCTCATAATCCAGGAAAGCGGTATACCACTTTTCGATTGTCTCCGAAGTAATGGCCGAAGGATCTGCCGGTGCGCTCTGTTGAGGCGCGCCTTTCACATCGGACGGGACTTCAGCCACCTGAACATTTCCCGGCACAGCGGGTTGCGTCTTCCATGCGATGTAATACGGCTGCAATACCAAGCAGAGGAAGTAACCGACGGTAAATACAGACAAGCGAACCCAGTTTTTTAAAAGACAGTAAAGTAAAACGACGACCAGCCCCCAAGCCACCATTTTCACGTTTACGAAGTCCACCGCCAGTTGGGCAATATACATAGCCGAAAATCCGGCAATATTCTGAGCATTGCTGATAATACTGTCCGGTCCGGGAAGCCAACTTTCAGAATAAACCAATGCGACGGCTGCCACGAGCGCAATCAGCGTGCGAACGGCATGCAACGCGCGATTGGAAATCGGCAACAAAACAAAAAGCAACAACAACCCGTTGTACAACAGGTTTAAGGTGAGATATTCGTAATGGGCCAATGCAAACTTCAAAATGAAGTACACATTCCAGAGACCAAGCCCTTGGAAAAACACGGCGCCAATTGATTTTTCTTGCGTGGTTGTCTGCATCAATTATTCATTTTTATTGTTTGCGCTGATTAGGGAAATAAACCCGTCCATTTTCATCAAACGCAAAATAACCTTGATCAAACCCTAGACCGAAAAGAGTCAACACATTTCGATAATAATTTTCTTTTTCAATCGGGGCGGTCGATAAAATCGTGCGAATCAAATCGGCTGATTTATCCTGACCTAAAAGCTCAAGCAGGCAAGCTCCGAAACCATCCCAAGCCGGCCGATTAATTTTCAACGTATTAACGTCAATCTTTTCGGGAGGCATATTGAGTTCGCGCGTAATTTTAACCATCGGCTCAAAATGTGTCTTTAATTCCCGATAGACAGGATCTTTCGGTGACATCATCCCGGCCCAAAGATAAACACGAATTGAGTTATAACTGCCGATCGTATTGTCTTCAGAATCCACGTTGACCAATTCACCTCGTGTGGTAAATGTCGCCCAATCGGGTGAAATGCCGGCGGGAGCGCTGCGGATGAGGACTCGAGCCGATCCCTCAAACACATCCTGCCAATAGGCGTCTTCCAAAGCAAAGCGCTTAATTAAGAAGAGCGGATAGTAACTTGGGTTCAGCTTGACCTGATCATCATGCTCAAAGCCAATGCGTCCCGGCAGAAGAACTTTGCCTAAATTTTCGATATCACGCACCTGTGTCTTCAACAGTTCCAGCATGGCGTGCGCTTTTTCGGTGTAATCCGGACGATTCCACAACCGACCGGCTTCCAACAGGCAGTAGGCAATCCACATATCGGAATCCACCGCATTGTTGGTATCAAGAATGGTCCACTTCGAGCCATCCCGTCCCCAAAGCCAGGCGGCAAAATTCTTAGTGATATCACCGGCGGAAAGATTATTTTCGGTCCAGGCAAGCATGTCCTCAAAGGTTTCCCTGTCATTATCAACCAAGGCAAAGAACATGGCATAAGACTGACCTTCTGAGGTTGTCACCGCTCGGGCATCACTATAGTCCACCACACGACCGCCTTCCATGCCAACCGCCTTAAAATCGTCCCACATGGGCCAGGCCGCGTACACGCTTGAACTCAACCCCATTGCCAAAGCCAACGCTAAAACCAGTTTTTTCATCGTGCACGTCCCCTCACCCACAGGCGCATGAAGTAAAAGATGCCGGTGCCGACCAATACTGCGCAAACCAGAGCGCACAAAACCAACAGCAACGGATAATTACTCATCGTCTGCCAAATCTTTTGATACCAAGGAAGATCTCCAATGGTGTAGGTATCACCCACTTGGAAACTCACTACATCCTGCTCGTTAATGATGACAACTGAACCTTCCACGGTTGCCATCGAAGAGGGGCTCATCAACTGCTGGTTCAACAGATAACTGCCGGAGCTGCCTTCACTGAGGAGGGCGACAACCGTACGATCCGAGTCAAACGGAGACTGTAAAGAAACAATGGCACCAACGCCACCTTCCGGACTAAAGAGAACCTCTTCGGATTGAAGCACATCTTCGCCTTGCAAAGTGTTGGCCACCGCCTGCTGCAACTCCTCTGCATTGTCTTTCTTAAAGTCGGGCAACGTAATCGGCATTTCTCCGATTAAAAGAACATCTTTTCCACTGATCACCTCTTCACTGGCCTGATCCACCACGGTCAACTTTGTCGCAACCGCACCGGTTTCAGAGGCAATCCGAGCCGTTGTGTTCAAAAGCGTCGTCACCTTTTCGGCAGAGGCTTCTTTGGGAATCACTGCTACCGTACGAGATAAGTCCGCATACATCGAATAGGGATAAGCGCTTTGAGTAAAAAGCGTCAGATTCGGCATCTCCGCATAATGGAACAAACCGTTTAATGTCAGCGTTGAGGATGGATCAATTTCCATTTGATGCGGCAAAAGAACGACTGACTTGCAGTTATCCGGCGATCCTTCAGAAAGCTCACGACGATAGACGACTTCAAAACTCAAGTCATTTTGAGCAGCCAATGCGAGAGCCTCAGAAGGGCTGGTTGCCAACGGTCCGTTAAAAGACGGCAGGCGCATTTCACGCTCACCGCTACTGGATTGATTAGATAAATTAACCGAATCAATCAAGTAATTATTGATGCGCATGCGCAACTGCGCCTGATCCCCACCCTCAGGCTTCGTGTAACGGTACTTAAGATTGACATCTAATCCGCCGCTACCGACCATATAAAGGTCAGGAGCCACACCCATCGGCAAATGAACAGCCGGAGGCGCGTAGCCTCGGCTTGTCAGCTGACCGGGGTACTGCATGATCCGGGAGAATGCGATCGGCTCATCAATGGGCACCCAATTGGGAGCGTCGTAGGCAACGCGTTCAGCCGGTTCTTTGAAATCTTTGATCGGAAGCTTGTCACCGATCAGCACATGATCGCCTGAAGCCAACGCTTTGACCGCAACAACCAAATCGGCCTCATCTCGTCCGGAGAAAACCAGCATCTTTTCACTGCGACTTTCAGGCGCGTCCATCATGAAAATTTGCGGACTATCGGCCATCGGCAGATCGCTCAAGAAGCTCGGACGGCTTGAATTCGTTGCAAAAACAAAGAAATGCCCCTTGGTTGGCAAGCGGTCATAGTAAACAGGGAAGTCCGCTCCACGCCACTGCGTGTACTTACCGACAACGGAAGACAAAATAGCGGCGGCCTTCTTAGTTTCATTGTCGGGCGCCTTGGCAAACACAAAAGGAATTACCGAGGGCTCATTTGTATACGTATCAATGAACGGCGCAGGCCATCGAGCTAAGTCGTTGGCGATTTTAATCTTTTGCTTGATAAGGGAAAGTTGGCTTTTGCCGTCAATATCCAACCAAAGCGTTTCACTTGAAGGACGCTCGCAGATATTTTGATAATGACCGATAAATTCCAACGAAATCTGGTTAACGGACTTGACCTGTTTGGGATCCAAAGTAACTTGAGTGCGGTAGAGCTTACCCAAAGCCTCTGCCGTAACAGGAACCGACTGCTGGAGCTGATTATTCAAATAGACATTGATTTGCGAGCGAACAGGAATCAAAGAGGGAGAGGCTGTGAAAGCCAAATCCAGCGTGGCGGAAGACACCAGCTCATCAGCGCGCACTCCGAAATCCAAGTACTGGACATTGCTGATTCCGGTCAAGCGAATGTTGGTGGCCTGACCTCCGGGAACCAGTTTCAACAGTGGACTCTTTTGCGTAAATGATCCGGTCACATCCGTGCGCCAAACCGGCGCCACTATCGACGGATCATTGGGAGTCTGCTGAGCTGAAGCGACAGACACCGTTGAACCCAACAGCATCGCGCTCATGAATACCGCAGATAATTTTGATAACTTCACTTTGGACTCTCTCTGATACCTTTTTATTACTTGTTTGAGTTTAGCGCACGCATCGGGCGTCTCGGAATAAAGCTCGCGCACCAACTCAAGACTTTAGGAACAATTTGTAACTTGCCGGGCAAGAATTCGATCATGGAGCGATAGCCATACCACGAAAGCGAGCCGAGCTTTAAGAAACCGGTGAGCATTCGGTCATCAATCTCTGTTTTTTCCGGCACCCACATCCCCTCGCGAGCAAAAGTGCAACGGTTAAATGCTCTTTCAGTTTCATAATCTTCAAGCTTTAAGCTCAATTCCAAAGCGCCTTCGTCATCAACAGACAGCACCTCGGTCTTAAAGCAGTAATACTTTTCTTTGTAAATCATCAAAAGACGAACTGCCTCGCCCTTTTTCCACTCTTTAGAAGATTCAGCCAGGTTCAAACGCACTTCTGTTTGAGAGTACTGCGTCATCACCGCCTTAAAGTTACGGTCTTCTTCATCACAAATATTTACATCAATTTTGCAATGAATTCGGGGAAATTGATGGGTTTGAGATTCTTCAACTGCCACTGCCATAGAAGCGCCCAGAATCATCAGGTTATACGCAATCCACCCCATGTTGATCGCCAACGTCAGATATTCGGGATTGGGATCAAAAAACGCTTTATAGAAACCGATCATCAAACCGATCATGTTTAAAGCGATCAGGAAAAGATAGGGTTTTGAGACAGGCCAATCAAGATATTTTTCACCGATTGTGCCGCCTTTGGCCGTCACGTTAAATTTACCCTTGTGCGGGAAAATCAGTGCCACGGTTGTCGGCAACAGGATGTACCAAGACAAAACGGTTTCATACACACCGCTTAAGAAAGGATAACGGTACCCACGCTGCAGTATTTGATTGGTAAGCGCCGAGTGAATCATGTGAGGAAGCACATAGGCGAAAATAGCCGCCGCTGTCGCATAAATAACGTAGACATTGGCAAACATATAGGGCAGCGGCGCCACCAAAAAGATCAAACGCGGCAGGCCATGGAAGAAATGGAACATCGCGTTAAAGAAACATAGACGTTGAGGCAGGGTCAAACCCTTACCCAAGAAAGGATTATCCAAACGGAAAATCTGGATCATGCCACGGGCCCAACGGATACGCTGACCGATGTGAGCCGCCAGTGTTTCAGTCGACAAACCCGAGGCCAGCGGCAAATCAATAAAAGCGGATGACCATCCCTTACGATTGAGTTTTAACGATGTATGAGCGTCTTCAGTCACCGTCTCAACCGCAATACCGCCGACTTCTTCAAGCGCTTTTCTTCTCATTACAGCGCTGGAACCACAGAACATCGTCGCATTCCACGTGTCATTACCTTTTTGAATAAAGTCGTGGAAAAGCGAGTTCTCAATCGGAAGCGTTCGATCCAAATGCAAATTCTTTTCGAAAGGATCCGGTGAATAAAAATGGTGCGGCGTCTGAACCAAAGCGATATTGGGATCCTTGATCAACCAGCCCATGGTTTTAATGAGAAAATCTGAAGACGGCACGTGGTCACAGTCAAAAATCGTTACAAACTCACCGGATGTAACGGTCATGGCATGATTGATGTTCCCGGCCTTGGCATGGTTATGCTCTTCGCGCTTGATATAACCGGCACCAATTTCTTTTGCAAACTCAGCAAAAAGCGGACGACTTCCATCATCCAATATGTACACGTGAAGCTTATCGGCCGGCCATTGCAAATTAAGAGCCGCAAAAACCGTGGGCTTTACCACATCCAGTGATTCGTTGTAAGTCGGAATAAAAATATCCACATGCGGCCAAAGTTTTTCATCGGCTGGCATCGGATAGGGTTTGCGATCCAACACCCAACAAACTTGGAAATAGCCGAGAACCATCACCACGAAGGCATAGAGTTCAGCAGCCAACAGCAGAAAACTCAAGACAATCCCCAAAGCGGAATCCGTATTCAACGTAGAGGTGCAGCGCCACCAGAGGTAGCGTCCGGAAACCACCATGGAAATAACAAAAAGCAGCATCAGCGTGAGCCGAGCCTTAATCTTTCTCAAAGCCAAGGCCGACAAAAGCATCACAGAAAGAAAGACCACCTGTCCTTGGATATTGAAAGGCTGAGTAATGCACAAGATGGCTAGTGCCGCAGCTAACGCGCCCAAAACGGAAATCACTGTCAGTTTCACCGGACGAGAAAGTTCTTTACCTTTTTCATCAATCGTGTCGAACCCTTGGTGATTACCATCCAAAAGCAAAGCACCGTGATACCCCACCCAGTTGCCAAGCTTGGTCAGACCATGACTGATTTGGCGAAACAGCCACGCAAACGCATTCCAAAGCCATCCTTGGTTACCCGCTGTTTTAAAACAAAGCAGAAAAACTGTTTGAAGCAACCACCGAAAACAGTCCAAGCCTTTGGGAGCCTCGGGGTCAATTTGAGGATAAAGATCTTTAAATGCCGCCCGATATGTCGTAAACGCCTTTGACTCCAACGGCAATAGGAGCCAAGCCAACGCGAGCCATAACAGATTCACAACCACACTAATTTTGGTTGATCCGTTACTTCGCCAAAGACGGGCTTTGTTCAAAAAATAATTCGATATGGTTGCCGAAGGCATTTTTTACTATTCAAATCTTTTCGGCATATCGAACACACAAAAACGCAGAAAAGATATTAATTCTGGAAACCGAATAATTCGGTAGTTATCAATGAATAAGCGAAAAATTATAAACAACTCAAAAAAAGTAAAGCGTTAAGAATTGTTAGGGATTTCCTGTCCTTAAACAATGATTTTTATTAACACACTGCCCTCCTTTCCTATTCACCCAATATTCACAAACCTCACACCTCTTTGAACGCAATTCCCAGAAAACTTGACAGGGGCATATAACTGGTCATATAATGGCGATCTTCGGTAGATGATCGCGGGGTGGAGCAGTCTGGTAGCTCGTCGGGCTCATAACCCGAAGGTCGTAGGTTCAAATCCTGCCCCCGCAACCAATTCAATGTCTCAGCAGTCGAAAGGCTTCTGAGATTTTTTATTTTCGTTTTGTGGAGTGGTATGGAAATCTTGGACACAAGGAGGTTCAAGATTATGTCTATACCCG
>ERZ791796.1713-NODE-1713-length-12032-cov-2.294398_pt1 | contig 12032 bp, 9 predicted proteins | sample MGYA00510311_ERZ791796 | MGnify/ENA primary metagenome ERZ791796 (study PRJEB30046, sample SAMN00792042) | human gut metagenome | study: EMG produced TPA metagenomics assembly of the A metagenome-wide association study of gut microbiota in type 2...
GACTGATAAAATCATCGCACAACACGGCGTATGTATCAAACGCCGCTGCATAGTTTTCGTCCGACAGGTCGGATTTGATCTGGTCACCGATATATTGAATACCCGCATCGGTAAACACAGTAATGCCATAACCGCAGGTGGAAATGTACCAGTCGCGGTCAGCCATGCTGATGAGCAACAGCACACCATCACGGTTGCTGCCGTATCCAAACTTGGCGGTATCATACACATCGTCTGCGTAATCACGAACGGTCTTGCCCTCCAAGTCGTTGGTGGTCACCACAATGACATCCATATTCCGACGCACGCTGAGGTTGTCAAGCGTTGTGGTAAGCGCTTCCTCTTCCCCATCCGACAGCAAATCCGCCATATCGAGCACCCGCGCATATTCACTGACAAAGCCGTTTTCCGCCATAGCCGGCACCGCCATACACACGCACAGAGCGAGCACCAACACAATCGATTCAATCATCTTTTTCATTTTGCTCGCCCCCTTACAAAATACCCAACAGGTGCAGCAACCAGACAACACCGTAGGATGCCACGCTAAACGCCGCGGACAATCCCAGTGTCCAGCGCGTTGCCGCCGCTTTATCCACCGGCAGATCACCAACAAATTTGCCGGTTTGTCCGTTCATGGCAAAGGTATATTTGTTGCCGTTCCAAGTGGTGTTGAGCAGCCAAACCGGATACAGCGCATACGTGGCCTTGCCGCCATGCAGCTGAATGCTGCTGTTTTCCGGCGTAACCGAGGTATATCCTTCGACTGTGGATTTGAACGCCTGTTCCGTGGAGTTTTTCACACGCGCATTGGCGCGGTCAACACTTTGTTCGGCGGTCACATCATATTTGTCCGCCAAATACCCTGCCAAATACGCCGTTTGGAAACTCACAGCATCTGCAAAATCATAGGGCTCGATGGATTCCATCAGGTCGTCCGCCATTTTGGACGAGCCGTCCACCGGAACATGTTCAAACCCTACGCTGCCGGCACGGTGAACCAGGAAGTGGCTGGTTTCGGTATAGTCGTAATCGCTGTCGCTCCATGACCGGATACGGGTGGCGTGATAACGCACCCGCGCGTCTGCATCGGTATCAAACAGCCAGAACGGCACATACACACCCTTGATCTCATCAATATGATTTTGATTTTTGAAAATTTTAGGCAACAGCCGCTTGCCGGACAGGTGCTTCATCAGTCCCTCTTTAGCAGCTTTTTTGTCCAGCTTAAACGGGATGACCAGATCGGGCTTTAGCGTACCCGCAAACTGATCCATCATGACAACCGGGTTTCCGCAGAACGGACAGGATGTGGCCGCCATATTGGCATCGCCCACGATCTCGCCGCCGCAGGATTTGCAGATATAGGAACGAAGCCCGTCGGTTTCGCCCTCCTGCCATTCGCCGCCTGCCGCCGTTTCCCATTCCATATGGTCGGCTGCATCCTCTTGCAATGCCGCATCGTAGCCTTGCAGCGTCTCCATCTCAAATTCCGTGTCACAAAAAGGACACTTCATTTTTTGCAGAGAGCTGTTAAACTCGATCGCACCGCCACAGCAAGGGCATTTGTACTCTTGCATGGTTTGCATATCTTATCCTCCCTTTGTACCAATATAGCCGTCTTTTCTTATTCAGCGTATGTTTCTGCCAAGTGATAAAAGAACGTTTCCATTTCTTTACACACCAACGCGTTGGCAGCTACCACCTCGCCATTATCCATTTTGATGGCGAGATGATAGCTTGGTTCATCCAACGTGATTTCCTGTCTTTTCAGTTCCTTATAGCACCGCACAAGGTGGATTACATTCTGCTGTTGCATTGTTTCCAACAATTTTTCTGCGTCTTCATAACGAACCGGATGGTTGGTGAGTGTCACTGGATTTTCACGTCCATCAACGCAACATTCTGCTGACAAAAGCCACTCTTCCGTCGACTTTAACAGACAAAACGAATAACCACAATCAGCATTGGAATGTCCGCAGTGCAGGAACACTTCCTGAATATGTTTCAGTGCATATGCCGAAGAATCAAAACGTGCAAGAAATTTCGCAAACATTTTTACTGTTTGTCGTTGTCATCAAAGATATCGCCACACTCCGGGCAGAATTTTGGCGGATGAGCGGGATCTTCCGGTTCCCAACCACATTTGTCGCACCGATACAGCGGGGCACCTTCCGGCTTCTTGGCTCCACAATTTTGGCAGAATTTGCCTTTGTTCACCGTGCCGCAAGCACAGGTCCAGCCGTCCGCATCCGCCGGCTTCGGCGAACCACACTCCGGACAAAACTTGCCGGTTGCCGTAGCACCGCAGCTGCACTTCCAAGCGCCATCCTGAACCGGTTCCGGCTTTTTCGCGCCGCATTCCGGGCAGAACTTACCGGTGGCTGTCGCACCACAGGCACATTTCCAGCTATCCGCTGCCGGGGCCGCAGGAGCGGTAGGAGCAGCAGCCTGCGCCTGCTGTTGCTGCTGACCCATCGCAAACAGATTTTGCGCATTCATTCCGCCGCCAGCGTTCATCGCCATGCCCATACCCATAAAACCGGTCATGGCACCCGCTTCATTGGAAGCAGCCGCTTTCATGGCGTCCGCCTGCGCACCGACCAGTGTGGCTGCCGCCATAGTGGGATCGCGCATAATCGCAGTACGCTGCGCCTGTTTGATCATTTCGGCATCCTCTTCCGGCAGCGTGACCGAACCGAGCGCAATACTGACCACTTTCAAGCCGCGCAGCGTGCCCCATTTTTCGCTGAGAGCGGTGTTCATGGCGTTTTCAAGATCAGTGTTGTGGCTGACAATTTGATTGGGACGCAGTTCCAGATCCGACAGCTTGCCGAACGCCGGCTGCAGAGCGCTGATAAATTCGGTTTTGAGCTGACCGTCCAGCTCATCGCGCGTATATTCCTGCTCCACATTGCCGCACACATTGGTGTAAAACAGCAGCGGATCTGCAATTTTATAGGAATACACACCGGAGCAGCGCACCGACACATCAATATCCAACCCGATTTTGCTGTCCACCACACGGAACGGAATCGGATTGGGCGTGCCGAATTTGTTATCGATCAGCTCTTTGGTGTTGAAGTAATACACCCGCTGATCCTTACCGGTATCGCCGCCGTAGGCAAAACGTTTCCCGATGGTTTTGAAGGTTTCTTTAATGCTGTTGCCAAGACTGCCGGCGAAGATGGACGGCTCGGTAGAGCTGTCGTATGTAAATTCGCCCGGCTCGGCACAAACCTCCACCACTTTCCCCTGCTCGACAATAATCATACATTGTCCGTCCGCAACCGCGATGCCGGAACCGTTGGAAATGATGTTGTCGTTGCCCTTGGTGTTGGAAGAACGACCGCTGATGCGCTTTTCACCCTTGCGCATCATGACATCGTTCGGCAATGCCTCACAATAGAAAAATTCTTTCCATTGGTCAGCCAAAGTGCCGCCCAGCGCGCCTATTCCTGCTTTAATAAGTCCCATACCATTGACCCCTTTCCAATAAATGGATTCGTTTTTTACGGCACCATGCCGCATAGATGACGATCATCTGTCAGATCGACCGGCAGAATATGGATTTTTGTTTTCGGTTGGCCGATCAGGTGTGTTGCTGCATTTGGTTGCCCATCCGATCACAAGCATCCACACGATCAGACTGGCGATCCATACCACCAGCGCCAGCACAGCCCACCAAACGGACCAACCAAGACAGCGGTGCAGGATGAACAACTACCGCTGGGATGATACCTTCCCAGTTTAGCAGCATGTTGAACAGCAAGCAAACCAAAAAGTGTTCGCTGCGTTTTGTTCGTCGCATAGCCCATTCTCCCTTTGCCGGTGGTTTTTAACCGAAACCGAGCGGTTGCCATGAGTCGCTGGCAGCATCGTATGCATAGATCAGATTATCCGATACCGCATACAACACTTCCCGCACAAATTGGTCGTCCTTGTTCGTGCCCAAAGCAAAAATCATGCAATCCCGACCGTCGATCTTCTGACACTCTTTAGTATACAACAGACTCATACCCTGTTCAAGATAATATTGTACTTCGTCCGTTTGCATCAGCAGCTCCGTTGCAATGCGAACCGATACCTTCTGCTGATCGTCATCGTATCGTGTGAAATCGTAACAACCGGATTCCAGCGCAATATGATTATCTACCATAGACAAAACCGGATGGAAAGAGAATACTTGCCCGTTATTCCGAACGGTGATGACGACATTGGCGTGCAATTCACTTGTATTACAGCGCAGCAGCAGTGCCTCTCCTGCTCGACCTTCATAAACGATCACCTTCCGCAGGTCTTTATATTCCCCGCTTTCGGATATATCGTCAGAATACACCGTGATGGAACCGTCTCCCTGCGGCACAAACGCATACAGTTCTGTCCCTTCGTACGCCACCACATCCGTGTCACACAAAAACGAATACAGCTGTGCGTATTCGCTGCTATGTACGAGAGTACGCAGTTGTTCCGTCGTAGCCTCGCTGTCCACATTGCCGAGAAAGGCGATCCCCACAACATGATTGCCCATCCCGGCTTTGAATGCTTTCAGCGACGGATCATCAGAGATGGTATGGTTTGTCGACCATGCATTTGTTTTGGTTGTGGATGTGACTGGATAGGTACTGCTCGCGTGTATCTCCGAACCCTTGGGAGGTGACAAAGCTACACAGCCCGTCAGTGTGATACAAGCCGCTGCCATTGCGCCCAGTGCCGCACAAAACTTGCTTTTCACCATAACCACCCCACACTCAAATATGCTGCCTAACTAATGCAGTATTAACCAAACTTGACTTTGCCAGCCGCCACCTGCAAAATCATCAACGCATCGACGATCGTCGTGTCACTGTCGCCGTCCACATTGGCTGCTGCCGTCTGGTCCTCACTCAGCCAGATGGCATGCGTGGCTGATTGCATAGTGAGCAATGCATCTGCTGCCGACACAGTCTTGTCGCCGTTTACATCGCCCAAAAGCCACATATCCACATTTTGCAGTACAACACCGCTGCTGACAGTGATCGTGTATTCCATTGTGCAGTGCGCTTTTTTGGATACCCGCATGGTGTAAGCACCGGGCAACACATTGGTGATGCTGTATTCTGCCTTGTTTCCGGTAACAGTTTTGGTATAAGACGGAGCTGCATTTCCGTCTTTGTACAGTTCAACTGTAATGGGCGCTACTTCGCTTCCGGCGCTTTGGATGGTTCCCATCACCGTTGTTGCGGAATCCTTTGATACAAAGGTGTAGCTAATCGTTTTTTCGGTGGCGCTGACATCGGTTACCTTTGCCTCGTTGCCGTTGACACTATAGCTACACACCGGCAAAAATTCTGTGCCGCTGTTCGCTTTAATCCGAACGGTTAGCGTCGCGTTTCCGCTTAAATAAGTATCCATTGCCTTTCCGGCTTCGTCCGTCCACGCGACGCTTTGAACCGTACAGTTGGAAATGGCCGAGGCTGTGACATCGGTGCTCAGTTTTTCTCCCATTTTCGGCGATTTTACAGACAGATCCACTCGGCCGATTTTGCTTTCGTCAGACGAGGTAAAATATTCGCCATACACGCAAGGAGCGGTTGCCAGCAGCAAAAACATTTGATCCGGCTTGGCCGTTCCCGGATAGGCGGTTCCTTCGTCGCCGACCGCATAAGTGTAGGAATAGTCGCTTTTGGTGCCGTTGGGAACGATACACACCTGATAATCAACATCCTTTTTATATACCGGCGGAGCTGTCAATTCATTATTGGACAAATCGACAAATGTTCCATCGGAGGAATACATGATCAAATAATCGGTATCATTTTCCCGCCAGAAAATCTGCATAACATAATCGTTGTTTTCGTTGTTCAAAGCATCGCTTCGATTACACGAGAAAATAGGGCGTTTGCTGCCAAACGCATCCCCCACGATATAACGAGGCAGCTGCACCGTGACGGTTGCCGGAATGAGAATTTTGGAACCATCAATCGATTGAACAATCGACGCTTTGGTTCCGCCGGCAGATACGGTTACACCCGCCGTTGTCGGATTTTCACCGCTCAGTTTTCCGGCATATTTCTTGATGGATTTCAAATCGGACGCAAAGGTATACCCTTCGTCAGCAACAAGATGTATTTCGCATTTGTAATTCTGTCCATGCTTAAATTCTGTAAGTGCGGTGCCGTCCTCGTTGTAATAGGTGATGTCGGTAATCTGTGCATGGTTGGTGCTGCCCGCTTCAACAATATCCGGTACATCCGCCGGTGTTTGCCCTTCCAACGGCACATTGTGGAGGAAGAACACGCTTTTAATAATCTCACCATCCGTGTTCACATCATATTGCCCTTTGTATCCGCACGCTTCACAGCGGAAGATGGCTTTTCCGCTGCTGTCTACGCCGCTATATTGCTTCAACGTATGTTGTATCTTAGTTGAAGTTTCGTTGCATCCGGCACACTTTCTCCAATGATAGGTGCTGTCGGCCGTCGTTTCCCACTTGTGTGTTAAATGCTGTGCATACGCTTTAAGGCGAATGTTTATGATACCGTTTATTTTGTCATACGAGGTGTTATACAGTGACACATTGGTGGATTTCTCACCGGTTCCTTGAATGGAGATTTTGGTGCTCTCGTCAAAGCCCCATTTATCCGTCCCTCTTAAAGTAACGGTGCAATAATACAGCACCCCGCGTTTGGGGTTTTGGGTCAATTCCACTCCCTTTGCATCCACCCATTGGCTTTTATTTGTCATAGTATAGGTGGAAATATCTGCCGGGATCGACACATCGGATGCCGGTTTATACTCATCAAATGCATCCGCATAGAGGATCACTTCGGTAATTGGTTTTGGTGTGACATACACCAAAATATACTGGGTGCGTTCAAATATACGAGTCGATTTTCCTTGGTATAAAATGCGATAGCGCACCTGAACATAGTAAGCTCCCGTGTCGTGTGCCGTGATACTGACTAACGACCCCGGCTGATAATCGGACATCGTTTCCATATTGGTAATGCCGTAACTGTCCACAACACAATAGCTGGTTTCCAATGTACATTCCATTGTATCCAGCAGCGTTCCAAGCGGATGAGTATCATCATCATTTTCCAATGGTCCGCTAGCGCTTTGGTACCGTAGGTCGATGGTGATTGGTTCGTCCAAATGAGAGGTGATGGTGTACGCATCGCTTTTGCTAAGATCCTCCGCCTTGGGAGTCGCCGTAAACAAATCGTTTACCATCGTTTCGCCAAAGATACAGTTGGAATCAAAAGAATACGCTGTAATATTATCAGCACTGACACGACTCTTGCCGCGGAAAATCGTGCTTGTATGCCACTTCAACTGGTCGGATGGATAGAAATATGAGTCGTGCAAAGCCGAGGGTGCGTTAACGACAAACCCATTATACATATGTACTTCGCCCTCGGAATCGGGAGTAATATGATTCGAATTGTCAAACCAGCCCGGGCGGCCATCCTGCAGAAAGCCGCCGCCGTTTACATGGACAACGCCTGTTTTGCCGACCTTCAGTTCGTGGGTATCGGATCCGGATGACAAAACGCAATGCAAAAATCCACCAAGCATCAACAGGTTGCCGTCCACTTTCCCCATAATTGCATCCACTTTGTTGGAAAACAGACAGCCTTGCATATCGCGCTGGGAAACATTTTTTGGTTGACCGCTGGTAATAATCAGCGTGCCGCCCTCTTCAACATAAAACATGGTTCCACGGTCGGTCGTGTTGACAATTTTGCAACTGGCTAAATCCAGAACAACTGTATCTCCTTTTTCCACATTCAAAAACGTCATAGCGCCAAATGTGCTCCAGTTAAGTCGAATATAGCGGTTGCCGGTATCGGTGCATGCAGCAACATAATCGCTGATGGCAGCCACGTTATATTTCCTTAAATTAGGAATCGCTTTGCTCCAGTCCTCGTAACAATCCCAAGCCGGATCATACGCAAAGTCACCGATTTTATACGGTGCTTCCTCATTTTCGGCTGTGACAGCCAGTGGGATCACCGGAACCATGCCCACCGTCATCAGCAGCGCCATCAGCAAGCTGATAAGTTTGTGTATCTGTTTCATAGATTGCCTCCTTTTCGTTCAAGCGGTTTTTGCGAATATATAGTCCCCTCACATTTGTGCTAACAAATTATACGCTGTCTAAAATAGCCGCCAGATACCGCTCACTGGTGGAATTGTAAACAAATGCATCGATCAATCCGTCTTTTTTACACCGCGCCACTTTATCCGCTAGTTTCGGATCGGCGTTTTCATCCACGGAAAGCACAAATTTGCAGCCCGGAACCTGATGGCGTACAGTTTCACATATGCGCAGCCGTTCTGTCAGCATCCACGGTGTATAGCCTGTTACCTCCATCAACAACACCCGTGGTTTGAACAGCCGACATTGCTCCGCAGTGCTGTGCGGACTTTCCGACACGATCGGTTGACAATCGTGCATATCCTGCTGCAAAATCCGTTCAAACGCTCTGGCCATCAATGTGCTTTGCATATCGATCACGATGATCTGCACTGTGTTCACCCTCTTTCCTCCGGACATACAGACTCTATCGTACATTTGTATTATAAAGAATACAGACACACACTGTCACTGTACGAAAGTACAGTCTTTGTCATTTTTGATGCTTTTTGGACATAAAAATCCCCCTGCCCAATTTGACAGAGGGGATCGACAACGCCATTATTCATCGCCCATCGAGGTGATAACGGTGCTTTCGATAGCGGCAGCCACCAGCTCCTGTTTGGTGCGAAAGCCGCATTTTTGAATCATCTGGTTCATGTGATATTTAACGGTGCGTTCTTCGATAAACAGCTTTTTACCGATGGTGGCATAGGAATTCCCGCGAATATATAGGCGCAATATATTTTTTTGCATATCGGATAAATCGTCCGACCGCGCCTGACCAATTTCTACATTCGGCTCTTTGTCCGGGAAAACGTGTTCCCCTGCCAGTGTGCGTCGGATCACATCCATAATCTCTTTTTCGCCGTGGTCTTTGTACCACAAGCTATCCACACCGATGCGACGAGCTTTTTCCAGCACCCCTGCGTCCACCAGCGATGTCACCACAATAATCTTCACTGATAAATGCAGCTGCCGCAGCCGCTCGGCCGCAGCCAATCCGGAATGTCCGTGCAGCGTTTGCACATCCATCAGTATCAGATCCACTCGATTGTTGCAGCAAAAATATTCGACCTGTCCGGCATCGCGCAGCGCTCCCGCCAGCGCAAACTGCTCATCTTTTCGAAACATCTCTTCAAAAAAATCGAGCATATATTTGTTGTCCTCCACCACGAGAACGCAAGTTTTCATAATTCCATCTCCTCTCGCATCAGAGTGAGCTTCAGCACAAATACCGGATAGTGTGATACGGTCATTTCCCCACCGGCCTGTTCTATGCGGCGGCGCAGGTTCGCCAGACCGCCTCCCTCGGCAATCGTGCCCTTAGGGCGCTCACCGTCATTGGTGATGAAAACGGTGTAACCACCCGGAAGCCCCATGACACGAACCGTCACCGTAGATCCATGGGCGTGGCGAACACAGTTGGTTACACATTCTCTAACGGCACTCACCACCAGCTCATATATCAGCGGCTCCATGGGCAGCATACCGTCCAGCTGCACCTCAACTCCCAACTCATTGGCCTCGAGCAGCATCCGGTCATAGGGATCGTCGCTATTGGCTTTAGGCGTATACACCAGCGTTCCGGCAGCAACGGATAAGGTCTTCAATTGTTTTTCGATATCCGCTGTCGGTATTTCCCCTTGCAACATTTTGCGGATCATGGTCAGGCTACGACCGATATCGTCATGGATACGCATTTTGAAAGCCAGATATTCCCGTTCACGAATGCGGTCTTCGGCACGCGCGTACATTTTTTGCAGCTTTTGATTGATGCGTTCCAGCTCGCGGTTATCGCCAAGCAGCTCTTCGTTCGCCGCCGACAGTTCAGTGGCATCGGTAAAAACCGATTCGGTGAATTGGCATCCGTTATCGGCTGTCACGGCTTGTTCGGTGTAATGCCACACCCGCCCATCCGGAAAAACATAGCCGCCGTCATGCGCTCTCACGATACCATAATCCGTGCTGTTTTCTAACGCTTCGTGTAATTCAGACAAGGTTTGCAGATCGCGGCCGGTCATCACATGAAACAACCGATACATCTGCCGATTGCAAAGCTTCACCGTGCCGCGTTCGGTAAAGTAGCAGCCCGCCACCGGAAGGTTGTCCATCGCTTCTTTAATGCTGGCGCGCGTGATACGATTTTTATCCCGATGGGCGCCGCGTATGATGATGCCGGTAATAAAGCCGGCGGATAGAACTGTGCCGCTCCACAACACCCAGAGCGGTACCGCATTCAAGGCATCTCCCTCAAACAAAACGGCAAATGCCGCGAACATCAACACAAACCACACCGCGGTAATAATCCAGCGTTTTGAGCGACGATGAGCAAACGCCCATATTAGATAAAACAACTGCGCACACAGCACAAGAAAAACAGTAAACAGCAGCGCAAAGCGTTCCATAGGCGAAGCAGCATTCCAAACCATCACGATGCATCACCTCCCGTTAACCGATAGGTAACGAACCAACCATCCTCGCTGCGTTCTGTGCCGACGCCTGAATATTGGCGAGCCAGCACAGAGAAATCCGCCGCACAATCAAAATGGATAGATAAACGCAGAGCGGCATCATCCACAGCCGACACGGTCACAAAGAAATAGCTTAACGTGGGCAACGCCAGCTCCAGCGCCTCCTCAAACAAGTCGTACGCGATGAGAGCGGTATTCATCGGCAAGATGGTCTGTGTATCCGGCACATACACATTGCCGCCGATCCCAATCAGCGGCAGATTACTGCACGATTCACGCAGTGCCCCTTCCAGCGCGTGCAAAGGAAGTGTTTGACTGCGATCGGCAGCGATCACCATATCTTTATGCCGCTTGATATAGGTTGCCAACACCAAAATGCGCAGCAGCGTTTGGCGCTTTTCCTCTTCCGTTATGGGGACGGTCAACCGCTCTGTCAACGCGTCTATTTCACGCAATTGTTTTTGTGTTTCGCGCTGCACAAGGTCATACAGTCGATTTTGCTCTTCCAAACGGTAACGCTGGGCATCTTGCTGATATTGATCGCGTAACAGCTCGTTTCGATCCTGCAGTTCCTCTTTGGTCGATTCCAATTTCTCCCGAACCTGCAACAAATCAGACACATCCTCTTGCCAAATGGTGTGTCCGCCATGAATGGCATAAGCTTTTATCAGCGTTGTTTGATTCAGAAAAAAGTCCCCGTTTTCGGTACGCTTTCGATCAGTTAAGGAAAGCGCTCTGGCGGCATCGGACGCATAACAAACGGTATAAGCATCGTCAGTAATTTGCATACCCACCGATACGGTCTTGAATAACGAATCGTATCCGGTGTTGGTGGGAATCAAGCCCGCCTGCAAGCAGCTTTCCAGCGAGCCGGCGAATAGCAGACACAGCGCCACCGTGACATCGCCGGCAACATAATACAAAAGCGAGGTGTGATCCTCAATATACATCGCATACAATATGCTATAGACAAGGGATAAGCCGATAAATACTAAGGGAAGCCATATGGTTTTTCGGCCTCTCGACCCGCGGCATTTGGCAATCATCATCCCCACAGCAGTCAATGCACAAACCACCATACTACCGATTACCATATAATATCCGATATCGCGGGTGGAGTTGCCGCTTTCCCACATAACTGCAGCGGACGGAAAAGAAAACACGCATTGGTGCACATCGTTGGTCAAAACCAACAGCACCAAAGCCCCCATGGGCATATACAGCCATCTTGTCCACCCCGGCAACCGGTAATTTTCCGGCTTTCCCAGAGATGCCGCCACGAACACAGAAAGAAGCGGGATAAGCAGCATGGGCAAATAATACAAATACCACAGATAGCGGACAATGATGGGGTCAGTAACCAAAAAGTATTTGACCGTGCGCTCCATAATCCAAAACACCATCAATCCGGCGATGGCTGTCAGCAAACGGCGGGT
>ERZ791796.1716-NODE-1716-length-11996-cov-3.754124_pt1 | contig 11996 bp, 9 predicted proteins | sample MGYA00510311_ERZ791796 | MGnify/ENA primary metagenome ERZ791796 (study PRJEB30046, sample SAMN00792042) | human gut metagenome | study: EMG produced TPA metagenomics assembly of the A metagenome-wide association study of gut microbiota in type 2...
AAAAACTGCACCTCCAAAAGTTGTTTTTTGTCCAACTTTTGGGGTGCAGTTCATCTTCAAGTATATATTTCAACTCTTTTTATTTATTCTTCTGTAATATTATCTAAAATTTGTAGAATTTCTTGTCCGTAATTATTTCCAGGAACTGCCCAACGACCATTTAAACCAGGCCATGTATCAATTGTTGATGTAGAATAAACGGCACGAACTAAGGAATAACGTGGGTCTACTACATCTTCGCGAGGAGGTCTAACGGAAGCATAAGCCAATAAATGTTGAATATGAGCTCTAACACCAATACGAGCTGTTTCAAAATAAGCACCTTTTACAGTAGCACTTGTTGTACCTAGACCACAATAATTATTTTGGTCAGGTGTTACTGTACCACCATATCTAAAAAATCCTGTTTCTTTTAAAGCTTGAGCAAAAGCTGCATCAGGACGAATTCCTTCTTTACCAGCTTCTTCATAATAATAATCAACTAATTCTTCAGCAGAAACTGTAATTTTAGGATTTGGGTTATTTTTGAGCAGGTAATTTACGCATTGTTCACGAGTTGCAATAGCTGAACCCATGATAGAAGAACTGCCATAATTTACTACTTTATCTTGTTCTTTTTTATCAGAGTCGCCTTTTAAAATAGCAGCGATTTTTTCTGATACAGAGTGATTAGATGTTTCTTTTTTATCAAAAGTATTATCATCATTATCAGTTTTTAAAGCAATAACAGCACTTGTTTCGCGTTGTTGATGTTGACTTAAGCCCTTTAAAGTATAATTATTTTGCATAGGAGTCATACTAGCTTGACTAGGAAAACCAATACTGATACAAGCTGCGACAATTAAAGAACTACCAAGAATTTTATATTTGCGAAAAAACATAGAAGATAAAGGACCTCCTTAAGTATCAAATTTTTAATTGCTTAAGACTACAAATTGGATAATAAACAAAAGCATAAATACATAAAGTAGAGGGTGAACTTGTTTAATTTTTCCAGAGAATATTTTTATTAAGCAATAAGAGATAATACCGATACCAACAGCATCAGTGATACTGTAAGATAATGGCATCATTAGAAAAATCAAGAAAGCAGGAAAAGCTTCTTGCATATCGTCCCAATTTATACGAGATAAACTGCTCATCATATAAAAACCAACAATAATTAATGCTGGTGCAGTAACTGCTGGAACAGTGGATAAAACTTTAGCAATTGGAGCTGTAAAAAGCATTAAGAGGAATAATAAAGCAATGATGACGTTTACAAAACCAGTACGACCACCACTAGCTACACCAGAACCAGATTCAACATAAGCAGATGTTGGGCTTGTACCAAAAATAGAACCAACAAGGCTAGCGATAGAATCTGCTAAAAGAGCGCTTTTTACATTAGGAAAAGTATCATTTTTCATCAATCCTGCTTGTTTGGCAATACCAAGCATAGTACCAGTAGTGTCAAATAAAGTAACAATGAAAAATGTAAAAATTATAGTGTAAAGATTATGAGAAATAGCTCCCATGATATCCATTTGCATAAATGTATTACCGAGTTCAGGTGTACTGAAAATAGTATCAGGTAAGCTGATATAACCAAAAAGGAAAGATAATATAGAGGTAATAATCATGCCTAAAAACAAAGCACCACGTACATTATTTACCACTAAAATAATGCTTATAAATAAACCGATAAGTGACATATAAGTTACAGGGTCAGTAAAATTACCAAGAGTAACTAGGGTAGCTGGAGAAGCTACAATAATATGAGCACTTTGAAGACCGACAAAACTGATAAATAAACCGATACCAGCACTGATACCTTCTTTCATTGAAGCTGGTATAGCGTTGATGACAGCTTGACGAAATGATGTCAATGAAAGGATTAAAAAGATTAAAGCGGAAATAAATACAGCGCCTAAAGCTTCTTGCCAAGGAATTCCCATAGAAATTACTACAACAAAACTAAAATAAGCATTCATTGCAAGTCCAGGAGCAATCGCTATAGGGTAATTAGCAAAAATTCCCATGAATAAGCAACCGACAATAGTTGCAATTATTGTGGCAAAAAATACACCATTAAAATCCATACCTGTCTGGCTTAGAACACTAGGATTTAAGATGATGATATATGCCATAGTTAAAAAGGTAGTAAAACCAGCAAGGGTTTCAGTAAAATAAGAAGTTTTTCGTTCTTCAAATTTAAAATATTCTTTTATTGACATGACAAAACCTTTCTGAGATTTATTTTGTATACTATCATATAATACCATAATTGTGAAAAAATTTTTAGTATAAATTTAATAATAATAGTTATTATCTTTAAATTGAATATTAAATATGATATCATTATATAGTTAGATAGTTATTTGTATATTGAAGAAAGGAGAAATATAGTGAAAAGATATCTTTTTATTTTAGTATTAAGCTTAATGACTGTTATTAGTTTTCCAATAAATAATTCTTTTGCGGCGACAGAACCGTTATCTGAAGAAGTTTTTCAGTGGGTACAGGCAACACCTCGTTCAAGTTATTATTTTAATAAAGATGCTATGACCTATGAAATTGGAGCAGATGGCTATGCCGACACGAATATTTTAATTGTACCAACAGTAAGACTTTTTGATAATATGCAAATTCAAGATGTGATAATGAAAAGACAATGGAGAAATTTAAGCACATATAGATTTGATGAATTATCTGGTGTAGCAGAATATTTGCGAATAAATATAAAAGATAAAACAGTAGAATATACAGAATGTGTATATTTAGACCAAGGATATAACTCTTTGTATGTTAATTATGAAAGACCAACTCAAAATATGAATACAATGAGTGTAAAAGATGTAGATTATAATTTTTATCAAGCTATATTAGATTATGAAAAAGAACATAGAAAAGAGCTTTTAACAAAAATTATTGATCAGGTGAAACCTGAAGATTTAAAAGCTGCAGGAATAACTTTAACTAAAGAGCAAAAAAAGAATATGAAAGAAAATAAAAAGCAGAGAAGATAATACGCTATTTGGCAGTGGAGAGGTGTAAACTTTGTATTCTAGGAGTTGGAAAAAACTAGTTTTAGGAATTTGTTTAGTTGTTTGTTTAGTAAATATTTTTAATGTAGAAAAAGTATTTGCTAAAGATGAGAAAAAAGTAATTTTGTATGTGCCTCAAGATGATAGACCGATATCTTCCGATCAAACAGCACAAGTAATCCGTTCTATGGGTTATACTGTAGAGATGCCACCAAAAGATTTATTAGGTGATAGAGATAAAGCTGGCAGACCAGAAGAAATTAATCGTTGGTTAGTGGAAAATGGTGGTAAAGATAAAGTAGCAGTAATATCTTCTGATGCTATGATTTATGGAAGCTTAGTAGCTTCAAGAAAACATCATATACCAAAAGATTTATTGTTAAGACGTGTAAAAAATATAGAAAAGTTGCATGATACGCACCCTAAGATGCCTATATATGTATTTTCTTCTATTATGAGAACGCCAAAAGATGGAGCTTCTTCAGGAACAGAAGAGCCGGAATACTATGTAAAATATGGACAAGCTATAGCTAATTATACAAAAATTGATAATGCTGATACTTCAGGATTAAATGAAAGTTATCAAGTAGCTCTAAGAGAAGGTGTGCCAGAGGCAGCTTTAAAAGATTGGCTTTCCCGTCGCAGAACAAATGTGGAAGTCAATAAACAATTGATAAATTTAGTTAAAAATAATGATGTAGTGTATATGGCAACAGGAAAAGATGATAATTCTAAATTATCCCAGGCTCATAGAGAAAGTAATGAGTTGAGAGAATATGCAAATAGTTTAGGATTAAAAAATAATCGTTTCCAAGTTTTGACTGGTTTAGATGAAGTTGGGCTTTTAGTTTTGACTAGAGCCGTTAATGAATTAGAAAATTATAAGCCATATGTATATATAAAATATGCTTCTGGTTATGGCGGAGCAACAGTACCAACATATTCAGATGAGTCTATAGATAATACACTTACAAGTCAAATAACGGCTATCGGTGGTATTAGAACATATGATTTGAAAAAAGCTGATTTAGTAATGTTTATAAATACTAATCGCAGTGGCTGGACATATGATGCTAATACTCCAGTAAATACGCTTCAACCAAGATATAATACAATGGATTTTGTTGAAGATATAGAAAGCTTTGTTAATGCAGGTTATCATGTGGCTGTAGGTGATATTGCTTTTGCTAATGGAGCAGATAATGCTTTGATGAAACAATTACAAGATAGAGATTTATTAGATAAATTATATGGATATGCTGGTTGGAATACAGCAACTAATAGCACTGGTTTTGCATTAGGCATGGGAATTGTAGGCAATCAGATAAGCCAAGATAAACGCAATGAATTATTATTGACTAGATATCTAGATGATTGGGTATATCAAGCAAATGTTCGTCAAAGTGTGAACTCTTATTTAAATTTATTGCCAGGTAGTGGTGATTATTTAACTATAGGAGATACAAAAAGACCATATATTGAAGAATATGGTACAAAATTAATGCGTTCTTTTGTAAGTGATAATTTAAATTTATTTAATGAAGCGGTAAATGTTTCGATAACAATGCCATGGAATAGAATTTTTGAAGCTAATTTCGATGTTTCTGGTAATAAATTAAATGAAACAGTATTGAAAAAGCATTTAAAATATTAAATTAAAAAGCCTGCATATTATTTTGCAGGCTTTTCTAGTATGATTGAAATTATGATATAATTTATTATGATTAAGATATTTATAATTAATGAGGTGATAAAGTGCAGTTTAAATATTTAAAACAACTATTATGTCTTTTTTTGATGATGATAGTAGTTTATGTACCGAATGTTGTTTTTGCTAGTTTAAATAAAACTATTATTTTTGTACCCCATGATAATAGACCGATTTCTTTTAAGCAGACAGCAGATAATATTCGTGATTTAGGATATGAAGTATTGACACCACCAGAAGAACTCCTAGGTAATAGAGAAAATCCTTATGCAAAACCAGAGGAGTTATCTAAATGGGTGATAGAAAATGCAAAAAAAGCTGATGCAGCAGTAATATCTTCAGACTCTATGGTTTATGGTAGTCTTGTTGCTTCAAGAAAACATAATTTAAGTGAAGATGTTGTTTTAGCTAGAGTGCATAATTTTGAAAAGATACATCAAGCAAATCCAAATATGAAATTATATGTATTTGGCTCGATTATGAGAACACCTCAAACAAGTGAAGCGTCAGGTAGTGAAGATGCAAATTATTATGCTCAATATGGTACAGATATTGCGCGTTATACTGCATTGACTGATAAATTAGAACAAGATGGACTAACACATAAAGAAAGAAAACAGTTAAAACAATATGAACAAAAAATACCAAAAGCAGCTCTAGATGATTGGCTTTCTCGTAGACAAGGTAATTTTTTAGTAAGTAAGAATTTAATTGATTTAGCTAGAAATGATGTAATTACTTATTTAGCATTAGGTTGTGATGATAATGCGAAATATTCACAGACCAATAAAGAACGCCGTGCCCTTGATAATTATGGCAGTGATTTAGGTGAGTTGAAATATCAATCAGTAGCTGGAATTGATGAAATTGGTTATGTTTTATTGACTAGAGCAGTGAATAATTTACAAGGTGATATTCCATTTGTAAGTGTTCATTATGCTAAAGGTACAGGAGAAAATACGATACCCGCATATTCTAATGAACCAATTAAAAATTCTATAGCTACTCATATCAAAATGGCTGGCGGTATGAAAGTCAATAGCGATAAAAGAGCAGATTTAGTATTCATGGTTAATACTAATTTTGACGGCACAACAGGTGCTGCTAATGATTTAAATAATGTATATATACCAAATGAAGATATCATAGATTTTGTCAATATGGTCGATGAAGCTGTACAGGCTAATAAAAAAGTAGGTATTGGCGATATCACATTTGGTAATGGCTCTGATAATGCTTTAATGTTTAGTTTATATGGTAAAAATTTATTGGATAAATTAAATGCTTATTCAGGTTGGAATACACCTACAAATAGTACTGGTTATGCTTTGGCTATGGGCATGGGAGCAAATTATACAGATAGAGTGGGCATTTTAAAAATGCTTGAAGTCCGCTATTTAGATGATTGGCTCTATCAAGCAAATATCAGACAAGCTGTAGCGAATAGATTAAATTCCATGCCTGGTGAAGGCGATTATGGTAATACAAAAACTAGAACTTTACCAGCAGAAAAATTAGCTACAGAAGTTTTACAGAAAATGATAGCTGATTATGGCTTAGAAAAATTTGAAGGTCAATCTTATGTGGCTGATGCGCAAATAAGATTTCCATGGCAACGTATGTTTGAAGCAGATATAGTTTTTCCTGAAGAAAAAGTATCTGTAGAAGAAAAAATAGAAAAATAAATTATAGTTCACATAAAGCTCTATATTAAGTATAATAATTAATATTTAATATAGAGTTTTTATTTTATAGATGATATTTTGATTTAATTTATAAGTTTATTTTTATTAAGGAGAATTTTAAATGTTTACACGAATTATATCGTTTATCAGTTCAAGTAGAAGAGATATTTTAATTTTATTTACAGCTTTATTTAATAGAAATACACCTAAGATGATAAAGACAATGACAATTGTAGCGTTTTTATATCTTATAAGTCCTATTGATTTTTTACCAGATATGATACCGGGACTAGGATTATTAGATGATGCAGTAGTTGTGCCAGGAATTTTATATGCTATGCTTCAGATGTTACCTGCTTCTGTCAGAGCAAAATCAGAAGCACAGGCAGATTATTTAGGGCCGAAAATGCCTTGGCTTTTAGCTATTTGTGGAATTTTTCTCATAGCATGGACTATATTTGTTTTTGTAGCGATTTATAATTTTATTTTTAATTAATTCAAGTAATTTAGGAGATGAAATTATGCGTTTATATATAGCTGAAAAACCAAGTATGGGAGCAGAGATTGCAAAATGTTTGACAGGCCCTGTGCAAAGAAAAGATGGATATTTAATAACTAAAGATGGAATTGTAACATGGGCTTTTGGTCATATTTTGCGTCAAGCTGAGCCAGAAGAATATAATGCTAAATATAAAAATTGGAAAGCTGAAGATTTACCGATTATACCAAAACAGTGGAAAATGATTATAGATGAGTCTTGCAAAAAGCAATTTGGTATCATTAAAAATCTTATTGATAAAGCTGATGAAATAGTTCATGCAGGCGACCCTGATAGAGAAGGGCAATTATTGATTGATGAAGTTTTAGATTATTTAAATTGTCAAAAACCTGTAAAGCGAATTTTATTAAATGCCTTAGATGAGGAAAGTATAAAAAAAGCTAATAAAGATTTGCGAGATAATCGAGATTTTTTGAATTTAAAAAAATCTGCTTTAGCTAGAGCAAGAGCAGATTGGCTTATCGGTATGAATTTATCTAGGGCATATACTTTGGCAGCAAGAAGAGCAGGGAAAAAAGGTGTATTTGCTGTAGGTAGGGTAAAAACGCCGACACTTGCTTTAGTTGTCCGCAGAGAACGCGAATTAAAAGATTTTAAACCAGTTGATTATTTCACGATAAAAGCGATATTTGCTCATCAAAATGGTGAATTTAGTGCCACATGGAGGCCTAAAGATACACAGGCAGGACTAGATTTTGAAAATCGTTTAATTGATGAAAATATAGCTAAAGCTTTAATCAGTAAATTTGCTCAAAAAACAGAAGCAGGAAAAATAACAGCTTATCAAAAAGCACAGAAAAAAGAAGCACAAAGACTACCATTTTCTTTATCTAGTTTGCAAGTTTTGGCAGGTAAAAAATATGGATATGACCCGCAATTAGTATTAGATACTGCACAAAAATTATATGAGAAAAAATTGACGACATATCCACGTTCCGATTGTGAATATTTACCACAAAGCCAGTTTAGTGATGCTAAAATTATTTTGCAGAATTTATATAATATCAATGAAAAGCAATTGGCTAATTGGGCAAAAAAATGTGATTTAAAAACGAAAAGTAGAGCATGGAATGATAAAAAAATTACAGCGCATCATGCGATTATTCCAACAAAGGTAAAAGTAAATTTAATGAGTTTGACTACAGAAGAAAGAAATATTTACTTTTTAATAGCTCAAGCATATATAGCACAATTTTATCCAGTTCATATTTATGACCAGACTAAAATCAGTATAGAATATATGCAAGAATTGTTTGTAACAAGTGGTAGAGTCGTAAAACAGATGGGGTGGAAAGAATTATATGTGCAAAATAATAAAGAAAAATCTTTAAATGAAGACGATAAAAAAGAAGATAATGAAGAAAAAGAAGAACAAAATTCATTGCCACTTATGAAAAAAGGTGATGAAGTAGAATATGTAAAAGGCGAATATGATAAAAAATCTACAAAACCACCAACTCGCTTTACAAGTTCGACACTGCTTGCAGGTATGAAAGATATTCATAAATATGTAAAAGATGTAGAAGTTAAGAAAAAATTAAAAGATATTTATGGTATTGGCACAGAAGCGACAAGAGCAACTATTATCGAAGATTTAGTAAAGAGAAATTTTTTACAACTTGAAGGTAAAAAGAAATATTTAGTGCCAACACAGTCGGCATATATTTTAATTGATGCACTGCCAGATGAAATGACATATCCAGACTCTACAGCTGTTTGGGAAGATTATCTTCATTCTTTATCTGAAGGTCAAGGGACAATTGAAGAATTTTTAGCTAAACAGGCAGAATTTACGCAGAATTTATGTATTAAAGCAACAAAGACAGTTTTGGTACAAGAGCATGAATATAAATGCCCTAGATGTAATCAAGGTATTTTAGTAAAACGCAAAGGTAAAAATGGTGAGTTTTGGGGCTGTTCTAACTTTCCTAATTGTCGTATGACTTGTAATGATGTAGATGGCAAGCCAGATATAGAAAAAACAAAATTTAATTTCAATAATTATCGACAAATGAGTTATAATAATAGTGATAAAAATTATATAAAATCTGGGCAAAATGAGATATTTCAGCAAGATAATCAATTGATTTCAGCTTGGGATTTAATCGCTAGAGAAAATACGAAAAAGATGAATTTTGCTCCTAAAGAAAAATTTTCAGCAATGCCTATAGAGAAAAATAAAAATACTAAAGCTACATCAAAATATTTATGTACGCGTTGTAAAGAAGGCAATTTACGTAGAATTCGCGGTAAAAATGGTTGGTTTTGGGCATGCTCAAATTATCCTCATTGTACAGCTACTTATGATGATAATAATGGAATTCCTGTGATATAGAAAGCTCAAAATACGTTGAACTAGTATATGAATTTTTAAATCTATTTAAAGAATTTTTATTAACTATACTAAAATGTAAATTAAAAGTAAATACAACGTAAAAATATTCAGATAAAGAAAAAGTTGAAAAATAACTTATGATTTTATATAATTATACTAGATTTAAATTTATACAATATAGGAGGTGAATTACCTGTTTCAATGTTAGTATAAATAGTTGATACAGGTAATTAATTATTGGAGCTAATTGAAGTTCTGTTGAAATTAATTTTAGTAGTATTTTTAGTGTTTATGAATGGTTTTTTCGTAGCGGCGGAATTTGCCCTTGTAAAAATTCGTTCCTCTCGTTTGGAAACGCTTTTACAAGAAGGTAATACACGAGCTAAATATGCCAAAAAGCTCACAGACCATTTAGATGCATCTTTATCAGTAACACAGTTAGGGATAACACTTGCATCCCTTGGGTTAGGTTGGGTTGGTGAGCCAGCTGTTGCAGCTTTATTAGTACCTGTTGTGCAGTTCTTTGGCTTTGGTGAAGATTTTGCTCATTCTATAGCACTTGTGGTAGGTTTCTCTCTCATTACAGCAATGCATATCATTTTAGGTGAATTAGCACCAAAATCTATGGCTATTCAAAAAGCAGAAACTGTAACGCTTAATATTTCAATACCAATGCTTATTTTCCACAAAATTATGTGGCCGGCTGTATGGATTTTAAACCATGTAGCTAACTGGGTAATAATTCGCCTTGGTTTTGAAGTGGCAAGTGAAGGTGAAGAAGCTCATAGTGAAGAAGAAATTCGCTTGTTGATGGAAGAAAGTCATAAACATGGATATATTGATAAAACAGAATTGACTTTTGTAGATAATGTATTTGATTTATCTAATCTTACAGTTAGAGAGATTATGATCCCTCGAACAGATATGATTTGTTTGTATTTAGAAGACTCTTTTGATGAAAATGTAAAAAAAGCGTTGACTGAACAGATGACAAGATATCCTGTTTGTATTGAAGATAAAGATAATATAGTAGGATTTTTGCATATAAAAGATTTATTAAATCCATTATATGCGCGCAAAAATATTGATATTAGGTCATTATTAAGAGAAGTTACTGTCGTACCAGAATCTATGCCAGTGCGTAATTTGTTAAAACTTATGCAAGGAAAACGTTTACAATTAGCTATTGTTGTAGATGAATATGGCGGTACAGCTGGTATGGTTACTTTAGAAGACATTGTTGAGGAAATTGTTGGTGAAATTCAAGATGAATTTGATGAAGAAAGACCAACAGTAGAAAAACGTACAGAGAAATTATATTCCCTTGATGCGAAAATGTTACTTGATGATGTAAATGAAATGTTTGGCACTAATATTGAAGAAGAAAATATAGATACTATCGGTGGTTGGCTTTCTACACAGGTGGATACTCCTCCACGTGTAGGTCAAAAAGCTAACTTTGGCGATGATGAATTCTTTGTCGAAGAAGTAGATAGAGTTCGTATTACGCGCGTATTAGTAAAATTAAATCATACTGTAGATGGAAATACAGATATTTAAAAGGTTGCGAATATGTTTATATTTTAGTATAAGCATTTCTATATAGTTAATAATATGCATTATATTGTATATCAAAGAAGAAAAGGGGTAATTTGATATGTTAAAATCTATTGCAATCATGACTAGTGGTGGAGATAGCCCAGGAATGAATGCTGCAGCTCGTGCGGTAGTTCGTACAGCTCTTTATGAAGGAGTAAAAGTATTTGGTATCTATGATGGATACAAAGGTATGCTTGAAGATCGTATCGTAGAATTAAATTCTCAAAGCGTTAGTGATATTATCCAACGTGGTGGTACTTTCTTAGGTACAGCTCGTTGCCCAGAATTCAAACAAGAAGAAACTCGTAAAGAAGCTCTTAAAATTCTTCAAAGCCATGGCATTGAAGGTTTAGTTATTATCGGTGGTGATGGTAGCTTAACTGGTGGTTCTTTATTAAGCGATTTAGGTATGCCAATCGTTGGTCTTCCTGGTACTATCGATAATGATGTTTGGGGCTCTGATTATACTATCGGTGCTGATACTGCATTAAACACTATCTTAGATGCAATCAATAAACTTCGTGATACAGCATCTGCTCATCGTCGTATCATTGTTCTTGAAGTTATGGGTCGTAAATGTGGCTGGCTTGCTATGATGGCAGGTATCGCTGGTGGTGCAGAATATGTTCTCGTTCCAGAAGTTAAATATGACCTTAACAAAATTTGTGATGAACTCAAAACATCTTATGACAATGGTCGCCGTTATAGCATCGTTGTTGTTGCTGAAGGTGTAGGCAGTGCTGTAGATATCGGTAAAGAAATCGGTGAAAAAACTGGTATCGATACTCGTGTAACTGTATTAGGTCACGTTCAACGTGGTGGTTCTCCAACAGCTGAAGACCGTGTAAAAGCTAGTATGTTAGGTGAAAAAGCTGCTTTAGCACTTCTCAATGGTCAGTCTAATATCGTATTTGGTATCAACGAAGGTAAAGTTGTAGCTATTGACCTTCATGATTCTGTAAATAACAACAAAACATTAGACCCAGAACTAGTACGCTTAGCACGTGTATTATCTAAATAATAATTTAGGCTAAAAATAAAAGCATTAAAGTTTGATATGCACCCAAAATATTGGACATATTAA
>ERZ791796.1727-NODE-1727-length-11933-cov-2.740613_pt1 | contig 11933 bp, 6 predicted proteins | sample MGYA00510311_ERZ791796 | MGnify/ENA primary metagenome ERZ791796 (study PRJEB30046, sample SAMN00792042) | human gut metagenome | study: EMG produced TPA metagenomics assembly of the A metagenome-wide association study of gut microbiota in type 2...
CCGCTTCCAGTAAACGCAATGTACCTACGGCATCGGCCTCAGCGGTATACTCCGGCACATCGAACGATACTTTTACATGGCTCTGTGCCGCCAAATTATAAATTTCAGTCGGATGAATATCATGGATAATCCGTACCAACGAACTGGAGTCCGTCATATCACCATAATGTAAGTTTACCAAACGGGCCTTCTTCATGTCGCGTACCCATTCATCCAAATACAAGTGTTCTATTCGCCCGGTGTTGAACGAAGACGAACGACGCAAAATACCATGTACTTCGTATCCTTTACTCAATAAGAACTCTGCTAGAAACGAACCGTCCTGGCCCGTAATACCTGAAATCAATGCAATTTTATCCATTTATATCTGCAGTTTATGTTAAACGATTACATTTATTTTTTTGCGACTTCTTCTTTTCGTCCCATTTTAAACAGCCCTGCCTTAGTACGACCGAAGCAACCTCATTCGTAGAAGACAGGTTCCTTCCATAAAAGAAACTTACGAATAGCTCACGTTGCAAAGATAGCAGATATTCAATCAAAAAGAAACGGATAAACAGGGATATTCTTGAAATCTCTTTTTTATACAGGCAAAAAGAGAATTTCACCAGGGAAGAAGACGTTTTTCTTCCATTCGGTTAAAAAAGAAAGAACTTCTCTCTACGAAAAAAGTACGCTCGAAAACGAAGCTTACAAAAGGAGAAATCTAATTTATGCCAGAAAGCCTCCTCTTTAATTCTCACATCAGATGCTATCGTTCTGTCTTTCTGTTCTTTTTATGCCTAAATATTTTGTTTCAATGTTTTTAATTCGTTCTTTTGCACGTTTAACTAATTTATTAAAACATTTATGTATACGAACTACTCAAAAAAGATTCTCATGGGAGCGCTCTGTGCACTCTCGCTAGCCGGTTGTGTGGACAAAGATTTATATCACGGTCCGGAAGTAAAGCCGGCCGAAGAGTTCTTTGACTTTACCACTTCTTCCAATTGTACGGTCGATTTAGACTATGGATTGAATTATCAAGTGGTTTTTGAGTTATATGCCGAAAATCCGGTCTCTGAAGATGCGGATGGTAACCTCGTCAGAACCAAAGAGGAACCGGTTTATCGTGGTGCAACGGACAAAAAGGGTGTTTTTAATGATTTCATCTCTATCCCATCATATCTTACAGAACTCTATCTCTATTCGGACTATCTGGGAACGGTAAGCCCTATTAAACTACAAATCGCAAACAATAAAGTTTCTTTTGACCAGAAAGCTTTTATACAAAGCCAAAGAAATACGAAAAGTACCAGAAGCATTACCGATAACGGGTATTCCTATCCCGACGGTTTTAAAATATTAGGCGACTGGACCTCAATAGGCTGTCCTACTTATCTTTCTTCTGCTTCTACGGAGATAGACGCCCAGTTATTATATAACATTCGTAAGGTATTTATTGAACCGGGAGGAGCTGCTGCAATGGAAGATATTTATCCCCAATATGTAGACGACAATGTAAATATAGAAATCAATATTACCAAACCCACCGAAATTGGACTCGTCATGCTGAGCAGTACAGCTACAAAACAAAACACCGTAGGATACTTTACTTATCCTACTAACCAGAAACCGACCGACGTTTCTCAGATTACTCCTATCATTGCCTTTCCACGCATTTCGTCAAAGATATGTAATTCCGGCACAACAGTGGGTGGCATGTATACAGGCGACCGGGTAGATTTAAAATACTGGGATGGCGAGAAGTTTGTCAAAGAGTTCCCGGCAGGAGTAAGTATTGCCTGGTTCCTTATCGAATCTTCTTATAACCAAAATACTTCCGCTATACTTAACAACAACTGCACATTCTATTCTATCCGCGATTTAAACCGGAGCAAGGAACACCGTACCATCGCTTTGAAGAACCAGTCGGGACAGGTAGTTGCTTTCGGTATGGAAGACGCCACCAACTTTACTCCTACAAAAGACAATACCCGAAGAGGCAACTTTGGTGATGCGGTATTCTATCTCGACTTTACCGATGGTAATTCGGTTGAAACAGGCGGTATAGAAGAACTTCCGGAAGCACCTCTTGGTGATATCTACACCTCTTTTAAAGGCGTATTAGCTTTTGAAGACTTATGGCCGTCTAAAGGAGATTATGATATGAATGATGTAGTGATAGAGTATAAACGCGACATTTACAAAAACATCATAACAAGCAAAGTCGTAAAGATTGTAGATACATTTATCCCTAAATACGACGGTGCAAATAACTCAAACGGCTTCGGCTATCAGCTTACAGGCATACCGGATAGCGATATCTCAAACATATCCATTGAATCGGACGGCATCGCTTCCAAATACATGGAAGGAAAAGACAGAGAACCGGGACAAGAGTACCCAACCTTTATCTTGTTCGACAATCATAAAACCGCTCTAAACCAGACATTCACCGTAACCATGAATGTTACACGGGAAAAATATACGGAACAGGCCTTTACCCCTTTCTTCAATAATATCTATTGGAACCAGGATTATAAGTACAATATGAATCCTTTCATCCTTATCTCTGCCAATACGGGGCGTGATAAAGAAGCCCATATTGTAAAATTCCCTCCGACAAGCAAGATGAATACCTCTTATTTCGGGAAAGACACGGATGCGTCCAGACCGGAAGAAGGACTCTATTACGTAAATAATGAAAATCTACCGACCGGACTTCAGGTGAGTGGTGTCAAGGTAGGAACCAAACGAGGTGCCGACTTCCTTATCCCAAAAGAACAAAAAAGTATTTTAGAGGCCTATCCCCAATTCAAAACCTGGGCATCCAGCTTTGGTACAAAAGAACTATATTGGTGGAAGAATCCGGATAACTCAAAAGTTATCACTCAATAAAGAATAAACCGAAACGCATTGGAACAGATGCATCGGAGGCTATAACAGAATAAAAGAAAGAGGGTACGTCAATTGTTCAGACTTTTGACATACCCTCTTCCCGTTTTGTATCTTTATAGCGCTATATTCCGTTTAAAAGCTCTTAATGCTGTTGTGTCCAACTTTCCAAACTGGCATGAAGCATTGGAATACACCTTATTTTAAGTCCATGTACAAGTTGAGATAATGGCTAGTACGCACTGCGTTCATTGGAATACACCTTATTTTAAAGTCCACGTACAAGTGTCGGTAAAGGTTTTCTTACCCGATTTGCCTTCCACACGAATCACGTTTTCTCCGGGAAGCAAGGTTATATTATCCCATACGATGCGGTTCACTTTATCTTTTTTCTGTTTACCTATTTTCTTATCATTAATGTAAAGCGTAGCTTCATTCAAATTGGTATACACCCGGACTAATGTCTGCGCATCGGTATGTTCGGTAAACCTGCGGCTGCAAATGTAAAGCATCGGTTCCGGATTCCAATTCGCCTTATAAAAGTAGAACGCATCTTTTTTCACCTTGCGGTCGTAAGTAACCGCTCCTTTATCATTGATGCCGTCTGTATCTCCCTCTTTACGGATAGACGATTGCATATCGGAGAACTGCCAAATAAATTTAGCCCATAAATAAGGACGTTCGGCAAAAGCCTCCCAATATCCCTCGTGACAGATAGCCTGATACTCTTCCGGATGAAAGCCTTTGGGGAGCTGGGCTTCTTTATTCAGAGGAGAAGCATGCTGATGAATACTTGCTCCGGCGCCATATTCGGAAACTCCTACCGGCTGGTTGTTGGAAGTGCTTCTTGCATGGTCGAAAAACTCAGCTGCCTGCTGCTTGGAGTTGGTCCAGCCAAAGTATTTATTCCAGGCAACCAAATCGGCACATCCCAAATAATGAGTCTGGTCTACGCAAGTAGCGAAAGCGGTTAACCGCGAAGGGTCTAGTTCCTTATATAATGCATTGATTTCTTTCACAAAAGGCACCGGATTATCGTATGCCTGAAAACGTTTCCCGTCGCTTATCAGCAACTCATTGAAAATACCCCAGAAACAGATAGACGGGTGATTGAATTTTTGATAAACCAACTCTTTCAGCACCTGCCGGGCATTCTCCTCAAATCCTTTATTATGCAAATAGCCGGTGTAGGCATATCCGCCCGGGCCGCACATCGGAATCTCCGTCCACAAAAGGATACCGTTCTCATCACATGATTTGTACATGGGTTCCGCATGAGGATAGTGCGCCAAACGCATAGCCGTAGCTCCCACCTCTTTAATAAGCTCCATATCTTTATCATAATCTTCCTGATGCAAAGCGCTGCCTTTCCCTTTCACATCTTCGTGGCGGCAAAAACCATATAGATTCAAGTATTCCCCATTCAGGAAAAATCCTTTATCCGGGTCGGCATGGAAATAACGGAAACCTGTTTGCTGAGTTACTTTATCAAGCAAGCGGTCACCCTCATACAATTCTACTGAAACACTGTATAAATAGGGATTCTTTTTCCCGTTCCAAAGGGTGGGATTCAAAAGACGGAGAGGTTGCTTTACAGATTCTCCGGATACGGCAGTCTCCTCACTGGCAACTACTTTGCCGTCCGCATCCATCACCGTAGTCTTTAGCTTCAATCCCTCTTTCATCTCTTTCAGGGACAACACACTTTCGACCGTGATATCGGCCTGCTTTTCTGTAATTTTATCCTGCCGTACAAAGACTCCCGGTGAAGCATAAAACACCGGAGAAATACAGTTCTTTTCCGTAATAATCAAATGGCAAGGGCGATGGATACCTCCATAAATATTAAAGTCGCCACTGATTGGCAGAATATCCGTACGATAGGCATTGCTCACCCAAACTTCCAAAGAGTTATCGCCTTCGTGTACAAAATCCGTAATCTCCAGGCAGAAAGCCGTATATCCGCCTAAGTGCTGCCCTACTGTTTGATAATTAACGAACACATCGGCCGCCGAATTCACTCCTTCGAAATAAAGGAAAAGCCGTTTGTCTTTCATTTCGGGAGTCATCTCCAACTGACGTTTATACACCATCATCTCCCGATTGTAATGCGTTGTTCCCTCTACATAATCGGCATTCCAAGTATGGGGTAAAGTGACAGGAATAAGAGGTGCATTCTTCTTATTATCAGTTAACGGTTTATATCCCCACCCTTTATCCAGCAGAACGGATGTACGCGGATGATTGTCTCCAAAAGCGGAGGTATTACATAACATCCCGATGGCTACGAGACATAAAGCAAATAAGTTGTGTTTCATAGATTAGTATAGTGATTAATAAATGATTGTCACATTTTGGAGCCAAAGATAGCACACAATCATATATAAACATTACAATCCGATACAAAAAGAAGCATTCTAATACAATATTTATTATTTATTTCAAAAATCCGCGTTACATTCCAACCTTTCATACTATAACAAGCCTCTTACAACGGTACTTTTTCAGTAAAAGACAAGAGGCGGGCAGACCCGGAAAAAGACTTCGCCAGAGGCCAAAAGACTCCATACTCCTATTCGCAAGCCCTGTTAGAAGTCCGGGGAACAGCTCTTTTTGTCTTATCAACCTGAATAAGCATGATTCTTTATTGGAAAAACAACTTGTTTTCAACGCTCTTATAAACGTGGATTTACGTTAGTAGTCTCATCGGCTGACACTTATACTCTCGTTGGCTGACGAGACTACTAGTATACTCTAAAACACCCAAAGACGTTAGACACTTTCCATAAAGATTTAAATTTCATACCCCAACCTCAATAGCCCGATACATTTGTTTTCGCGGCTATTCTTTATAAGGTGGAGTGTGGGCTGTACGTATCCTTTTCCCAAGCAAGGAATTTTCCAGGTTAACTCCCCGGCCCATTCATGCTCGGTGGTAAAGTCGGCATAATCGGCAAACAACCCTAATTCTGTAGTACCGCAATGTAGCACCAATCCGGCACCGGCATAATTCCGGCAACCTGTCCGCCGACGGATTGATTGAATATTGCAGCAACGCATGCGCATGAGAGGAGAGGCGTTGTTCGGCATATCCCCAAACCACCTCGTTCAGTTCTTTCTTTTCCGTTTTTTGTGTTTGTTCTTCGCTTCCATTTTCATAACAGACAGGCACCCCGCTATGTAAAGCAACACCCACATAATAGCTGCTACCATGCTTTTTATAATTGATTGATGTAACACTGAGTATTCCGTCGCTCGCCGGGCAGAAACGGAATACATTCTCCCTCCCCGTAAACTGTCTGTAACCTGCACCGTTATAGACGGATGTTTCAAAAAGCCACTCATCCAGACTCAGCTTATAGTCCGCACCCACAGAGGAGACCGGATAATTGGCTATCGGATAATTGGCCGACAGGGTGGGGAATATTCCACAAGAACTATTGGTAAACAGCGAAGTACAGGGTGAATTAAAACAATCTTCGTTCAAATTACGTATCCCTACGAAAAAAGAAGATTTCCCAATCTGCCAATTACATCCCAATACAGCCAATGCCAAAGGAATGTTCTCTTCTTCTATATTCGAGAAGGTCTGCAAATCGTTTGCCAACCGTTCTTCCCTGCTCTTAGCGATACTGATGGAGGTTACATCCAAACTTATCTGCCTCCCTATCGGCTGTGAGAAATCGGCCCGGAGGAGATTCACCCAATTCGTACCTTTCTGAAAGTCGGTTTGCCATTCAGTAGTGTAGGTCAGTCCCAGCTCCTGAGCCGCGAGGCGGTGGTTGCCCATCGCAACCACCGTCGTCAAACACACTGTTATGATTTTCTTTGTCATCTGTTACAACCATTTTACAAAACGTTTAATATACCAGTTCTTTACTATCTGTGTGAGGATACAATAGGATAATAAGATACCTATTAACCAGGGGAAATAGCTTAGCGGCAACGGCTCTAGTCCGATAGAGCTTCCGAATGAAGAGAACGGAATAAGAATGCCGACAGCCATAATCAGAACCGTGAGTCCGGTTACCTGCCAAGAGGCGCAACTTTGGATAAAGGGGATTTTCCGTGTACGAATCATGTGTACAATTAAGGTTTGAGAAAGCAATCCCTCGATAAACCAGCCGGACTGGAACAAGGTTTGATGCTCCACCGAATTGCAACCGAACACATACCACATTACCAGATAGGTAATGATATCGAAAATGGAACTTATCGGACCGATGAATATCATGAACCGGCTCAAATCCGAAGCATCCCATTTACGGGGCTTCCGCAAATACTCCGCATCCATACGGTCGAAGGGGATGGTGGTCTGCGATACATCATACAACAAATTCTGGATAAGCAGATGGATGGGCAACATCGGCAGGAAGGGTAAAAAAGCACTTGCCGCCATCACACTGAACATGTTTCCAAAATTGGAGCTAGCTGTCATTTTAATGTATTTGGTAATGTTTCCGAATGTCTTCCGCCCTTCCAGCACACCGTCTTCCAACACCATCAGGTCCTTCTCCAGTAAGATGATGTCCGCACTCTCTTTGGCAATATCCACCGCCGAATCCACCGAAATCCCGATGTCCGACTGACGTAATGCCGCCGCGTCATTGATTCCGTCTCCTAAGAAACCAACCGTATTCTCTTGTTCCTGAAGCAAGGTAATGATTTGCGTTTTTTGCATGGGAGTTAACTTGGAGAACACGGTTGTCTCCCGTACCGCTCTCTGTTGTTCTTCTATACTCATAGCCGCCAAATCCAATCCCGTAAGGGCGTCACTTGTATCAATACCTACCTGCCGGGCAATGGTTTGTACCACCGCATCGTTATCTCCCGACAAGATTTTCACTTCTATGCCATGCTCGTGCAATTGTTTAATGGCACTGGCAGCCGATTGTTTGGGAGGGTCGAGAAAAGCGAGGAAGCCAATCAATACCATCTCCATTTCATCTTCCACACAGAAATTACAATCTTTGTTCAGGTAGCTTTTCTGGGCAACGGCCAGCACGCGCATGCCTTGCTTATTCATTTGCTCGCTGATTTCTTTCGCTTTCTTCTTCAGCTCCGGCGTAAACGGATGCACAGCGCCGCCGAACTCAGCATGAGAGCAGATTTCGAGCATCTCCTCCACAGCGCCTTTGGTAATAATCTGGCGTTTCCCCTGTTTATCTTCCACCACCACAGACATGCGGCGGCGGGTAAAGTCGAACGGTATTTCGTCTACCTTTCTATAATCGTCCTTCAAATACTCCAAAGAAAGCTCTTTCACATGCGAAAGGATTGCCTTATCCATCAAGTTCTTCAGTCCGGTCTGGAAAAAGCTGTTGAAGTAAGCATGCCGCAGGATGCGTTTGTTGTTGTCATTGCTTCCGTCGGCATTGATATACCGCTCCAATACGATTTGGTCGCAGGTAAGCGTGCCGGTTTTGTCGGTACAAAGAATATTCATGGCACCGAAGTTCTGGATGGCGTTCAAATCCTTGACAATGGTTTTCTTCTTCGACATGGCTACCGCTCCTTTAGAGAGATTGGCCGTTACAATCATCGGGAGCATTTCCGGAGTCAGCCCCACAGCGACCGAAACCGCAAAGATAAAGGCTTCCAACCAATCGCCCTTTGTGAGGCCGTTTACAAGAAACACAAAAGGAATCATCACCAGCATGAAGCGAATCAACAGGAAACTCACCCGGCTGATACCCTTATCGAAAGCCGTAGCCGCACGATGGCCCGCAATGCTTTTGGCAATGGTTCCCAGATAGGTATTATTTCCGGTGGCAAACACGATTCCGGTAGCCGAGCCACTCACTACATTCGACCCCATATAGCAGATGTTATCCAATTCGACCACGCTGCCCGTATTGTATTTCTTGCCCTTGGCTTCCGGCCGTTTTTCTATCGGGTCGGACTCTCCGGTAAGGGATGACTGGCTGACAAACAAATCTTTCGCTTCGATAATACGCAGGTCGGCCGGTATCATATCGCCGGCGGCAAGCATCACCACATCGCCCGGAACAAGTTCCGATATGCTGATTTCTTCATCGTTATGGTCTATCCGCTTTACATAACAAGTGTTCGTTACCATTTTTAATAAAGCTTCACTCGATACGTTCGCCTTCCATTCCTGCCAGAAACGCAGCATAGCACTGACTACCACCATCGTGGAAATAATGATGATGGCTACCCAATCTTGTTCTCCCGGCTCTGCCAACAACACATCGAGAATAAACGAAATAATGACTAAAATGGTCAATACGCCTATAAACGGATTGATGAAGGCTCTGATAAATGTAGATACAGGGTTCTTCCTTTTCTCGTGCTCCACCTCATTCTTACCATAAAGCGACTGCCTGTTTGCTACTTCCTCTGGGTTCAGACCGAGTGGAATAGTCTGAAAATAATTGAATACGGAACCAAGTGGTTGCGCTGCAGCCAAAAATACCTTCTCGGCATTAAATGCGAACTGTGCTTTACGCTTTTTTTTCTTCCACATTGTGCTTTGATTTACAAGTTTACGACTCTTTTTCTTCTTTTCACACCGCAAAAGTAGAAAAGGCTTCCGGAGGTAGCCGTTAGAAAACTATTAGAGTGGTATTAGAAAACTATTAGAAAAGACTCTAATGGTTTTCCCGATACCACTCTGCCGGGGTTTCCGGCCTCTAACAAGTAAATGCTGTACAGGCATAACATTATTTCTTGTCAAGCCTTATCAGACATAAGATTGGATGTATATCTATTGAATCTAGGTTCGTATAACTAGATGTAATGCCACACCATTGTTATAGTTGTGACAGAGGTATGTGTCACACCTTTGCCAAGCTGTTGGCATGGTTGTGACAGCTACGTGTGTCACACTTGTGCCAAGCCGTTGGCATTATAACGTGGAACTATACAACTCAAACAGTTGCTACCGTTAACGTTCGGTTGCTAAGTAAGTGGTTATATAAGAGGTTGATGCACAGAAGATTTCTAAATATGAGGCAACTCGATAACGAAAGTCGTGCCTTTACCCTGCTCCGAATGCACGGCGATGTTTCCTTGATGCAGGCGGATAATCTTTTGAGCCAAGGCCATACCGATGCCATGCCCCTCTACCATCTTCTCCTGTTCCCCTCTATAGAATAAGGTGAAAAGGTGTTGCTTATCCGTTTCCGACATGCCTATACCGTCGTCGGACAAACGAATGATGGCCCATTTTTCCCAATAAGAGATTTGAATGAACGAAGAGTTATCGGCAGAATACTTGCAGTTATTCTCTATCAGGTTCGAAAAGGCGATATTCAGCAAATAGAGGTTACCCCTTACCGTAATCAAGCGGTCGTCGTCCGCTTCCTCCTGTTCAAACAATAGCTCGATATGGTAGTCGGGGTGCGCCCTGAGAATAAAGTTTCTTGCATCGAGCAACAGTTCATCCAAACGGATTTCCTGCATCTTGATTTGTTCTTTCTGATAATCGGCTTTGGCCAGATTAAGTAATCCGTCTATTAACTTGGTCATTCGCCGGGCATCCTGCAACACATTCTCCATCGCCTTCCGGTACTGCTCTCCCGTACGCTCCTTTTGCAGAGACAGGCCCAGCTCGGCAATAAGGGCAGCCAAGGGAGTGCGCAGTTCGTGGGATACATTGCTGACGAACATTTTCTGCGAGTTGAACGAAGTTTCCAATCGGTCCAGCAACGCGTTGAAGGCAATACTCAGTTCTCCCAGTTCGTCTTTCTCATTCTTAACAGGCAGACGCCGGTCTATTTGTGAGCCCGTAATGGTTTCCGCCTCCTTTACAATATCCCGGATGGGTTTCAGCGCCGTGCGGGCCAGATAGTAACAGGCAATAAACAGCAAGGAAAGCCCGATGATAAACAATACGAATAAGGTGTTTTGCAGTTCGAACAGGTTATCATACCCGTAACCGTCGTAAGCCGCCGCCGTAACAATATACTCTTTCCCGCCAAAAGAATAGAGCATGCCTATGCCCTGGTATTTATCAATATAAAACTCAATCTCTTTTTCTCGCAAAATCTTATCCACCATGCGCTGGTCTTCCTTAATAATGTCATTCTGTATGGCATCGTGGTAGAGCATTCGGAAGTCGGTGGTATAAATGGCTACTTCTACTTCGTTGATAAACTTCTTGTTGTTCAGATAAATCGATTGCATGGTGGGGGCATCCACCTGGTTCTGGAGAAACAGATGCGCCTTGGTCACAGCCTCACTTTTCAAATCATGGAAAAAGGTTTTACTGCGAGTATGCTCGCTCACTAAATAAATCATCACCATGCAGAGCAAAAAGACGGTAGCCGTGACACAGGTATTCTTTAACGTAAGGGCCGTTCTTATTTTCATAATTTATCTGTTAAAATGAAACCTATCCCCGGCTTGGTATGGATAAGCCTGACCTCAAAATCTTTATCTATCTTTTTGCGTAAGTAGTTTATATAAACGTCTATAAAGTTGGTGCCGGTATCAAAATGGGTATTCCACACCTTCTCGGCTATCTCCACACGACTGATTACTTTTTCGGCATTCTCGGCCATGTAAACCAATAAATTGTATTCTTTAGGCGAGAGTCTTATCGGGATATGATTGCGTTCCACTTCCCGTCGGTTTAAATCGATAAACAAATCGGAATACGTAATCTGCCCGGGAGAAGCGACCGCTGTTTCCGTGTTCCTTTTTAATAAAGCCCTGACCCTTGCTATCAGTTCCCGGAAATCGAAAGGCTTTACCATATAATCGTCCGCTCCCGCATCGAAACCTTCCAGTTTATCATCCGTCGAACCTAAAGCCGTAAGCATTAAGATGGGAACACGGGTATTCACGTTACGGATTTCTTTGCAAAGTTCAAACCCGTCTAATTTCGGGAGGATAATGTCGGAGATAACCAACTGGAACGAATGATGCTGAAAAAGCCTCAACCCCATTGCTCCGTCGTAGGCAACCATTGTCTGATAACCGTTTTCCTCCAATCCGGTTTTCAGTATATCGGCTACGCGTTTCTCATCTTCAATAATTAAGGTGAGTTCTATCAATTCAATTTATCCTCTTGTATCAGACAGCAGAACTCT
>ERZ791796.1753-NODE-1753-length-11743-cov-4.598990_pt1 | contig 11743 bp, 9 predicted proteins | sample MGYA00510311_ERZ791796 | MGnify/ENA primary metagenome ERZ791796 (study PRJEB30046, sample SAMN00792042) | human gut metagenome | study: EMG produced TPA metagenomics assembly of the A metagenome-wide association study of gut microbiota in type 2...
ATTGTGCCGCAGGCGTCACAATTCTGAATTTATCGCAGAACTGAATAAATTCAGTCCGCGGTTCCTTGTGCATTAAAATGCCTGCGGAATGGAGAAGAAGATGAAAAAATGGATAAAGATTACAGGAATAACAGCCGCCGTGTGTATCGGCGCGGGATTGATTTGTTTTGTATCGGGCGTTTTTGCGGGTGCAAAGAGCGGTGTTTTTATTTCAAGACGCGGTATTGAACTGGAAGGCAGTGCTTATTCTGATGAGCGCTATGGCATTTCACAAATCAAAGACATCGAGATTGAAGCGGATGATGCCAAAGTTGAAATAAAGCCGTCACAGGATGATACCTTCGGTTACAGCGTGACCTATGAGGATACACACAGCACACCACAGGTTACGGTTGACAATGGGAAAATCCGCATAGAGGAAAAAACAAGCGGAGGATTTTGGATTTTAGACTTCGGTTTTGCTGCGTTGTTTGAAAACCGGGAAAATGTAGTGACGGTCTATGTGCCGGAAAAAGCAGCCCTTGATACGGTAAAAATTGATACGTCAAACGGAAAAGTGACAGCTGATGCCTGGTTTACGACACAGAATCTTAATGTACAGTCGGACAATGGCAAAATTGAACTGATGCAGATGATTTGCGAGAAAAATGCGCAGGTGCATTGCAGTAACGGTAAAATAACGGTAAATGCAGAATTTAAGGGCGAGAGCCTTTTTTCAAGCAATAACGGCAATGTAGAGCTTGCCGGAGCATGGGAGGGAACGGTGACCTGTAAAACCAATAACGGTAAAATACAGGTAACGGCGCCAAAGCCGGAAAGTGCGTACCGCGTGGAAGCACACACCGACAACGGCAGTGTCTATGTCAATGACAATAAAGTGTTAAATCCTTATACCGCACAAAATACACAGGCAGATACGAACCTGTATGCAGTCAGCAATAACGGCTCGGTACGGCTGGAATTTGCAAATTAAAAAATGCAAATAAAAAAGGCAGATAAGAAATCCGTAAAAGTGGTTTCTTATCTGCTTTTTGTGATTTATAATACAGAATCTTTTTTATAACGGGAAATGACCAGTGCTGCGCTAAATGCCGCAAAGGCAAACAAAAGCTGGATTCCCAGATACATGGCATAGGTCTTTAACTCACCGGAAGTTCCTGTATACTGTGTACAAAGCTCATCGGTGCGGATATACCAGTAGGCAGGAAGAAAGTGTGCCGCCTTTATGACATTTTTTCCTAAGAATTCCATTGGAATAAAAACACCGCATAAAAATGACATGCACAGCCCGATAACATTAGACCACATATTTAAAATGTTCGGATTGTAAGCCAAAAAGCTGATAAGGTAGGTAATGCCGACAGAAACCAGCAGGAATACAAAACTGTTGATAACCAGCATCAGTCCCCGTACCGACAGCAGCCCTTTTCCACAGACCGCCAAAGCCAGCACCATAAAAACAAGCCATAATAAAATGCTGTATGTCAGGCAGGCAAGGGCAAGCGCCGTATTGTAGTGGACGGCGGATACGGCACTGCACCGTATCCGGTAGTTGACATTTTTTTCACGGAAAATCAGCAGCAGTCCGCCAAGGCTTGTAATGACAGTAGCAATAAAAATGTACGGAAGATAGTGAAAATAGCGTTCAATATTTTGAACGGTAATCTGCACATCGTCCTGCCGGGTATCGGAAAGCAGTGTTGCTTCCTCTACAGAACCGATACAGTCGTAAGTAAGCCGCGCGGCTTCATCGCAGGAATATCCGGTATTTCTGAAATTAAAAAATACATTGAGAAAGGTGTCAATGCTGTTATCCAAAAAGTAAGCAGAACTGCTGTTTTGTTGTTTCACATTTTTAAGTGAATCCGGATTTTCAGAAAAGCCGTCAGGGATAATCAGCACATAATCCACATTTCTGAAAAATAATTCATCAGCAATCGCTTCGTTGTCGTCTTTTATGGAAGTGAGGTTCTGTGTTCGGTCAAGGTAATTATACAGCACGCGGCTTTCATCTGTATTGTCATGGTCGAACACGGCAACCGTCAGCTTTTTTGCGGTAAAAAGAGTGTCGGTATTTTCAGACATGGTATTTGCCATAATCACACTGATAGCGGCAAAAGCAATAACATACAGCAGTACCGAAGTAATCTGTCTGCGCAGTGATTTATAAAAAGCTTTAAAGACTTGCATAATCAGACCTCCTTAATATCAGACCGGAAATAAAGCACAGCACCAGTGTCATGACAGCCAGTATGCCCATATTGCGCGCAAAGCGGGTCAGGGAAGGATACATATTTAATGCGTACAGACTGTCCGAAATCAGTGCCGCCGGATTTATGCGGTTAAACAGCGGGCAGATATGTTCTATCCAATCTTTCATGGTTGCCGCCATAAGTCCGGCAAAAAATGAGTTGACCATCATAAATACAAGGGCAATGCCCATTTTAATGTGCATACTGCATTTAAAGGCGATTCCGATAAAAACACCGACGGTCTGAAGCACAAAAGCGGCAGCGAGGTCACTTAAAATCATGACGGACTTGCGTGTCGGTGCACATTCACGGCGCATGCCAAGGCTCGATAAGTTGGCAAGGGCAGTGCCGATACATTCTACACCGGAAGATACACTCATCAGACAGCACATCGCAATCAAAGCATAAAAATACTGCATATACGGGTCGTAGGAAGCATCTGCCAGAGAAATTTCACTGCCGTAGGAGTGGCGTTTAGATAAAAAATCAATGGAATCGGCCAGCTTTTCCGGGTGTTCTGCGGCAATTTTTTTAAATACACTGCTCTGGGTGCAGTATTGGGATAAAAAAGACTGCATCAGGGTCTGTTCCATGCCGTTTTCCGCAACGGTCAGGTGCGGTGTGGCATCAACATAAAAAATGCCGGTGGCTTTATTTTCCTTTAACATTGCGATGGCAGTGTCTTCATCGGTAAAGGTCAAATCAAATAAGGCTTTTCCGTCTGATTTTTCAACTTCTTTTAAGACCGTTTCAAAGGCAGTATTTTCATGAACCGTCACGACAGCGGCAGGAATTGTGTTTAATTCCAGCTCCGTGCCGTTTAGAAGCCTGCCAAAGCCCAGGTAAAAGAATGTGCCTAAGATAAGTGGAAAAGCCAATGTCCAAAAGGTCAGGTCCTTTTGAAGAAATATACTTTTCAGCCTGTATAAAAACAATCGTAAAAACATTATAAACCTCCTCTCAATGTAAGTTAATCTCTTAATTCGCTTCCGGTAATTTCAAGGAAAACATCATTTAAAGTCGGAAGTTCCGAATAAACACGCCCAAAGGCAATGTTTTCCTCCTGTAAGTAAGACAGAAGATGAATCAGGTTGTGGCTGCCGCCACTGCACTGTACGGTCAGTCTGTTATTTTCATAAGAAACGTCATAGACATGGTTAAGCCTGCGGACAGCCTCAAGCTGTGTATCGGTCAGCTCTAAAATTTCTACGGTTAAAGTTTCGCTTTTTTTAATGAGCTGTTTTAATTCGGTGGCAGTACCGTTTGCAAGGTTGCGTCCCTTATCCATAATCACAATGCGCGAACAGATTTGTTCCACTTCTTCCATATAATGGGATGTGTAAATAATGGTTGCGCCTTCTTCGTTTAATTTTAAAATGCCCTGTAAAATTTTATTACGGCTCTGTGGGTCTACGGCAACGGTCGGTTCGTCCAGCAGAATCAGCTTCGGCTTGTGCGCAATGCCGCAGGCGATGTTTAAACGGCGGAGCAGTCCGCCGGAGAGTTTTTTGGGATAAAATTTTACAAAATCCGAAAGTCCCGCAAATTCAACCGCCTCTGCAACATATTGGCGGCGGAGCTTCTTATCTTTAATGTATAAACCACAGAAATAATCAATATTTTCCTGTACGGTCAGTGTGTCAAAAACGGCGACATTCTGAAAGACAACGCCGATATTGCGCTTTAAATCATAGCTGTCGGGCTTCATAGGTTTTCCAAAGACCTCGATTGAACCTTTATCGTATGCCAGCAGGGACAGCAGACAGTTCATTGTCGTTGTCTTTCCGGAACCGTTCGGCCCTAAAAGCCCTAAAATTTCTCCTTTGGATACGGTTAAGTTAAAATGGTCCACGGCAACCAGTTCATGATAACGTTTGACCAGATTTTCAATTTTTACAATGGTTTCTGCCATAAAAAATCCTCCTGATAATGTTGTTGTTCATATTGTAAGCTGTTATAAACATTGTAGCGTGTGAGGGCAGAATGCGGTAGTGAAGAATATCAGAATCGGAAGTGACATTTGTCATATCTTGCGGTACAATAAAAATATAAATAATCAGAAGGACGGCAGATTTTAGCGGGACTGCCGTATGGAAATGAGGAAAATGTGAGAAAGATTACAGATATGCTGGTACTGTACGTGCTGTGTGCCGTACTCGAATCAGCCTGCGGGATTACCAATCATGTAGTGGTGAGTCTGCTGTTGTTATTTATTGAGGTGTGTGCCGTTATATATCTGCAAAGCATGGCGGGAAGGACATTTGCGGTGACGGTCTATCTGTTATCGTTTTTAGTGATAAAAGAGACATCATATGGCTTTCCGGTTGTACTGTATGCCGTCTGGGAACAGGTGCTGGAGGCATGGGAGAAAAAAGAGATAAAAAGGACGGCAGTAGCAGGCATTACAGTCTTTTTGTGGGTGTTTTTTGGCGTTGCGGCATCGCGCTATATCCTGTCGGGTACAGACAGGATACAGTGGCAGATACTATGGATTGTTTTTGACATGCTGGCGGTATATCTGCGGCAGATGACATGGCAGGATAGAGAACTGCAAAAGGAGTTCATCCGCATACAGGATGATGACAGGGAATATAACAGAATGTTAAAACTGAAAAACCGCTATTTAATTGAAAAGCAGGACGCACAGGTTTACAGTGCAACCTTAAAGGAGCGCAACCGTATTGCAAGGGAAATTCATGACAATGTAGGACATCTGCTTTCAAGAGCGCTTATCCAGACGGGAGCGGTCATTGCAGTCAGCCGTGATGAGCAGACGAAACCGTTGCTTTTAAGTATTAAAGAAACCTTAGACTGCGCGATGAACAATATCCGTAACAGTGTTCATGATTTGCATGATGAATCGGTGGATTTAGAGCAGACCGTCCGTGAGATGACGGAAAAAGCAGAGGGGTATACGGTCAGTTACGAATATGATATGTCACAGGACCTGCCGAAGGAATTAAAATACTGCATTATCTCGATTGTAAAAGAGGCATTGTCCAATGTAACCCGGCCAGCGATGCTGACAGGGTGAAGCTTTTACTGCGGGAGCATCCCGCCTTTTATCAGATTTTAATTCAGGATAACGGTAAATGTGTGCATCCGGGGGACGGTACGGGAATCGGGATTACCAATATGCGCCAGCGGGTGGAAACGTTTGGCGGAACGATAGATATCCGCACAGAAAACGGATACCGCATTTTTATCCACATTCCAAAAGCAGATATTCCTGCCGGAAGATGAGAAACTGTCCGGGATTTTTTCACTGCCGTTTTGCGGCAAAATTGCCCGGAAAATAAGGAGAAGTATGAAAGTAGTAATAATTGACGATGATAAACTGGTAAGCATGTCTTTGAAAATGATTCTGGAAAACGGAACGGATATTGAAGTGGCGGCAGTCGGAGAAGACGGACGGGAAGCTGTGTCACTGTATAAAAAATACAGTCCTGATATTTTACTGCTGGATATCCGTATGCAGTATATGACCGGACTGGAAGCGGCAAGAAATGTGCTTGCGGCATATCCGGATGCCAAAATTCTTTTCCTGACGACATTTTCAGATGACGAATATATTATTGAAGCACTCGAAATCGGTGTAAAGGGATACCTGCTCAAACAGGATTACGAAGGACTGGTTCCGGCAATCCGTGCAGCAGCGTCCGGACAGATTGTCTTTGGCGGAAAAATTGTCGATAAGCTGCCGGGACTGCTTGGCGGAACAGCCGCTTATGATTATGCGGCACAGGGAATCACACAGAAAGAATACGAAATGATACAGCTCGTTGCACAGGGGCTCAGCAATAAGGAGATTGCAGAAAAGACTTTTTTGTCAGAGGGAACAATCCGTAATTATATCAGCACCGTACTGGAAAAGCTGAATTTGCGGGACAGAACCCAGCTGGCAGTGTTTTATTATCAGAATGGAGGTCGGTAAAAATGGGTGGCATTGAAGACTATATCAAATGGCGCGGGGATTTGACGTTTGAGCAGTCTGCATTTAATGAGGTGGATAATCTGGTGCTGTCGCAGATTGCTTATGTGGATTTTAAAAATATTATACCGGCGGCAGGCAGTAAAGAAAAAATCACCCTGCGGCAGGCGGCACATGATTTTTTTGACTTAAATGATGAGGAAGAATTACAAAAAGTCACATCGTTTATCAGGGAAGCACCGTTTTTTATGCGGATTGCAGCGGAAAGCAGGCGTTTCGGGGATATTGTGCTTTCCGATTATGCAGATGTGACAGATGACCGTGAGGAGAAGCAGTTTGCAGCATTCTGTGCGGAACTTCCCGATGATACGTACTACATTGCATTTCGCGGGACAGATGATACGATTATCGGCTGGAAAGAAGATTTTAACATGGGTGTCATGATGCCGGTGCCGTCCCAGCTTGAAGCTGTAGAGTATGTCAATACCGTTATGCGCTGGAAACGCGGAAAGCTTCGTCTTGGCGGTCATTCAAAGGGCGGCAATCTTGCGATTTATGCCGCCGTCTTTGCAAAGCCGTCCATTCAGCGCAAGGTGGTGAAAGTCTATAACAATGATGGACCGGGATTTACAAAAGAGATGATTGAAAGTGAAGCGTACCGGAAAATGCTGCCGCAGATTCAGACGATTGTACCGCAGCATTCCATTGTCGGTATGTTACTGTGGCAGGAAGAAGAATATCTGGTGGTGTGTAGCAGCCAGACAGGAATCATGCAGCATGATGCCATGTCGTGGCAGGTAGAGGGCAAATGCTTTGTGACATGTCCGTCTCTCAGCGCGAACAGTAAGAATTTTCATGAAGCCATAACATCATGGCTGGAGGGTCTGTCTGCAAAGGAACGGGAAAAATTTGTGGATACACTTTTTGAACTTATTACCGCAAGCGGCGCAAAGACTCTTTCAGACATCAACGCCGATATCCTTCGCAGTGCCAACACCACCATCAAAATGTTCGGTACACTGGATGCGGGAACAAAAGGATTATTGTTAAAAATACTAAAAGCCCTCTCAACCGAAATCAAGAGGGCAAGAAAGAGTAAGCCAGATAAAAGGAAGTCCGCTCAACGTGGTACTTAACTTCGCTGACTTCCTTTTATCTGGCTCGTGAAGGCGTTGGCAGTTCCGGAAGTGTTTTGCAAGAATCACTATAGATGGTTCAACCGCCGTACCGTGAATGTAGAAGCAGGAAAAAGGAACAGCCGAAGTTAGGTTGCACTGTGGTGAAGTGTTTCGACAGAATCACATCAGATTTTTCTGCGGCGCCGTATCGTAAATTATAGAGGCATATAAAAGGATAAGCCGAAGTCAAGTAACACGTTGAGGCGTTCCTTTTATATGCCTCTATTTGTTATGGGTACGCCGCAGAAAAATCCACCCCAAAAGGCAGAACGCCATAAATATCGGATAGTAGTTATACGCAATAATATCCACACCGCTTAGCGGCATAACAGCAGAAGCGGTGGCGGCGGAAGCATACAGAACCTGTGCGCCGTAAGGTAAAAGCCCCTGTGTTACGGATGCGCTGATATCAAGTAGTGAAGCCGTTTCACGCGGCGAAATATCATATTCGGTGCTGATTTCCTTTGCAATCGGACCGGCAAGAATAATCGAAATCGTATTGTTGGCAGTTGCTGTATCAATACCGGCAGTTAAAACGCTGATACCGAAACGTGCACCCTTTGGTGAGCGGATTCTCTGACGGATGGCAGTTAAAAGCCAGTCAATACCGCCGTTATATTTAATCAGTGAACCGATACAGCTGACAATAATTGAAATTACTGTAATATCATACATGGCGTTAATGCCATCGCCCATACATGTAAAAATCTCCATGCCGGAAAGATTTCCGGTGAAAATTCCGGCAGCAAGAGAAAAGACCGTGCCTAAAATCAGTACGGCGAATACATTCATGCCGCACAAGGCGCTTACCAGTACAAAAAGATATGGTGCAATCAAAAGCAGATTGGCATCCTTTGCGTAAACGGAAACGACCTCCGAATGGGAAGGCAGAATCAGCAGTAATACAAAAGTCAGGATAGCGGCAGGCAGTACAATAAAAAAGTTTGTGCGGAATTTATCTTTCATGGAACAGTCCTGCGTGCGGGTTGCGGCAATTGTGGTGTCGGAAATCATCGAAAGATTATCCCCGAACATCGCACCGCTGATGACCGCTCCGATGCACATGGCAAGGGAAATCGAAGTCTTTTCACTGATACCGACCGCAATCGGTGCCAGTGCGGAAATCGTTCCGACACTTGTTCCCATGGATATGGAAAGAAAACAGCCGATAATAAACAATCCGGCGGCAGACCAGCTGGCAGGAAGCAGTTTTAATCCTAAATTTACCGTGTGTTCAACGCCGCCCGCGGCGGATACGGCTCCGGAAAATGCGCCTGCCGTCAGGAAAATTAGACACATGGTAATAATATTTTCATCGGCAAGCCCTTTGGCAATGACCGTGATTTTTTCAGAAAATGAAAGTGTGCGTGTCTGTAAAAATGCCGTCAGCAGAGCAGCTAAAAAAGCAATAATTGCAGGCATATTGTAAAAGTCGTGAAATATAATACCGGAACCGGCATAAATCACTAAAAAAACACCAATTGGCAGAAGTGCCAGCGGTGAAGGTTTAAGGGAATCCTTTAAGGGCATATTTGCAGTTGTATTGTTCATGCGAATCCTCACTTCTTTTAATGGTTTTGATATCTGCTGCTAATATTTGCAATCCCCCTGTGGGACAGAAATTTTAAAATTATGCATCAATTTGTTATTTGATGAGCAACGTACTTATAGTATAAAAAGAAAAGAGAGGTGTCAACACATTATTTTTTCCATTCTTTTCGTTGACAGGAAAAAAGTACAATAATATACTTAATGAGAAATATTTTCAATTAAAGATTTGTGAAAATGATAGACAAAAAAAGGAATAGAGGATAGTATGAACAAGCCATAAACGAAAGCCTGTTCATACAGCGCTTTGTGCCGCAGGCGTCACAAAGCTGCTTTTATCGCAGAACTGAATAAGTTCAGTCCGCGGTTCCTCCGGCATTAAAATGCCTGCGGAATAGAGGATAGTATGACACTGGATAAATTAGAGGTTGGAAAAGACGCGGTCATTGAAAGCGTAGGCGGAAAAGGCGCACTGCGCAGGCACTTTCTGGACATGGGACTGACACCGGGTACGGAAGTGACAATGATGAAAAAAGCACCAATGGGTGATCCGATAGAGTTAAGACTAAGAAGCTATGAACTGACGCTGCGTCTTGCAGATGCGTCACAAATAGAAATCAGCGGAATCCATGATACCGATACGGTGCGGAGCCGTCAGGCACATTTAAAAGACATTCCACATCCGCAGGTTGGTGAAATGGGAATTTACCATGTGCGTAAAAAGGGAAATGAACTGCGGGAAGGAGAACCGCTGACATTCGGACTGATTGGCAATCAGAACTGTGGAAAGACAACGTTGTTTAACCAGCTGACAGGCGCCAATCAGCATGTTGGGAATTTTCCCGGAGTTACGGTAGACAGAAAAGACGGTCAAATCAAAAATCATCCGGAAGCAACCGTGACAGATTTGCCGGGAATTTACTCTCTTTCACCGTATACTAATGAAGAAATTGTGACAAGGGATTTTCTAATTCAGAATAAACCGCGCGGCATTATCAACATTGTCGATGCAACCAATATTGAAAGAAATCTGTATCTGACGATGCAGCTGATTGAGATGGACATTCCGATGGTGCTTGCGCTGAATATGATGGATGAAGTGCGTGAAAATGGCGGTACGATTCAGGTTAACCGTCTGGAAGAAGCATTGGGAATACCGGTTATTCCGATTTCAGCGGCAAAAAATGAAGGAATTGGAGAACTTATAGAACATGCCATTCATGTAGCGCGTTATGATGAATGTCCGGGACGGCTTGACTTTTGCGATGCCAACGGTGAAAACGGACAGGCAGCGATTCACCGCTGTATCCATGCGGTAGTTCATTTAATTGAAGACCATGCAAAAAAAGCAGAGGTTCCGGCGCGTTTTGCGGCAACAAAGCTGGTAGAAGGGGATAAACTGATTTTACAGCAGCTTGGACTGGACCAGAATGAAGAAGAAACACTGGAACACATGATTCATGAAATGGAAGAAGAATGTGCAAAAGACCGGGAAGCAGCCCTTGCCGATATGCGTTTTAAATTTATCGAAAAAGTGTGTACGCAGACCGTTGTTAAGCCAACAGAAAGCAAGGCACACGCAAGAAGTGTAAAGGCGGATAAGATACTGACCGGAAAATATACGGCACTGCCGGCTTTTGCGGCAATTATGGGACTGATTTTCTGGCTGACCTTCGGGGTTATCGGTGCAGGTCTTTCGGACTGGCTGAGTGTTGGAATTGATATTGTAACGGATTTTGCTGACCGTGCATTAACGGCGTATGGGTTAAATCCGGTTGTACATTCCCTGATTATTGACGGTATTTTTGCCGGCGTCGGCAGCGTTTTGTCGTTTTTGCCGATTATTGTAGTGCTGTTCTTCTTTTTATCAATTTTGGAAGACAGCGGATACATGGCACGAATTGCATTTGTAATGGATAAACTGCTACGTAAAATTGGATTGTCCGGCAGAAGCTTTGTGCCGATGATTATCGGCTTTGGCTGTTCTGTACCGGCGATTATGGCAACGAGAACGCTTTCCTCAGAACGTGACAGAAAGATGACGATTCTTTTAACACCGTTTATGAGCTGTTCAGCAAAACTGCCGATTTATGCACTGTTTACATATGCGTTTTTTCCTAAATACCGTGCATTAGTGATGGTGGGACTGTATTTTACAGGGATTATCGTGGGTGTTTTATTTTCACTGCTGCTAAAGAATACGGCATTTCAGGGTGAACCGGTTCCGTTTGTTATGGAACTGCCAAACTACCGTCTGCCGAGTTTAAAAAGTGTGGGGATGTTAATCTGGGATAAAGCAAAGGACTTTATTACAAAGGCATTTACGATTATTTTCATGGCATCAATTGTCATCTGGTTTTTACAGACGTTTGATGTACGACTAAATGTTGTCGTGAATTCCAAAGACAGTCTGCTGGCATTAATCGGCGGCTTTGCGGCACCGGTTTTTGCACCGCTGGGATTTGGCGATTGGAGAATTTCTACCGCACTGATTACGGGATTTACCGCAAAGGAGAGTGTGGTCAGTACGCTTACAGTTTTATTCGGTGGAGATATGAGTGCATTAAATACCTTATTTACACCATTTTCGGCACTGGTATTTTTAGTATTTACTCTGTTATATACACCGTGTGTTGCGGCGATTGCATCCGTAAAAAGAGAAATGGGAACAGCGCGTTCAGCATTTTTAGTCGTAATCATGCAGTGTGTGATTGCATGGATTGTAGCATTTGCGGTCAGATTGATTGGAATGTTTGCAGGTTTTTAACAGAATTGGAGAAGTGTGAAAAATATGCTTGATAGCATATTTTTCACACAGCACTTTGTGCCGCAGG
>ERZ791796.1756-NODE-1756-length-11738-cov-3.167594_pt1 | contig 11738 bp, 8 predicted proteins | sample MGYA00510311_ERZ791796 | MGnify/ENA primary metagenome ERZ791796 (study PRJEB30046, sample SAMN00792042) | human gut metagenome | study: EMG produced TPA metagenomics assembly of the A metagenome-wide association study of gut microbiota in type 2...
TACATGTACCCATGTCCGCAAGTCTGGAATCCGTCTTGAAGATTGTCACCTTTCACGGTACTGTATGTGTAGGACGATGGGAGAGAGTTAAAGTCACCGCAAACCAGTATAGGGTAGGGGGTGGTGCGGATTAATTGTTCCAAAGTCTTTGCCTGTGCCGCACGTTTCCTGAAGTTTTCGTTGAGTCCCTCCAACAATTGCCTGGCCACTGCTTCCTCTCTGCCTGTCAGTTCGTTTTTAGCCAGTTCCCTTTCCAGCCTGCGCTTATTTTGGCTGACCTCCGTTGTTTGCAGGTGGTTATTGAAAACACGAACCGTTTGTCCGTCTACGTCCAGGTCGCACCACATACTGCAATTCCTTGAGTCCGGATAAGTGATCAGTTTGCTGTCCTTCACCGGATATTTGCTGAATAAAGCTATCTGCAGGATGGAGATGCTGTCCGGAGCTTGCGGGATAATGACGTATTGCCAGTTTGCAAAAGTGTTTCGTATGCTGTCTGCGGTGAAATATCGGTTAGCGGCAAACTCTTGAAGACAGACGATGTCCACTTGATGCTCTTCCATGTATTTCGCGATTTCTTTGCACGAGTACCCCGATTGCTCGTTACCGAAACTGTCTACGTTATACGTCGCTATTTTCAAAGTTTTTCCACTTGCAATAATCATAACAACATTTTATTATGCTTTATATATTATCAGTCTATTAAAAATAGTTTAAAACAATAGTTGGACTATAGTCTAGTATTGATTCCATTTTGTTTTCACTAATTGAATACTCACGGGAAAGGAGGCATCTTCATGAGTGCTGAAAATCTTTTTACAACATCACGAATTGAAAACGTCAATCAGATCATTGCTGAACTTTACGACGATTCAATTCTTCTTGAAAAACGGATGGAGAGTTTTTTCCTGAACCTGAACAATATTGTTTTTTTTGAAAAAGCAAATTTTTTGTTTTACCAAAAGCAGGGACAGAATTACAAAACCCATTCCATCTACACCATCAACTGGAATGATGAACAGAAACGGCGATATCAGGAAGAATACTGCCATATGGACGATGTTCTGTCGATTCTGGACTCCGACAGTAATGTAACTTTCCTGACCAACCAGCTGTTCAATCAGGAGGTTCGAAAAAATTCTCTTTATTTTCAGGAATTTCTACTTCCCATGGGGCTGCATGATTCCATTGAAACGAATTTTTCGATTCGGAACCGGGATCTGCGGGGTGTGTTTTCCATCCACCGATCCAACGATAAAAAAAATTTCCTGCCAGATGAATTAAGCCTTGTCCGGTTATTCCAGCCGCATTTCTGCAACGTATTTAAAAATTACGGGCGGGAGCTCAACATCGGACGGGCATTTCATGTACTGGAAAATTACAACTGCATCGGAATCGGCTGTTTTGACGATAAACTGAATTTTATCGGGTGCAACACAACCTACCATACATACATGGAGAATCATGGATTTGCAGATTTATCCAACAACCCCATTTCCAATTGTTTTCGCTCTCTTTGCCGTCAGCTGCTCCGTTCTGGAAGCATTACCGGACAAAATATCGAATACAAGATGGAAAACAGCCCTTTGTTTCTGGAGGTAAGCCGCTCCCATCTTAAGGAGGGACCAGACAACGACTGCTTTGTATGTCTGTTCTTCGATTTATCCTATGTGATGGATCGTACTCTTTCCCAGATCAGCCGGGATTTTTCCCTGACGAACCGAGAAGTAAATGTTTTAAGCCTTTTACTGCGCGGCTATTCCAACGATCAGATATCTTCCACCCTCTTCGTCAGCATCCCTACTGTCAAAAAGCATCTGGCTTCCATTTATTCCAAAATGGAAATCAAGAGCCAGAAGCAAATTCTGGAACGCATTCATTTCTACGACAAATAATTTTCGCATTAATCTTGTTTAACCACGAAAAAAGGGAGTCCGCTCATCCTGCAGACTCCCTTTTTCGTGCCCCTTTTTACTCTAGCTTTCCTCCTTGCTCTTCCTGGGTGTCTCTTTTTTCGTTCTTGATCTCCCAATGAATCAAAAATGTAAGCATTGCCCGAAGGACAATGATGGCTCCCAAAATTCCAAGTTCCGACCATTCCCGTACCACAACCGTCCTGAGTACCTCGCCGCCCATCTTAAATTCCAACGCCAGCGCAATTCCCTGTGCCAGATTCAGGCGGATCAGCTGACGCTTGTTTCGTATCCACTGAACAAAGCAGGATACCGCTGTCGAAACCAGCACAATGATTCCAAACAATTCTAGCACGACCGTGCATATCTGTACCAAATTCTCTAACAACCAGTCTAATACTTTAATTACTTCTCCCATTACCCCTTCCTTTCCAGGTATTCTTCCCTTCTCGCTTGTGCTAATTTTATCCATTTCCTGTAGCTCAGTAAATGCGTAAACCTACTGAACCGCTACAATTTTCTTTACTATACACGCCCCATTTCAAATATGCAACTTGATTTTTATTCTGTTTTCATCTTGACAATGAAACGTGAAACTGCTACAATCCAGCTATACAAACCACTTTTGATTTGTGATAAATCTATTTTTAGTATATATGTTTTATTTCATTCATAAATATTCAGGAGGTTTTGATATGTTATTTCTCAGCGAACAAGAAATGTGGCAGTCCGTCACCTTAGAGGATGTCATGGACGCAATCGAAGATGCGTATGCGATTCACAAAAGCGGCAATTATAAGATGCCGGATCGTTTTATCGCACAGCGTGATAAAAATATGATGCTCTATATGCCGTGTTTTCTGGATTCCGTCATCGGTACAAAGATGTTATCCGAATTTCCGGACAATCCCTCTCTGGGAATTCCGTATCTGAACGGACTTATGATTTTAAATAACGCAAAGACCGGTCTGCCGAAGGCGATTATGAACGGAAGTGTCCTGACCGCAATGCGGACCGGTGCGGTCGGCGGTGTCGCACTGCGCTATCTGGCTCCAGAGGATGCTGCCTCAGTTGGTCTGGTTGGCTGCGGTATGCAGGGACTACACCAGCTTCTCTATGCCTGCGAGGTGCGCCCGATCACAGATATTTATCTGTATGACGCATACGCTAAGGATCTTTCCGGCTTTATCGAGCGCTTATCGGCGCGTCTGGCATCGTTTGGAAAAAACGACATCCAGATTCATACCTGCGCGGATACACGTGAACTGGCTGAGCACAGCCGCGTCCTGATCTCCGCCACCCAGGCGGTCGATCCGGTCTACCCGGATGATGAAGAGCTGCTTCGCGGCAAATGCTTTGTTGCCATCGGCTCCTGGCGTCCGGAACGGCGCGAACTGCCGGATGCGGTGTGGAAACTCGTCAAGAACGCGTACACCGAGCTTCCGTATGCCTGCGAGGAGAGCGGCGATCTGAAAATTCCGCTGGAAAAGGGCGTTCTGACACAGAAGCGCGTCCACTTTATCGAGGATCTGATCGAAGATACCAAGCAGGGACATCCGCATGAGCAGAACGAGACCCGCTGCTTTAAATCAGTCGGCATGGGACTCTTTGATGTGCGGACGGCACAGCTTATCTATGAAAAAGCATTGGAAAAAGGAATTGGACAAAAACTTAATTTCTAGGAAAAATGGTTGGAATAGAAAAGGCTGTATCACCTACCGCGCGCTTCCATGCGGCAGGCAATACAGCCTTTTTCTTATTGTTATATGTGCATTAATTTTCCAGCATTTTTCTGAATCTATAGACTGGCAAATTTTTTGCTCCATATTCTTCTCTACTTATTTATATAACGGATACTTCTCACACAGTTTCGTCACTTCCGCACGGATGTAATCTGCCTTGTTCTCGAAGTCGGTAGCTGCCAGCCAGATGCACTCTGCAATCACTTCCATGTCCTCTTCTTTCAGTCCACGGGTGGTAACAGCCGGAGTACCGATGCGGACGCCAGAAGTAACAAACGGGCTTCTCGGGTCGTTTGGAACGGTATTTTTGTTCAGGGTAATGTATACTTCATCGCAGCGGTTCTGCAGCTCTTTACCGGAAATATCCATGCCGCGCAGATCAACTAACATCAGGTGGTTATCGGTTCCGCCGGTCAGAATCTTGAATCCCTGCTTCTGAAGTGCGGCTGCCAGCGCTGCTGCATTCTTCTTTACCTGAAGCTGATACTCTTTAAATTCTGGCTTCAGCGCCTCGCCGAAGCAGACTGCCTTGCCAGCAATGATGTGCTCTAACGGACCGCCCTGGGTTCCCGGGAAAATCGCCTTGTTGAAGTTGAACTTCTCAGCTGCTTCCTTATTTGCCAGAATCAGACCACCTCTCGGTCCGCGCAGTGTCTTATGAGTGGTTGTCGTAACAACATCTGCATACGGAATCGGGCTCTGGTGAAGACCGGCTGCTACCAGACCAGCGATATGAGCCATATCGACCATCAGGTATGCGCCTACTTTGTCTGCAATTTCACGGAAACGTTTGAAATCAATCTCTCTTGCATAGGCACTTGCACCTGCAATGATCAGCTTCGGTTTTGCTTCCAGTGCAATGCGCTCTACCTCTTCGTAATCAATCACGCCATTGTCATCGACACCATACGGCACAATGTTGAAATATAAACCGGAGAAATTGACAGGGCTTCCGTGTGTCAGATGTCCGCCGTGATCCAGGTTCATGCCCATAACAGTATCACCCGGTTTCAGCATTGCGATAAATACCGCCATGTTTGCCTGCGCGCCGGAATGCGGCTGTACGTTTGCATAATCACAGCCAAACAGTTTTTTCGCTCTCTCGATCGCGATGGACTCTACAACATCGACACACTGGCATCCGCCGTAGTAACGTTTTCCCGGATATCCCTCCGCATATTTGTTGGTTAATACCGATCCCATCGCCATCATAACCGGCTCCGATACAATATTCTCCGACGCGATCAGCTCCAGGTTTCTTCTCTGACGGGCTGCCTCTGCTTCAATGGCTTCTCCCACTTCCGGGTCTGCCTCTGTAATGAACTTCATTACCTCATCTACCATGTCTGTTTCTCCTATTCTTTTTCTGTCATCCATACAAAATCATCAAGTGGATTTTTCATATATAAATATAAAAACCACTCTTTTGTCTCTCCGGATTTTTTATTTAAAAAAGCCTTTTTCAGGTCTCATTAAATACTGTCACCAGACGCTTCTTATGCCAGCAGCGCTTCCGCCATCTGCTCCAGCGACGGAATATCGCTCTCCTTGAGCGCCCCGCGAACCGTAACGACCGGTTCAACCACCGTGATCTCCTTCATCGCATCCAGCATTCCCTTCATCGTGCGCGCTGCACTCGGCGCCCAGGAACCGTTTTCAATCAGGGCAACGGTGCGTTTCTGGTAATTCTTGCTCTGTAAGTGGTGCAGGAAATCTGCCATAACCGGCATCACACCCGCGTCATAGGACGGTGCTGCCAATACAATTTTTCCATACCGGAATGCATCTTCCAGCGCCTCCGCCATATCACCGCGCGCCAGATCCGCGATTGCCACTTTCGGGCATTCTTTTTTCTCAAGAATTTCCTTGGATTTCTTCGCCGCATCCTCGGTGTTGCCATGCAGGGACGCATATGCGATAAATACACCCTCAGACTCGACGCCGTAGCTGCTCCAAATCTGGTATTTTTCAAGCACATGACCGATCGTCTCTTTCAGAACCGGTCCATGCAGCGGGCAGATGATCTGGATCTCAAGACCGGCTTCTTTCTTAAGAAGTGCCTGCACCTGCATTCCATATTTTCCTACAATATTGAAATAATACCGTCTCGCCTCGCAGTCCCAGTCCTCATCCACATCAAGCGCACCGAACTTGCCGAAACCGTCGGCGCTGAACAGCACCTTGTCGCAGGAATCATAGCTTACCATAACCTCCGGCCAGTGTACCATCGGTGCCATGACGAACGTCAGCTCATGGCGCCCCAGTTTCAGGGTATCGCCCTCCTTGACCGTCAGCGCACGGCTGGTATCAAGATCAAAGTACAGTTTCAGCATCGGAAATGTCTTCGCATTGCCTACCAATGTGATTTCCGGATACCGTTCTACGACTGCCTGGATACTTGATGCATGATCCGGCTCCATGTGGCTGATTACCAGATAATCCGGGGTTCTTCCAGCCAGTGCGGTTTCCAGATTTTCCAGAAATTCCGTCTGTTTGCGCTTGTCTACCGTATCCATGATCGCGATCTTTTCATCCATAATCACGTATGAGTTATATGAAATACCATTTGGCACCTGATACTGCCCCTCAAATAAGTCATGGTCGTTTACACCGATGTAGCGAATATCTTCTGTGATCATCTCCTGCTTCCTCCTGTTCTTTTCGCAGCTGCTCCATCTCTTTACAGCTGCCTCTTTTTGTTCTCACAGGCATCTCGCATCCTGCTGTCAGCCTGCCTTATGATTTCATCCGTTACCTCTGACTGACTCTGAATCAGTCTTTCTCCTCAATCGCCATAATCATATCCACGCGTCTCTGATGGCGTCCGCCCTCAAATTCTGCGTTGATCCACTCGTCAACGATCATCTTCGCAAGCTCACTTCCTACCACGCGGGCGCCGAAGCAGAGTACATTGGCATCGTTGTGGCGGCGGGACATCACCGCTGTGTACGGCTCGCTGCATACGCAGGCGCGCACGCCTTTTACCTTGTTAGCTGCCAGTGAAATACCAAGACCGGTACCGCAGATTGCGATACCCAGATCGGCTTCGCCGGAAACAACTGCACGACCTACCTTCTCTCCATAAACTGGATAATCACAGCTCTCGCTGCTGTCTGTACCCAGATTTAACACTTCGATTCCTTTTTCTTTCAGGAAATCCACAATAATGTTCTTCAGTTCTACCGCCGAATGGTCATTTCCAATCGCAATTTTCATCTCATCTTCTCCTCATCTGACTGACTTCCGGAACAAATGATATAGTCCGGTCATTATGAAATCATTTTAGTAAAGTTGCCGGGCAATGTCAAGACTGTGAAAATCTCAGAAATACATAAAAAGAGCGCAGAGGAAGCTCTTTCGCACTTCTCCGCGCCCTATTGTTTCTTCTATATAATAGTTATAAATCCGCCGTAAGACGTTTTCCGCTTACGCGCTATGGACAGCCGAAGCCGTCAGCTTGCCATCCGAAAGCCCGATCTCTATCGTATCGCCCGCACGGACGCCGTCCGCCAGAATCAGCTTCGCTGCCAGTGTCTCAACGTTCTTCTGCAGGTACCGTTTCAGCGGTCTTGCACCGTAAACCGGATCGTAGCCATTTTCAATGATGAAATCCTTTGCCTCGTCCGTCAGGGCAATCTTTAACTCCTTATCCGCCAGACGTTTGTTGACATCTGCAATCAGAAGCTCAATGATGCCTCCGATGTTGCCTTTCGTCAGCGGCTTAAAGAGAATAATCTCATCCAGACGGTTCAGAAACTCCGGACGGAAGTGAGCTCTCAAGTCATGCATAACGGAGCTTTCCGCCTCCGGCTTGATCTGTCCCTTTTCATCGATGCCGTCCAGCAGATACTGGGAACCGATGTTGGAGGTCATAATCAGGATCGTATTCTTGAAATCGACAGTTTTGCCGGTCGAATCCGTGATACGTCCATCATCCAGAACCTGCAGCAGGACGTTAAATACATCCGGGTGCGCTTTCTCAACCTCATCGAAGAGGACAACGGAATACGGTTTGCGCCGTACTGCCTCGGTCAGCTGACCGCCCTCGTCATATCCGACATATCCTGGCGGCGCTCCGATCAGACGGGAAACGGAATGTTTCTCCATGTATTCACTCATATCGATACGAACCATGTTGTTCTCATCGTCAAATAATGCCTCTGCCAGCGCTTTTGCAAGCTCTGTCTTGCCGACACCGGTCGGACCTAAGAACAGGAACGAACCGATTGGTTTCGTCGGATCCTTGATGCCCGCTTTGGAACGGATAATCGCCTCCGTCACCTTGGTAACGCCCTCATCCTGTCCGATAACACGTTTATGCAGCAGTTCGTCCATATGCAGGGTCTTGCTGCGCTCGCTCTCAGTCAGTTTGGCAACCGGAATACCGGTCCACTTCGAAATAATCCGGGCAATCTCATCCTCGGTGACACTCTCATGTACCAGACTGAGATCCTGATTTTTCACTTTCTCTTCCTCTTCCGCCAACTGTTTCTGCAGTTCCGGCAGCTTGCCGTACTGGAGTTCAGCCGCTTTGTTGAGGTCATACGCCTGCTGCGCTGCCTGAATCTCGCCATTTACATGCTCAATCTCTTCACGCAGTTTGGACAGCTTATCAACGGAAGATTTTTCATTTTCCCACTGGGCTTTCTGGGTCGAAAAGCTGCTCTTGAGTTCTGCCAGTTCTTTCTGCAGTTCTGCCAGGCGATCCTGACTTAAGCGGTCAGTCTCTTTCTTAAGCGCAGCCTCTTCAATCTGCAGCTGCATGATACGTCTCGACAGTTCATCCAGCTCCGCCGGCATTGAATCCATCTCGGTCTTGATCATCGCGCACGCTTCATCAACCAGGTCGATCGCCTTATCCGGAAGAAAACGATCCGTGATATAACGATCCGAGAGGATTGCCGCCGATACAAGCGCAGAGTCGGTAATCTTGACCCCGTGGTAAACCTCATATCTCTCTTTCAGACCACGCAGAATGGAAATCGTATCTTCCACAGTCGGCTCATCAACGTGAACCGGCTGGAAACGACGTTCCAGAGCTGCGTCTTTTTCGATGTATTTACGGTACTCATCCAGGGTCGTCGCACCGATACAGTGCAGTTCACCTCTAGCCAGCATAGGCTTCAGCATATTCCCGGCGTCCATCGCGCCCTCGGATTTGCCCGCACCGACGATCGTATGCAGCTCATCGATAAACAGAATAATCTGTCCTTCGCTCTTCTTGACCTCGTCAAGCACCGCTTTCAGTCTCTCTTCGAACTCGCCGCGGTACTTCGCGCCCGCCATCAGAGCGCCCATATCCAGGGCAAACAATTTCTTGTCCTTCAAGCCCTCCGGGACATCGCCGCGCACGATACGCTGTGCCAGTCCTTCGACAACGGCTGTCTTACCGACGCCAGGTTCACCAATCAGAACCGGGTTGTTTTTCGTCTTTCTGGAGAGAATCATAACCACGTTACGGATCTCACTGTCACGGCCGATGACCGGATCGAGCTTCTGATCTCTCGCACGTTCCACCAGATCGTAACCGTACTTATTTAAAGTGTCATACGTTGCCTCCGGATTATCGCTGACGACACGCTGGTTGCCGCGCACTGTCGAAAGCGCCTGCAAAAAACTCTCTTTCGTAATGCCGTAGAGACGGAACAGTTCCTTGACCGCCTTATTCGGCTGTTTTAACATCGCCAGAAATAAGTGCTCGACGGAAACATACTCGTCACCCATCGCCTTGGCTTCGTCCTCCGCGTTCACCAGCACCTTGTTGGCATCGTTGGAGAAATACACCTGACCGCCGGATACCTTCGGCAGCTTTCCAATCGCCTGCTGCACCTCATCACGGAACTGGTCGCCCGAGATTCCCATCTTTGTTATTAATTTAAAAATCAAGCTGTCTTCCACAGTCAAAAGACTGTACAGCAAATGTTCCTGATCAATCTGCTGGTTTCCATATTCATACGCCAGCTTTTCCGTATTTTGAACGGCTTCCAGAGACTTCTGGGTAAATTTACTGATATTCATAAACCTGCCTCCTTTCGAACAATCTGTGAAAACCTTTTGGTCTCCTTTTGTTCTAGCAGTAATATAACACTTGTTGTTAGCACTGTCAAGAGTAGAGTGCTAATTTTTTGTGAGGAATTTGTGAAAACTTTTTTTTTAAACATTTTCATGTAAGCATATCTTTCTTGCTGATTTACCTGTTTTATGTTACATTTATTATCAACAACTCGATCTGTTTTTTAACTATAAACCCTGCATTTACATGAAAGTTGAATCTAACTTATGAATCATCCATCCAACGAAAATATCCCATCAAGAAGCTTTTCTTATCATGCCTTTAACTTTACCTTTTTGCTTCTTCTGGCAGTATTTTTCATTTCCTTATACACCGTTGCACTGCTGAAAAGCAACAGCCGCATCACCCTGAGCGCCGCCGTAGAACGGAATATTTCCTGTTCGGACGCGGTTCACCGGGCGATATCAAGCCGGCTGACGCGGGCAGATTTTGAACAGATCAATACAAAATCCGATATGAGCTCCGCGCAGTATCGAAGCCTGCAGTCTTATTTAAATGAGCTTCGCAGCCTCAATTCGACGCGCTACTTATACACTGCCAAGCGTGGACCGGGCGGAAAACCCATCTACCTGATCGATGGCCTGGATCTGGAAGCACCTGATTTTGCTTATCCGGGCACCTACCTGGAAGAGGAAATGGTTCCGTATCTGGAAGCTGCCCTCTCCGGCAAAACGATCCACTCACAAAAGATCATTGATACCACATGGGGGCATATTTTTACCGCCTGCTATCCGGTCATTGCCTCCGACGGAACCAATGACATTCTCGGTGCCCTCTGTATCGAGATTGATATGGAAGACACTTACCGATCGATTGAGGCGATCAACCGTTCCTCCTTTAGAATCGCCGCTGCCGCGAGCATGATAGCACTTCTGCTAATTGTTATTTCCTATTTTTATACAAAGAAACAGAAGTCCAGAGAACTCACCCAGCAGCAGCTTCTGGAACAGACCGCAAAAGCAGCAGAGGCAGCCAACAAGGCGAAATCGACCTTCCTGTTCAATATGTCGCATGATATCCGGACACCGATGAATGCGCTCCTCGGTTACGCAGAACTTGCCAGAAACCATCTGCAGGAACCGGAAAAAATCGGTGAATATATGGACAAGATCCATATTTCCGGTGAAAAGATGCTCTCTATCATCAACAATATTCTTCAGTTTTCACAGATTGAGAATAACCAGATACACATTGAAGAAACCTCCATCCAGACTGAGAAAAGTTTTGATTCCTGTATCGTCATGGTTCAGACTGCCCTGGAAGAAAAACAGCAGCATTTTCATGTGACTAAGGACATTTCGTACCCATATATCTACATTGACACGACGTATATGTCCGAAATTGTATTGAATATTTTGAGCAATGCGATCAAATATACCGCCAAGGGCGGGACGATCTCCTGTGCCCTCCGCCAGGAGCCTGGTGAAACGGACGGCTGGTGTATCACAGAAATCGCAATCACCGATACCGGCATCGGCATTTCCGAGGAATTCCAGTCGCATATTTTTGAATCATTTTCACGGGAGCGTTCTTCCACCGTCAGCGGCATTGAAGGCACCGGGCTTGGCATGGGAATCGTGAAAAATCTGGTGGATCTGATGCATGGAACGATCGAGGTAAAGAGCAAGCTCGGAGAAGGTTCAACGTTCACCGTCCGGATCCCATGCCGGATTTCCTCGCGGGAGGAAACAGAGCCTACCGCATTCGATGAAACAGCTGCCCAGACTCTATCCGGCTGCCGGATTCTTCTTGCGGAGGATAATGATCTGAACGCCGAAATTTCCATCGAACTTTTGACCCGCGAGGGGCTTTTGGTCGAACGGGCAAATGACGGGGTTGCCTGCCTGGAAATGCTGCAAAAAGCGCCGGAAGATTATTATGATTTGATTCTGATGGATGTTCAGATGCCAGTTTTCTCATTGCTCTGAAGTGTGCCTGACCACCGGCTGGTGACATATCAAGCAGGAAGTCTTTTGCAAATGTTCCATCCTGAATATCGGAAAGAATTTT
>ERZ791796.1767-NODE-1767-length-11659-cov-6.601172_pt1 | contig 11659 bp, 8 predicted proteins | sample MGYA00510311_ERZ791796 | MGnify/ENA primary metagenome ERZ791796 (study PRJEB30046, sample SAMN00792042) | human gut metagenome | study: EMG produced TPA metagenomics assembly of the A metagenome-wide association study of gut microbiota in type 2...
TGATTGCCGAAAAACGTTATGATGTAGGTAAGGGCACGGTGCTCGAACTGAACAGCTCTCAAGTATCATTGACGCAGGCACAACTCACCTACAATCAATCAATATACGATTACCTGGTTGCTAAGGCAGATCTCGATCAGGTGTTGGGAAAAGAATAAAGATAGACAACTAAAAAATTACAACTAAGGAATATGAAAAAAGGTATCCAATTAGTAGCCTTGCTGTTAGCAGCGTTCATGGGCTCGTGTACAGGTGGAAAAGACAAAGCAGCTGTGGCAGCACAAGCGGACGAGAAACCCATTGTGAAACTGGCAGATGTAAAAGCCCGTCCCGTAGATCAGATACAGGATTACACGGCAACGGTAGAAGCGGAAGTGAAAAACAATATAGCCCCTTCCTCTCCCGTGCGTATCGACCAGATCTTTGTAGAAGTGGGCGACCGTGTATCCAAAGGCCAGAAATTAGTGCAGATGGATGCGGCTAATCTGAAACAAACCAAGTTGCAACTGGATAATCAGGAAATCGAATTTAAGCGTATCGACGAACTTTATAAAGTGGGTGGCGCTTCCAAATCGGAATGGGATGCTTCGAAGATGCAGCTCGACGTGAAAAAGACGGCTTATAAGAATCTGTTGGAGAATACCGCTTTGCTAAGCCCCATCAATGGCGTGGTTACTGCACGCAACTATGATAACGGCGATATGTATAGTGGTGGAAACCCGGTATTGGTTGTAGAGCAGATCACTCCGGTGAAACTTCTTATCAATGTTTCCGAAACCTACTTTACCAAAGTGAAGAAAGGCGCGCCCGTAGATGTGAAGCTGGATGTATACGGCGACGAAGTATTCACCGGAAATATCAGTCTGATTTACCCTACGATAGACGCTGCTACCCGCACGTTCCAGGTAGAAATCAAGCTGGATAATAGAGACCAGCGTGTGCGTCCGGGAATGTTTGCCCGTGCTACATTAAACTTCGGCACAGCGGACAACGTGGTTGTTCCCGATCTGGCCATTGTTAAGCAGGCAGGTTCCGGCGACCGTTATGTCTTTGTATATAAAGATGGTAAAGTATCTTATAATAAGGTAGAGTTAGGTCGGCGTATGGGTACGGAATACGAGTTGAAATCCGGTGTGCCCGATAATTCTCAAGTTGTAGTTGCCGGTCAGTCGCGTTTGGTGAATGGCATGGAAGTGGCAGTTGAGAAATAAATCACTAACAAATTAATCCCTTACAAAAATGAGTTTATACGAAGGTGCGGTTAAGAAACCGATTATGACCTCCCTCTGCTTTTTGGCAGTGGTGATTTTTGGTCTTTTCTCTTTGTCCAAATTGCCTATCGACTTGTATCCGGATATTGATACAAATACGATCATGGTGATGACCGCTTATCCCGGTGCAAGTGCTTCGGATATAGAAAACAACGTTACTCGTCCGCTTGAGAATACCTTGAATGCGGTGAGCAACCTGAAACATATCACCTCCCGTTCTTCCGAAAATATGTCATTGATTACGCTGGAGTTCGAGTTCGGTAACGATATTGACGTTCTGACCAATGATGTGCGTGATAAGCTCGACATGGTAAGCTCGCAGCTTCCCGACGATGTCGAGAATCCGATCATCTTCAAGTTCAGTACGGATATGATTCCTATCGTGCTGCTTTCCGTACAGGCCAATGAGAGCCAGTCGGCGCTTTACAAAATATTGGACGACCGTGTAGTTAACCCCTTGGCACGTATTCCGGGAGTCGGAACCGTGTCCATCAGTGGTGCTCCGCAGCGTGAGATTCAGGTATATTGCGACCCTAACAAGTTGGAAGCATACAACCTGACCATCGAATCCATCAGCTCCATTATCGGAGCGGAGAACAAGAACATTCCCGGCGGTAACTTCGATATCGGTAGTGAAACCTACGCGTTGCGGGTGGAAGGAGAGTTCGATGATTCCCGGCAGTTGGCGGATGTCGTAGTAGGTACTCACAATGGAGCGAACGTCTTCTTGCGTGATGTGGCCCGGATAGTCGATACCGTAGAAGAACGCGCGCAGGAAACCTATAATAACGGTGTGCAAGGCGCCATGATTGTTGTTCAGAAACAATCCGGAGCCAATTCGGTAGAAATCTCCAAGAAAGTGGCCGAAGCGCTGCCGAGACTTCAGAAGAACCTGCCGAGCGATGTAAAGATCGGTGTCATTGTCGATACCTCCGACAACATCCTGAATACAATCGACAGTTTGACCGAAACCGTTGTCTACGCCTTGCTGTTCGTTGTCATCGTTGTGTTCCTCTTCTTGGGACGCTGGCGTGCGACGTTGATTATCTGTATCACCATTCCGCTTTCTTTGATAGCCTCGTTCATTTACCTGGCGATTAGCGGAAACACGATCAATATTATCTCGCTTTCGTCACTTTCCATCGCTATCGGTATGGTGGTGGACGATGCGATTGTGGTACTTGAGAATGTGACAACCCATATCGAGCGTGGTTCCGACCCCAAACAAGCTGCCGTGCATGGAACCAATGAGGTGGCGATTTCCGTAATTGCCTCTACCTTGACCATGATTGCCGTGTTCTTCCCGTTGACTATGGTGAGCGGTATGTCCGGTGTACTTTTCAAACAGCTCGGTTGGATGATGTGTGCCATCATGTTTATCTCTACGGTTGCTGCTTTGTCATTGACCCCCATGCTCTGTTCCCAGTTGCTTCGTTTGCAGAAAAAGCCGTCAAAGCTGTTCAAGCTCTTCTTCACCCCGATTGAAAAAGCGTTGGACGGACTCGACACTTGGTATGGCAAGATGTTGAATTGGGCGGTTCGCCATCGTCCGATAGTCATTACGGGGTGTATCGCTTTCTTCGTTGTCAGCTTGCTGTGTGCAAAGGGGATTGGTACGGAGTTCTTCCCGGCACAAGATAATGCCCGTATCGCCGTACAGTTGGAATTGCCTATCGGAACACGAAAAGAGATCGCTCAGGAGCTTTCGCAGAAACTGACCAATCAATGGCTGACGAAGTATAAAGACATTATGAAAGTCTGCAACTATACCGTAGGGCAGGCCGATTCGGACAACACATGGGCTTCTATGCAGGACAACGGTTCGCATATCATCTCATTCAATATCAGTCTGGTAGATCCGGGTGATCGTGATATCACATTGGAAGCTGTCTGCGACGAGATGCGTGAAGACTTGAAAGCCTATCCGGAATTCAGCAAAGCGCAAGTTATACTCGGAGGTAGCAATACGGGTATGTCTGCTCAGGCCAGTGCCGATTTTGAGGTGTACGGATACGATATGGCTTTGACTGACAGCGTGTCAGCCCGTCTGAAACGTGAACTGTTGAAAGTGCCGGGAGTGACTGAGGTGAACATCAGCCGTAGCGATTATCAGCCGGAATATCAGGTGGACTTCGACCGTGAGAAACTGGCAATGCACGGACTGAACCTTTCGACAGCCGGTAACTATCTGCGTAACCGGATCAATGGTGCGGTTGCTTCGAAATATCGTGAAGACGGAGACGAGTATGACATTAAAGTGCGTTATGCGCCGGAATACCGTACAAGTCTGGAAAGTCTGGAGAACATCCTTATTTATAATGCGCAAGGACAATCTGTCCGTGTGAAAGATGTCGGAAAGGTAGTCGAGCGCTTTGCACCTCCTACTATCGAACGTAAAGACCGTGAACGTATCGTGACCGTTTCTGCTGTAATCTCCGGTGCGCCGTTGGGCAACGTAGTGGCTGCCGGTAACGAGATCATCGACAAGATGGACATACCGGGAGAAGTGACTATTCAGGTTGCCGGTTCGTTCGAAGACCAGCAGGATTCGTTCCGCGATTTGGGAACGCTTGGTATTCTGATAGTCATTCTTGTATTTATCGTGATGGCGGCGCAGTTCGAGTCGCTCACCTATCCGTTCATAATCATGTTCTCTCTGCCGTTTGCGTTTAGCGGTGTCTTGATGGCACTCTTCTTTACGGGCAGTACGTTGAGCGTCATGAGCCTGTTGGGAGGTATCATGCTGATTGGTATTGTGGTGAAGAACGGTATTGTGCTCATCGACTACATCACCCTTTGTCGGGAACGCGGGCTGGCAGTTGTAAATTCTGTGGTAACTTCCGGTAAGAGCCGTCTTCGTCCGGTATTGATGACCACAGCCACAACCGTTCTCGGTATGATTCCGATGGCTATCGGTGGTGGTCAGGGTTCTGAGATGTGGAGTCCGATGGCAATTGCCGTAATCGGTGGTTTGACAATATCGACCGTGTTGACATTGATTCTGATTCCTACTTTGTATTGTGTCTTTGCAGGAACCGGCATCAAGAACCAGCGTCGTAAGCTTCGTCGCCAACGCGAATTGGACACTTACTTCCAGGAGCATAAAAATGATATTATTAAGAAATAACAAGAAAGAAATATGAAATCAGTACTGATAACATTCGACCAGGCCTATTACGAACGAATCATGTCATTGCTCGACCGTTTGGGATGTCGTGGCTTCACCTACCTTGAGAAGGTGCAGGGACGTGGTTCGAAGACGGGCGACCCGCATTTCGGAAGTCACGCCTGGCCAAGTATGTGCTCGGCCATCATCACGGTAGTCGAAGATCACAAAGTAGATCCATTGCTGGATACGCTGCATAAGATGGACCTGGAAACGGAGCAATTGGGTTTGCGCGCGTTTGTATGGAACATTGAGCGGACTATTTGATATCCGTCTACTTTCAGTTGACCAAGCGCGGATTAACACGGATTTATCGCAGATTGAATGTAATCATTGCGAAAATCTGTGTTAATCCGCGCTTAATTATTATTTCCGACACCGCTTTTTCTTACTGCTTTTATCTATCTTTGCGGTCGTTTGGGATTTAGAACATTATGGAGATAATAAAGAACTATTTGAAATATTCGTTGTGGTTTGTATTGATTGTCTTTGCAGCCTTATTGGGGCTTCATTGGCTTCCGGCCATTACCATCGACGGACATACGATGCGTCGCGTGGATTTGTTGAGCGACCTTCGTTATCCGGAACCGGAGTCTGTTGCTGCCGATTCGGACAGTATACCCTTGCCACCTGTGATAAAACCGGTTTTTGTAGATACCTGCCGTGCCGGAATGACTTGCATTGAAGATTACAGTGATTCCACTCATCGGGGCATGGCTCCTTTTTATGAAGCTCTCAATCGCCTTTCTTCCGGTTCCGAAGACGACAATCTGGTACGTATAGCTGTATTCGGCGACTCCTTTATAGAAGCTGATATCTTTACGGCCGATCTCCGAGAAATGCTTCAAAAACGGTTTGGAGGGTGCGGTGTCGGTTTCGTGACCATCACCTCCATGACAAGCGGTTACCGTCCTACGGTGCGGCATACATTTGGCGGATGGTCCAGCCATGCGGTGACGGACAGTGTCTATTTCGACAGGAAGAAGCAGGGGATTTCCGGACATTATTTCGTTCCCCGGAGTGGCGCATACGTGGAACTGCGTGGACAAGACAAATACGCTTCGTTGCTTGATACCTGTCAGCGTGCTTCCATCTTCTTTTACAATAAAGACTCCCTTCATCTTTCCGCCCGTGTGAACAAAGGAGAAAGCCGTAACTATTCGCTGTCCCCTTCGGGCGGTTTACAGGAAGTGCGGGTGGACGGACGCATCGGTTCCATACGTTGGACGGTGGACCGTGCCGACTCTACGCTCTTTTATGGATTGGCGATGGATGGAAAGCAAGGAATAATTCTCGATAACTTCTCGCTGCGCGGCAGTTCCGGACTTTCCCTGCGCGGCATTCCGCAGCAAATGTTGAAACAGTTTAACCGCCAGCGTCCTTACGACCTGATTATTCTTGAATATGGATTGAATGTCGCAACGGAACGCGGACGCAATTACGATAATTACCAGAAAGGGCTGCTGACAGCTATCGAACATCTCAAAACGTGTTTCCCGCAGGCGGGAATCCTGTTGTTGAGCGTGGGCGACCGTGATTACAAGAACGAAAACGGCGACCTCCGCACCATGCCGGGAGTCAAGAACCTGATTCGTTATCAGCAGAATATTGCCGCCGAAAGCGGTATCGCATTCTGGAATATGTTCGAGGCTATGGGAGGAGAAGGGAGTATGGCAAAACTTGTCCATGCCAAACCGTCTATGGCAAACTATGATTATACACATATCAACTTCCGTGGCGGCAAACATTTGGCGGGACTTCTCTATGAGACATTGATATATGGCAAAGAACAATACGACAGGAGGCGTGCTTATGAGAAAGAATAGTCTGTTGTCCTTCTTTGTGCTTGTTCTGGCAGGCATTTTGTTTGCTCCTTGTTCTCTTTCGAGGATGATGGCGCAAGACCGTATCCCCGTTTGTCCTCCATTGAACAAGGTGCAGAAAGGCGTCAAACCTTTGCGGGAAATGATTTGGGCGAATGATACCATCCCTGTGCAGACTTCCTTCCCGTCCGCTTTCCGTGAAACCGGGCGAAATGAAATTATCGACAGTATTGCCCTGCTGACACCTGTGCTCGAACGACTCCGTCAAGTACGTGCGGGACTGTCCGAAGATACGGTGCGTATCGTACATATTGGCGACAGCCATATTCGGGGGCATATCTATCCTCAAACCACCGGTATGCGGCTGGCCGAAACCTTCGGTGCTGTTTCCTATATAGATAAAGGAGTGAACGGCGCCACTTGCCTTACTTTCACCCATCCCGACCGCATCGCCGAGATAGCGGCGCTCAAACCCGAATTGCTGATTCTCTCTTTCGGAACCAATGAGAGTCATAACCGGCGTTACAATAGTAATGTGCATTACAACCAGATGGATGAACTTGTCAGACTCCTGCGTGCCGCACTCCCTGATGTGCCTATCCTGCTGACTACTCCGCCCGGTTCGTATGAAAGTTTCCGTCAAAGAAGGCGGAGACGTACGTATGCCGTCAATCCCCGCACGGCGACTGCGGTGGAAACCATTCGCCGCTATGCCGGAGACCATCGTCTGCTGGTGTGGGATATGTATGAGGTAGTCGGCGGCAAAAAACGTGCCTGTAAGAACTGGACGGAAGCGAAGCTGATGCGTCCCGATCATGTGCATTATCTTCCCGAAGGATATATCCTGCAAGGAAATTTATTATACCAAGCCCTTATCAAAGCATACAACGATTATGTTTCCCATTGATATAGATTTCAGTAGATTAAAAGAGGTGTTTACCTACGATCCGCAGGCACCGATGATATTCAGTAGTGGTATCTTTCTTTGGCTGTTTGCCGCTTTTATGGTGGTGTACGTATTGTTGCAACATAAATATACAGCCCGTATCTTGTTTGTCACCCTTTTTTCTTATTACTTCTACTATAAAAGTAGCGGTACTTACTTTTTCCTGCTTGCCATTGTCACGGTTTGCGACTTTCTGTTGGCGCAACTGATGTACCGCACCGAAGGATATTGGAAACGCAAAGGGCTGGTCACCTTGAGTCTGGGTGTCAACTTGGGACTTCTGGCTTACTTTAAATATACCAATTTCTTGGGAGGTGTCATCGCGTCCCTGATGGGGGGAGAGTTCACGGCCCTTGATATATTCCTGCCGGTCGGTATCTCTTTCTTCACGTTCCAGTCGCTGAGCTATACCATCGACGTCTACCGGAAAGAAATCCAGCCGCTGACGAGTCTGCTCGATTATGCCTTTTACGTATCATTCTTCCCGCAGTTGGTGGCAGGTCCTATTGTCCGTGCCCGCGATTTTATTCCGCAAATCAGGAAACCTCTTTTTGTCTCGCAGGAGATGTTCGGACGGGGTATCTTTCTGATTCTTTCCGGCCTGTTCAAGAAAGCCATTATTTCCGATTATATCAGTATTAACTTCGTAGAGCGTATTTTTGAAAATCCGACGCTCTATTCGGGTGTTGAGAATCTGATGGGAGTGTACGGCTATGCCTTGCAGATTTATTGCGACTTTTCCGGATATAGTGATATGGCTATCGGCATCGCACTGTTATTGGGCTTCCACTTCAACCTTAACTTTAATTCTCCTTACAAGTCGGCCTCCATCACCGAATTCTGGCGTCGTTGGCATATCTCTTTGTCCAGTTGGCTGAAAGATTACTTATACATCTCTTTGGGTGGAAACCGGAAAGGGAAGATCCGGCAATATCTGAACCTTATTATTACCATGTTTTTGGGAGGGTTGTGGCATGGAGCTTCCTGGAATTTTGTTCTTTGGGGCACATTTCACGGTGTTGCACTGGCGATGCATAAAATTTGGATGACGATAACCGGACGGAGGAAAGGAGAACAAAGTTACGGTTGGCGACGTGTGTTTGGCATTATCATTACCTTCCACTTTGTCTGTTTCTGCTGGATATTCTTCCGTAACGCCGATTTTCAGAATTCGATGGATATGCTGGGGCAGATATTTACGACTTTCCGTCCCCAACTGTTCCCTCAGTTACTTGAAGGCTATTGGAAAGTATTCGCGCTAATGCTGCTTGGCTTCCTGCTTCATTTTGCTCCCGATAGCTGGGAAAATGCAGTTTGCCGGGGAGTGATTCGCCTGCCGTTCGCAGGCAAAGCTGTGTTGATGGTGGCTTTGATTTATCTTGTTATTCAAATGAAGAGTTCGGAAATACAACCGTTCATTTATTTTCAGTTCTAATTCCGGCTATAGTTCTAATTGAAACCTATAAAAATATCGCCTTATGGAAAATTCTCTCAATTATCAGCCTGTTGCCGACCGTTACGAACGGATGCCTTATAAATATTGCGGCAAAAGTGGTCTGCAACTTCCTCTTATCTCTTTGGGATTGTGGCATAATTTCGGCAGTGTGGACAGTTTCGAGGTAGCGACCGACATGATTAAGTTTGCTTTTGATCATGGAATCACTCATTTTGATTTGGCAAACAATTACGGTCCTGTTCCCGGAAGTGCGGAATCCAATTTCGGCAGGATTCTGCAAGAGAACTTTCGTGGTTATCGGGATGAGATGATTATCTCTTCCAAGGCCGGACATGAAATGTGGGCGGGACCTTATGGCGGCAACAGCTCCCGTAAAAATCTGATGGCGAGCATTGACCAAAGTCTCCGTCGGACAGGTTTGGAGTATTTTGACATCTTTTATAGTCACCGTTATGACGGAGTGACTCCGGTAGAAGAAACCGTCCGGACATTGATTGACATTGTGAAGCAAGGGAAAGCGCTGTATATAGGAATCTCTAAATATCCCCCCGAACAAGCCCGTATCGCCTATGAGATGATGGCAAAAGCCGGTGTACCCTGTCTTATCAGCCAATACCGGTATAGTATGTTCGACCGTGCGGTGGAGGCTGAATCACTTCCTTTGGCGGCGGAATATGGTTCCGGTTTCATCGCTTTTTCTCCTTTGGCGCAAGGATTGTTGACAGATAAATACCTGAACGGCATTCCGGAAGGTTCCCGTGCTGCACGTTCTTCTGGCTTCCTCCAGCGTTCGCAAGTAACTCCCGAAAAAGTAGAAGCCGCCCGGCAATTGAATGAGATTGCCCGTCGTCGTGGACAGACTTTGGCGGAAATGGCTTTGGCATGGGTACTGAAAGATGAACGAATGACATCGGTGATTGTAGGAGCAAGTTCCGTAAAGCAGTTGGCGGACAATCTGAAAACATTGGAGCATTTGGAGTTTGCAGAAGAAGAACTGCAAGAGATTGAACGAATATTATAAAAAATTCCTATCTTTGTAAGAAAGGTATCTTTGTTATAATAAAGAAGAGAGTATGAGCAATAAAATTTATCCGATCGGCATTCAGAACTTTGAGAAGATTCGTCAGGATGGTTATTTCTATATTGATAAAACGGCGTTAATGTATCAAATGGTAAAGACGGGTAGTTATTACTTCCTGAGCCGTCCGCGCCGTTTTGGAAAAAGTCTGCTCATCTCCACCTTAGAGGCGTACTTTCAAGGTAAGAAGGAGCTCTTTACAGGATTGGCGGTAGAAAAACTTGAAAAAGATTGGGTGAAATATCCCATCTTGCATCTGGATCTCAATATAGAGAAATATGACACTCCGGATAGTCTGGATAATATACTTGATAAGTCTCTGACTGCGTGGGAAAAACTTTATGGTGCCGAACCGTCAGAACGTTCTTTTTCCTTACGTTTTGCCGGTATCATAGAACGCGCTTGTAAACAGGCGGGGCAGCGTGTGGTTATTCTTGTAGATGAATATGATAAGCCTATGTTGCAGGCTATCGGCAATGAAGAATTACAGAGACAATTTCGGAATGCTTTGAAACCATTCTATGGGGCACTCAAAACAATGGACGGTTGTATTAAGTTCGCATTTCTTACCGGTGTGACGAAATTCGGTAAGGTCAGCGTTTTCAGTGACTTGAATAATCTGGACGATATATCGATGCGAAAGGATTATGTTGAGCTTTGCGGTGTCAGTGACCGTGAACTTCGTGATACTTTAGATGCTGAGCTTCATGAATTTGCTGATGTACGTGGCGTGACGTATGATAAACTCTGTGCGGAATTGAAAGAATGTTATGATGGCTATCATTTTACACACAATTCAATCGGTATGTACAATCCTTTCAGCCTTCTCAATGCTTTCAAGTACAAGGAGTTCGGTAGTTATTGGTTTGAGACGGGTACGCCTACTTATCTGGTGAGTCTGCTGAAAAAGCATCATTATGATTTGGAACGTATGGCACACGAGGAGACAGATGCCCAGGTGCTGAACAGCATAGATTCGGAATCCACCAATCCCATTCCTGTGATTTATCAAAGCGGATATCTTACCATCAAGGGATATGATGAAGAATTTGGAATCTACCGTTTGGGTTTCCCGAACCGTGAAGTGGAAGAGGGTTTTGTCCGTTTTCTGCTTCCTTATTATGCGAATGTCAATAAGGTGGAGTCCCCTTTTGAGATTCAGAAGTTTGTCCGTGAAGTACGTTCCGGTGATTATGATTCTTTCTTCCGCCGCCTGCAGAGTTTCTTTGCCGATACCACCTACGAGGTGATTCGCGACCAGGAATTACATTATGAGAATGTCCTTTTCATCGTATTTAAGCTGGTCGGCTTCTATACCAAAGTGGAATATCATACGAGCGAAGGTCGCATAGACCTTGTCTTGCAGACGGATAAATTCATTTATATCATGGAATTTAAATTGAATGGGAGTGCTGAAGAGGCTTTGCGACAGATAAAGGATAAGCATTACGCCCTTCCTTTCGCTACGGATGGACGGAAGCTCTTTCAAATCGGGATAAACTTCAGTGCGGAAACCCGCAATATTGAAAAGTGGATTGTGGAAGCTTGAGTGTGCCTGCTCTTTTGATGGTGTATTGCATTAATAAACGGTACCCAGTTCTCGCCATCTATTTTTTTGAGTATTCCTCGATAAATAATACATTGTATTCTCCTCTCTATGAGTTTGAATAGATAAATCATCTGCCATCCTACACCAATCGCGCCTTATGTTGTTGAATACTAGTATATTAATGGTGTGTAGGATAGTGGTGTAGGATGGTTGCAGATGCGGTGTATCCTACACCTTTCCCTCGCTCATCCTTACACTTTCCTTTACTTATCCCCACACTTTTCCTTGCCATCCTGCTTTTCATCAAGTGTTTCCTGAAGGTGTGTCAAAATGCACACCTTCTTTTTTTATGGACAAAGCCCCGACTTTC
>ERZ791796.1769-NODE-1769-length-11647-cov-3.351104_pt1 | contig 11647 bp, 7 predicted proteins | sample MGYA00510311_ERZ791796 | MGnify/ENA primary metagenome ERZ791796 (study PRJEB30046, sample SAMN00792042) | human gut metagenome | study: EMG produced TPA metagenomics assembly of the A metagenome-wide association study of gut microbiota in type 2...
GCTATAAAACATACAATCCAAATTTATCGGGCATTATTTTTTAGGCTTTTTTTCACGAGGGGGATTGCGTACATTAAATAATACGTGATCCTCTTTTTTAACTTACGAGTCACCGCGTGTACCGAAAACAGGGCTCTCACGAGTGCTTTTACACGTATAAAAACGATAAACAGGGTCCTAGCGACGAGAGGAAATCACACGGGAAAAACGGCTTTCTGCTCATGGAATCACGAGAAAATCGCTCTGTACACGTGCTTTTGGGCCACGTAAATGTGAGTTTAGGCCGATTATATCGCCCCAAAGACTAAAAAAGGGCTAAGAGAACAGTATTACATAAACAACTGTCTATCTATACTTTAAGACATCAAGAAAATCTTCCAAAAAAATCACAGGGCGCATTAGGGCGCATCTTTACGTGTTCGCAAAAACATTTTACAAAAAAAATATATTACTCCATCTATATAATAAGTAAGACGCTAATTTTTTTATAATATAAAAGTTTTACAAACCTCGCAAAGATGCGCCCTTTGCGCCCTGAACCATCCCCTACCAACTTATCCGGGATACAAAAAAAGCCTATGGGACACGGCCGTAAAGTCATTGAGATAACACCTCTATCCCATTGACTTTACCACCGTTTCCCATTGAGATACTATCGCAAACCCAACACTTCAAGAAGGGATAATCATTCCCCAGATAGGCGTCTTGACCATGAACACGAATAGTTCGCTCGCAACTGAACTGAACCGCACCATCGTCCCGTTAATCGCTACCCGTCCCATGATAGGGACAAATCCGTTCTTCTCCTTGCTGCCGTTCACATAGATTTGACTTCTCCCAATATCCACAATTTGCCCCTACCTTCTTCATATTCAATTTTAATTGCGCCAATCTGGGCTTTTTATAAGGTTATTACGGAGATTTTCCGTAAATTTGTAGAAATAAGACAGCCAATAATATTTATAAAAATATGCGAGAAAAACTCTCCTATCCTGTTAGGATCATCATATTCTTACTATCCATTTTTCTCTGGAGCTTTCCGGCAGAAGGGCAGGATAGTGAAAGCTTAAAAAAGCAATTGGATCAAAAGCTAAACTCTTTCGCAAGGCAATATGTGTCTTCACGCACCATTAAGATTGACTCCATCCTCATCCAGAAGAAGAAAGTCACGCTTTTCACCAATGAAGCTTTGGAGGACATCCCTTTTCGGGAATATAACGTTTCTGAGCTTTACGCAAGTATAGCTCCCCTATTCCCCAATGCCTCCAAGATCGTCATCTTGACCCGAGGTACAGACATTGAGAGCCTGATTCCCGAATACGACAGAAAAGGACGTCCCAACAAAAAGAGGCTATACTCCATTAAAGAGAGCAAATACCCGCTAACCCGTAGCCTATCCAGCCCTCATGAGATAAAAAACGGATTACAAAACCGTCATATCGCCCTTTGGCAAAGCCATGGTTTATATTACGCCCAGACCGCCCATCGCTGGGAATGGCAACGGGCTCGCATGTTCGGCACCGTGGAGGACTTATTTACGCAGAGTTTTGTTCTTCCTTATCTGACCCCGATGCTTGAAAACGCAGGAGCGACTATTCTTATCCCCCGGGAAAGGGATACCCAAATACACGAAATCATTATCGACAATGATCGCTCTACTCCGGGATCCGAGTATAAGGAATTGGATGGGGAGAAAGCTTGGTCGGATGGGAAGAAAGCTGGATTTGGGCATATTCAAGCTACTTATACGAATGGGGAGAACCCTTTTACGCAAGGTACCTATCGGCAGACGGTCACACAGAGGAAAGGAAAAGAAAGTCTCATCGAGTGGATTCCCGAAATTCCGGAATCGGGGAATTACGCAGTCTATGCCTCCTATCAATCTTTTCCGAACAGCACAGAGCAGGCACTGTATACCATCCATCATGCCGGAGGGGAAACCACAATCGCCGTCAATCAAACGATGGGGGGTGGAACTTGGATCTATCTTGGAAACTTCAAATTCACGGCACATGAACAAGCCCATGAGAGAATCGTATTAACGAATCAAAGCAATAAATCGGGAAAGATTATCACGGCAGACGCAATCAAGATCGGTGGCGGCATGGGGAACATCGCACGTAGCCCGCTAGAAAGTCCCTATCCGATAGAAGCAGAGACAAGTGGGTATCCACGGTTTACCGAGGCGGCCCGATATTGGCTACAATGGGCGGGAATACCGGATAGTATCTATTCGAAAAGCACTTTCCGCAATGATTATCAAGACGACATTTACGCACGTCCCCGATGGGTTAATTATTTAAAAGAACAGACCCATATCCCTATCGACATGGCCTTCGCATTCCATTCCGACGCAGGAACCACCCCGGATGACTCAATTATAGGGACACTCGGCATCTATATGTCTAAAAGCAACGACGGAATCTACACCAACCGGAAAAGCCGGGAGATCGCCAGAGACCTAACCGACATGATCCAAACACAGATCCTGTCCGATGTCCGCAAGGTTTACAATCCTCAATGGAGCCGCCGGGGCATGTGGAATCAATCTTATATAGAGGCACGTATTCCCGATGTCCCAACGATGCTATTAGAATTACTATCCCATCAAAACTTCGCCGATATGCGTTACGGGTTAGACCCACGCTTCCGTTTCCTTATCTGTAGGGCGATCTATAAAGGGATGCTCCGTTATATCTGTTTCCAGAATAAACAGGAGCCTATCGTACAACCGCTCCCACCCGATCGTCTGTATACGGAGCTCGTAGAAACGAATAAAGTGAGAATCGGCTGGAAAGCCGTACAGGATACTCTTGAGGAGAGTGCCTCACCAACCGCCTATATCCTTTATAGTCGAAAAGACAGCGGTGGATTCGATAACGGGACGCTCGTAAAAGGAGAAGAAATCATTCTTCCAATTGAGGCGGGTATTATCCATAGTTATAAGGTAGCTGCCGTAAATAAGGGAGGCATCAGTTTCCCTTCCGAGATCGTAAGTGTTTACCGGTCTCCTAAAGGTGAAAAGGATAAGACGGTATTAATCGTCAATGGATTCGACAGGATCAGCGGTCCAGCCAGTTTCGAGAGTGCGGCGGATAGTTTAGCCGGCTTTCTTTATGCCGTCGACCGGGGAGTGCCTTATCTGAATGATATCGCATTTATCGGGGATCAATTCGAATTCCGCCGTACCGCCACATGGAACAGCAATGATAATAACGGGCATGGGGATAGTTACAACAATTACGCAGGCCAAGTCATAGCGGGCAATACCTTCGATTATCCTTTCATACATGGGCAGGCCATGGCCGAAACCGGTTATTCCTTTGTTTCATGTAGCCATAAATCTTTGGCCGAGGGAGTCGTAAAGCCGGATACGTATCCGATTATTGACTTGATTTTAGGAAAACAGCGCCAACCGGTTATCACTCCCGTTTTACAGGATACGCTTCGCAGCTACCTTGCCCAAGGCGGCAACTTGCTTGTAAGCGGGACGAATCTTTTCTCCGACAGCTGGGGCAACGCACAAGACCGTACGTTCGTCGAGGAGGTACTAAAAGGGAAGTTGGCTAGCCGTAATGCCAGCAAGGAGGGAATCGTAAACAGTTGCGCATCCCCTTACGGATATATAAACGGCAGATACACGTTCCGGACACGTCCGAACCCTATTTGCTACTCGATCGAGTCGGTAGACGGTGTACTTCCGGCGGATAAGCTCGCCCATACCATCTTGAGATATCCGGAGAACAATATCGGGGCGGGAATCGTTTATGAAGGGAAATATCGGACTTGTTTGCTCAGTTTCCCGTTTGAGGCGCTTCAAACACCGTCGGAACGAAATCGACTCATGGAGTCCATCTTACGCTTTTTCTCCATTCAACAACAAAATAAAATACAGTATATACAATGAAACGAATCAATTGCTTTATCCCTTATGGAAAAATAGAGGCTACACGACAAACGGTAGCGCAATTGGCCGAGTCGTCCTTAGTGAGTCAGATCTATCTAATCACGGACGATCCCCACGCCAAGGCTATTTATCCCTGCAATTTAATCCGCACGGAGAATATATGGAGCACGAAGACCCTCCGGGAAATAGCCGGCTATGCCAGTGCCCATTATACGTTAATTTATACGAAGACTGAAGAGCTTCAATTAGGCATGTATGCCCTAGAGCGTTTTGTCGCCATCGCCGACGATACGAGATCCGGTATGATTTACTCCGATTATTACGAGAAGAAGGAGGGCAAACTCAACCCCCATCCGGTGATCGATTACCAGAAAGGAAGTCTTAGGGATGATTTCAATTTCGGCTCCCTCCTACTCTATCGTTCTTCCACGCTACAAAACGCCATAGCCTCCATGGATACGGAATATACATTCGCCGGACTCTACGACTTGCGCTTAAAAGTCTCCCAAAACGCTCCGCTGACGCATATCAACGAATATCTATATACAGAAGTAGAGAATGATTTACGGAAATCCGGAGAGAAGATGTTCGACTATGTAGATCCCAAGAACCGCTCCGTACAGATCGAGATGGAAGCCGCCTGTACAGATCACTTAAAGATGATAGGCGGCTACTTGCCCCCTCATTTCAAGCCAGTCCGTTTTGACGAGCAGACATTTCAAACGGAAGCCTCCGTTATTATCCCTGTACGTAACCGTGTACGGACGATCGAGGACGCTATCCGTTCCGTACTGCGACAAGAGGCGTCCTTCCCTTTCAACCTAATCATTATCGATAATCATTCCACGGATGGCACCTCCGAGCGAATCCAAACAATCGCCGCCACGGACCCTCGTATTATCCATATCCAGCCGGAGCGTGACGACCTCGGCATCGGGGGTTGCTGGAATATAGGAATACACCATTCGGCTTGCGGCAAGTTCGCCATCCAATTGGATAGCGATGATGTATACAGTGACGAGCATACCCTGCGTAAGATCGTGGAAGCCTTCTACGAGCAGCGATGCGCCATGGTGGTCGGAACCTACCGAATGACCGATTTCGATATGCGAACCATCCCGCCCGGAATTATCGACCATAAAGAATGGACTCCCGAGAACGGCCGCAATAACGCCCTCCGCATCAACGGGCTTGGAGCGCCCCGAGCCTTTTATACACCCTTGCTACGGAAACTAAACCTCCCGAACACCAGTTACGGAGAAGATTACGCCCTCGGCCTGCGCATCAGCCGCGAGTACCCGATCGGGCGGATCTACGACGTGCTGTACCTTTGCCGCCGTTGGGAAGATAATTCCGACGCCTCATTGGATGTCGTGAAAATGAACAACCATAATATATATAAGGATAAAATCAGGACTTGGGAACTCGAGGCCCGCTTAAACATGGAAAGACAATGAAACCAAACAACTGGGTCAGCTCATCGCAAGCGACCGAATTATTAGCCAAGCAACTCGTGACATGGCCATTGGCCGAGAAGAACTATAAGGCGCTGGAGGCCGTGCAAGTAAAATCCTTCGATATGGGAGGGTTCTCGATACGTGCGCAATTCAATCCCGCCCGTATTGTTTCCACCGGGGCCAAGGTAGATGCCCGATCCCTAAAAGAACGCAAGTGCTTCCTATGCCCCGAGAACCTGCCGGTGGAACAGGAGCGACTGCCTTTCGGCTTTCGCCATCTGGTATTGTGCAACCCCTACCCGATCTTCCCCCAACATTTTACGATCCCTACCCGGAAACATACTCCGCAACTGATATTGCCGCAATGGAATGACTTCTTGGAACTGACAAGGAGACTCGCTCCCTTCACCGTCTTCTACAATGGACCCCGTAGCGGAGCCTCGGCACCGGATCATGCCCACTTCCAAGCGGTGACACGGGGCATCATGCCGCTGGATGAAGAGGTAAGCCAATTTATACGACAATCGTATGCGAGTGTATACGACAACCGTATATACCCACTCACCGGCAACCTCCGCCCCGGCCTCGTCATCCAAGCCGCCACCGAAGAAGCCGCCACCCGGCTCTTCAAAAAGATCTACGCCGCTTTGCCGATACTTCCCGGTGAGCCCGAGCCGATGATGAATATCTTCGGCTCCTATTACGATAATAATTGGGTAATCACGGTAATCCCTCGTAAACGCCACCGCCCATGGCAATACGAGGCTGAGGGGAACGACCATCTCCTGTCCAGCCCGGGAGCTGCCGATATCGGAGGTCTTTTCATCACCCCTTTAGAAAAAGATTTCAAGAAGATCAACCCGGAGCTTCTGCGAGATGTTTACCAACAAGTATGCCTCAACGACCGGGACGTAGAGGAAATTTTCGTACATTTGTCATCTAATTAGTTTTCAATAGATATGAAACAATTCTTTAAAATGATGTTTGCCTCAACGCTAGGCGTTATGTTGGCAATGGGAATAATCCTGACGGTATTGATATCCATGACTATAGGATATATCGCCACCGTAGGTAGCACACCTGATTACACCCCCAAGAGCAATACGGTATTCAAGATCAAGCTAGACGGGACGCTGGCGGATAACCCGACGGAGAATCCATTCTCCGCCTTGATGGGCGACAAGGAAAACATGCTGTCACTGAAGGACCTGCTCGAGACGATCCGGATAGCGAAACAGAATGACAAGATCGCAGGGATTTATATCGAATCGGGGCTTCTCTCCTCGGGTAGCGCCAGCTTGGAGGCAATCCGCCGATCGCTGATAGACTTCAAGGAAAGCGGCAAGTTCGTGGTAGCTTACGCCGATAATTTCACGCAAGGGAATTACTTCCTTTGTTCCGTAGCCGATAAGGTATTCTTGAATCCGCAAGGCATCCTTGAGTTGACGGGACTCGCCTCGCAAACCCTATTCTACAAAGGACTGATGGATAAGGTCGGTATTGAGATGCAGATTTTTAAGGTAGGTACCTACAAAGGTGCCGTGGAGCCCTTTATGCTGGATAAGCTGAGCGAGGCGAACCGGGAGCAAATCCAATCGTATATCTCCACCATCTGGGATAATATAACCGAAGGCATCGCCGAATCACGCGGCATCAGCGTGAACGATATCAACCATTACGCCAATGAGGGGCTTTTCTTCGCGGACCCGGTGAAAACGGTAGAATGTGGCTTTATAGACGAATTGAAGTATAAGCCGGAGGTAGAAGCATATGTCAAAGAGTTAGCCGGACAAAATGGAGAGAAACTGAGATCGGCCAACTTAGCTCAAATGAAAACCCTCAAGGCATCACCCACCAAAAACGCCCCGGAGATAGCTGTACTTTACGCCGAAGGCGAGATTAAGGCGCAAACACCCGGCAACTTTTACGATATCGAACAAAGTATCACGGAGAAAATGGCCGATGAGCTTATCAAGCTAAAAAACAATGACGACGTGAAAGCCGTGGTATTCCGTGTGAATTCCCCGGGAGGTAGCGCTTATATATCCGAGCAGATATGGCGTCAAGTTGTCGAGTTGAAAAAGGTGAAACCTGTGGTCGTTTCCATGGGCAACGTAGCTGCCTCGGGAGGCTACTATATCTCATGCGCCGCTAATAAGATCATCGCCGAACCGAATACGTTGACCGGTTCCATCGGTATCTTCGGCATGTTCCCGAACGCCTCCGGATTATTCGGGAAACTAGCGTTGACCACGGACATCGTAAAGACGAACACATTCTCGGACTTAGGAGACCTCTCCCGTCCCATGACCGAGAGTGAGAAAGCACTGATACAAGGATACGTGGAAAGAGGCTACCAAACGTTCCTTTCCCGCTGCGCCGAAGGTAGAGGTATGACTACCGAAGCGGTCAACGCTATCGGACAAGGACGGGTCTGGACGGGTGAGCAAGCGAAAGAAAGAGGTTTGGTCGATGAGCTGGGCGGTATTGAATTAGCTATAAGCACAGCGGCGGGGTTGGCTGATCTGGATCAGTATAGCGTAACTACCGTCAGCGGTTCCAAAAATTTCTTGGACGAGTTCTTGGAAAGCCAGCTCGGAGAGGTGAAACTCTCTATCGTCAAAAATGTATTGGGTAATGAGTTCGAGTACTTCAAGACGTTGAATAATATCAAGACGAATTGCGGAATCCAAGCTCGTATGCCTTACGATATGAAACCGTTATAATAACTGGACCATGCTGACAGATCATACGATTAAGTTCAATAAACTCCTCACTCCATTCTCTTTCCTTTATGGAATCGGGGTGAGATTCAGGAATCAGCTGTTCGACTGGAAAATCCTTCGGACAGAGCGGTATGATCTGCCTATTATTTGCGTGGGGAACCTGACTGTCGGGGGGACCGGAAAAACCCCTCATACGGAATACATCATCCGTTTGATAAAAGACCGATACCGGGTAGCTGTACTCAGCCGTGGCTATAAACGGAAAACCTCCGGTTTCTTGTTGGCCGATCAGCGAAGTACCAGCAAGGATATCGGTGACGAGCCGTACCAAATGAAACGTAAGTTTCCGGATATCCTCGTTGCCGTAGACGCTGATCGCCGCAGGGGTATCCGCAATCTATTGGCTCTGCCAGAGAATAAGCGCCCGGAAGTGATCGTGCTGGACGATGCCTTTCAACATCGATACGTCGCCCCCACGCTGAACATCCTTTTAACCGATTGCCACCGTCTTTATACGCAAGATAAGCTCTTACCCGCAGGCCGTTTAAGGGAACCTATGGATGGCGCTCGACGTGCGGACGTGATCATTGTCACGAAATGTGAGTCATATATACAACCTATAGACTTCCGGATCATAGAGGAGGATATACATCTCTCAGCTTATCAAGAGCTCTATTTCAGCCGTATTCTTTACGGGGAGCTGGAACCCGTCTTTTCCGGTAAAGCCCCCAGACGCACATTAAAAGGGCTGGCCTCTACTACAGAGGTTTTATTGGTATCCGGTATCGCATCCCCGGCACCTCTCGAAAAAGAGATCCATAAATATACGGAGCATGTCACCTCATTGATCTTTCCGGATCATCACGCCTTCGATCGGCATGACATCCAGAAAATACAAACGGCCTTCAAGCGGTTGACTTCTACAAGTAAATTGATAATCATCACGGAGAAAGATGCCGCCCGACTCCGTGACCTTCCTTCGCTTCCCATGGAATGGTTTTCTCATTTATATTGTTTGCCTATTACGGTGGGTTTCTGTATGGACCGGGAAAAACAATTTCAAGAATTAATAGTTAAACATATTGATACAAGAATAAAGAATCATCCTATATTACGTTAACAATCTTATGAGCAATAGAACAGAAATATCGACTTTGGGAGAGTTCGGGTTAATCCGTCATCTCACCGATAAAATAGAACTTAAAAATCCGAGTACGTTGAAAGGTGTTGGTGACGACGCAGCCGTACTAGATTACACAGACAAGCAAGTATTGGTTACGACAGACCTTTTGCTGGAAGGTATTCATTTCGATTTGATGTATGTGCCGTTGAAACATCTCGGCTATAAATCCGCAGTCGTAAACTTCTCCGATATTTACGCCATGAACGGCCGCCCGAAACAGATTACGGTATCATTGGGTATTTCCAAACGTTTCTGTGTAGAAGATCTCGAAGAATTCTACGAGGGCATTAAACTCGCTTGTGATATCTATGACGTAGATCTCGTTGGTGGCGACACTTCCGCCTCACGCACAGGGTTAGCGATCAGCATCACTTGCCTAGGCGAGGGAGAAAAAGGCAAAGTTGTCTATCGAAACGGAGCTTATTTGCGTGTCCGGCGATTTAGGGGCCGCCTACATGGGTCTCCAATTACTGGAACGGGAGAAAAGCATATTTAATGGGGAGAAAGATTTCACGCCCGATTTCTCTGGTAAAGAATATTTGTTGGAACGCCAATTAAAACCGGAAGCCCGCAAAGACATTGTCGAAGTTCTTGATCAAGCTGGAATCGTTCCGACCTCCATGATGGATATCTCCGACGGCCTCTCTTCGGAGTTGCTTCATATATCTAAAGAAAGTAATGTAGGCTGCCGAGTTTACGAAGATCGTATTCCTATCGATTACCAAACCGCAGCCATGGCAGAGCAGTTTAACATGAATCTGATAACTGCGGCATTGAATGGAGGTGAGGATTATGAACTCTTATTCACTGTTCCTTTAGCAGATCATGATAAGGTGTCGGAAATGAAAGGTATTAAGGTGATCGGTCATATAACAAAGCCAGAGTTAGGCAATTATCTTGTCGGTCGTGACGGAGGTGAAGTCGAGCTTAAGGCGCAAGGTTGGAACTCACTAAACTAAAAAGAAATATCCGCTCTGAATTCACGAATGCAAAACGGTCCGTCTCATTTTTATTGGGGGACGGACCGTTTTCCTATTATTTCACTTCAATGGATCCTAAATAATTATAGAAGAGTTCAAAATCACTTATCTTCAAGAAAGGTAAGTGATAAACATCCATCTTTATAATTTGAGCCTCTATAGCCATTTTCCCATACAAATCAGCCAAAGACATACTCTTTATATCACCGTTATGATAGACCTTATTCTTTTTCTCGGGAAGCTGTACCTTCTTATCCAAGAAACGGATATAAGTATAAGAGGTAGCCAGCGGCTTATTATAGGTAGGCACTTTTCCGACTTTCCTCATATCATAAAACCCTTTCGCACGAGCCGTCTCACAAGAGACATTCATGAACTCTGGTATATTCACAAATCGAAAGACACAATCATCCCATTTACAAAAGCCAATCTTAGCCAACGCATCCGGCTGGTCTGTCTTAATTTGTGGGCACCACAACCCTTTTAATGGAAAGATCTGCTTATCCATATCATATTGTAACATCTCCGACTGACTCTCAATACGAAACACCTTACTAAAATCAACGTCCCCTAACGCCTTTTCCAATTTAGCGGCATATTCTTTCTTAAGATCCGCCATAGTAAATGGATCCGCTTGATTTTTCTCTACCAGATTCTTGTCACAATGAGCCATATACCTTACTATCACATCGTCATCAACTGTCACATTATTTAATTTAAGCGCATAAACAAATAAGAGATCGGACGTTAAATCGACCACACCCTCAACTTCGCTTTTAAAATATTCCGAAACAATATTCCCTTGACTAAGCGCATCATTAATATTTATACAAAGACGCCGTCCATCCAGCTCTACCACGACAAGAGGATGCGTTTCTTCCTCAGAATAAACGCCCATACCCTCAAAGAGTTTCTTATCGTAATCTGGAATATCAACGATCACCGCCTCTTGACTAGCCAGATTCTCTTTCGGCATCGTAGATATCTTCCCATCCTTTGTAAACGTCCTAACAAACAAATATCCGGAAACCTTAGGGACACCAAACATAATCTTATCCCCTTTTTTATACACTTTCCCATCACAGGCAGACACCGCATCACGAGTTCCTATCCCAGCAGCAGCAAATGCCAAACATACCCAACTTAAAACAATACTCCAAATTACTTTCTTCATATCTATAGCTTATTAATCATTCTCTACCCGCTTCCAAAAATAAGTAAAAATCCATATTTATCTACACGCTCCCCCTATTTACCCTGCTTATAGCAGCTAATTCCACCTCTACCCTCAAATATTTTCAAAAAATCCACCGCCACCTATTGCATATATCAAAAAAGTCCGTATCTTTGCACCCGTAATCGAAACAACGATATACAAAACGACATGATGGTGC
>ERZ791796.1770-NODE-1770-length-11644-cov-10.882561_pt1 | contig 11644 bp, 11 predicted proteins | sample MGYA00510311_ERZ791796 | MGnify/ENA primary metagenome ERZ791796 (study PRJEB30046, sample SAMN00792042) | human gut metagenome | study: EMG produced TPA metagenomics assembly of the A metagenome-wide association study of gut microbiota in type 2...
TTGCGCGTGCGCTGGCAATGCGTCCTGAGGTGATTTTGTTTGACGAGCCAACGTCAGCGCTGGATCCAGAGCTGGTGGGCGAAGTCCTGAACACAATCCGCCAGCTGGCGCAGGAAAAGCGCACGATGGTGATTGTGACGCACGAAATGAGCTTTGCCCGGGATGTTGCGGACCGGGCGATTTTTATGGACCAGGGGCGGATAGTCGAGCAGGGGGCAGCAAAAGCGTTATTTGCCGATCCCCAGCAGCCTCGCACCCGCCAGTTCCTCGAGAAGTTTCTGCTGCAATAATAAGAAAAAATCAGCCCCGACGATTCACCTGTCGGGGCGGGACGCCATTTCAAGCGTGATAAAACTGCTTAACAAATCAGCATAACTCATTAATAACATAAGAGAATGCGATGGCTTGCAAAAGTAATTCATTGCCTGAATAATATAAATTATATATAAATCTTATTTATGTGATAGTTTGAATTATCATTATAAATGATACTCACTCTCAGGGGCGTTGCGGTTTACTATGCAGGATACGGATTTTTTCAGCTGGCGTCGCACGATGCTGTTGCGTTTTCAGAGGATGGAGGCCGCAGAAGAGGTCTACCATGAAATAGAGCTTCAGGCTCAGCAGCTGGAGTACGATTACTATTCGTTATGTGTTCGCCACCCGGTACCATTCACGCGACCTAAAGTGGCTTTCTACACCAATTACCCTGAGGCGTGGGTTAGTTATTATCAGGCAAAAAACTTTCTCGCAATTGATCCGGTGCTGAACCCTGAAAACTTTAGTCAGGGCCATTTAATGTGGAATGATGACTTATTCAGCGAAGCACAGCCGTTATGGGAAGCCGCGCGTGCGCATGGTTTACGCCGCGGTGTCACTCAGTATTTAATGCTGCCAAACCGGGCGCTGGGCTTTTTGTCCTTTTCCCGTTGCAGCACGCGCGAAATACCCATTCTTAGTGATGAACTGCAATTAAAAATGCAGTTACTGGTGCGCGAAAGTCTGATGGCTCTGATGCGTTTAAATGATGAAATAGTGATGACGCCAGAGATGAATTTCAGCAAGCGCGAAAAAGAAATTCTGAAATGGACGGCGGAAGGGAAGACATCAGCAGAGATAGCGATGATTTTGTCAATCTCTGAGAATACGGTCAATTTCCATCAGAAAAACATGCAGAAAAAAATCAATGCACCAAATAAGACCCAGGTGGCCTGTTACGCGGCCGCTACTGGCTTAATTTGATCGCTTTTCTTTCTGCGTGCCAGATGCAAAAACCGGCTGAAAGGCACGCTCTCAGCCGGTTTTATATTACTGACGGTAGGCTTGTTTAATTTGCTTAACCGTTTTGGAAAATACTGCAGCCTGGGTTTCGTCTTCGATCAGCGCAAGCTGTTTTTCCATCTTTAACATCACGCGGCCCGCGTCAGCTTGTCCCATCGCCTGCAGCATCAGCGTCAGCATCGCTTTCAGGCAGGAGACTTCATTTGCCAGTTCTTGATTATTCTCGGCAGTAGAAAAATCAGGCGTACTCATTTATTTTCCTCGTCATGTTGCAATGAAAATTTGCGGTGAAAAATGTTAAGGCGGCGGAGTATACCATAAGCTTTGCTAAAAATAGCAGTGGTTGTTTTTTGAGCGTGATATCGGCAGTGCTATAAAATACGTTAATATAATGACCAATAAATATTTTTATCATGAATGTTTTTTGCCCGTATTGTTCGGGTTAATTAATGTTACATATTCAGCGGGCTGATTTTCATTTTTGCTGAATAAAGTCAATTTTTGTCACATTTCATCGTAGGGCTTACTGTGAAACGATCCGGTAAGCCGTTGGTGACGGGCGTGACCATAACTGTGGACAATCGAATTGACAAAAACGAGAGAAAAATCGAATACCCACCATTTTTAACGTTTCAAAGTTGCAATAAAAACCGCTAATATACGAATGACTAACTATCAGTAGCGTTATCCCTATTTCTGGAGATATTCCTTTGATCAACGTTCTACTTGTTGATGACCACGAACTGGTGCGCGCAGGGATACGACGCATTCTGGAAGATATAAAGGGTATAAAAGTCGTTGGTGAGGCATCGTGCGGTGAAGACGCCGTTAAGTGGTGCCGGACAAATGCCGTTGACGTGGTGCTAATGGACATGAGTATGCCGGGCATTGGCGGTCTTGAGGCGACGCGTAAAATCGCGCGTTCCACAGCTGATGTCAAAATCATCATGCTTACCGTCCATACAGAAAACCCTTTACCAGCGAAAGTCATGCAGGCCGGTGCTGCGGGCTACCTCAGCAAAGGCGCGGCTCCGCAGGAAGTTGTGAGTGCGATTCGTTCTGTCTATTCAGGGCAGCGTTACATTGCTTCTGACATCGCTCAACAAATGGCGTTAAGCCAGATCGAACCAGAAAAAACAGAAAGCCCATTTGCCAGTTTGTCTGAACGTGAATTGCAGATTATGCTGATGATCACCAAGGGCCAGAAGGTCAATGAGATCTCAGAACAGCTCAATCTCAGTCCGAAAACGGTGAACAGCTACCGCTATCGTATGTTCAGTAAACTAAACATTCATGGCGATGTTGAGCTGACTCACCTGGCAATTCGCCATGGTCTGTGTAATGCGGAGACATTATCAAGTCAGTGAGTGATCAGTTTGACGCAAAAGCGTTTTTAAAAACCGTAACCAGCCAGCCAGGCGTTTATCGCATGTACGATGCTGGTGGTACGGTTATCTATGTCGGCAAAGCGAAAGACCTGAAAAAACGGCTTTCCAGCTATTTCCGTAGCAACCTCGCTTCGCGCAAAACCGAAGCGCTGGTCGCCCAGATCCAGCAAATTGATGTAACGGTTACTCATACAGAAACCGAAGCGCTGTTGCTGGAACACAACTACATCAAACTCTATCAGCCGCGTTACAACGTTTTGCTACGCGATGATAAATCATATCCTTTTATCTTCCTGAGTGGTGATACCCACCCGCGTCTGGCGATGCATCGTGGTGCGAAGCATGCCAAAGGTGAATATTTCGGCCCGTTCCCGAATGGCTATGCCGTACGTGAAACACTGGCGCTACTGCAAAAGATTTTCCCCATTCGCCAGTGCGAAAATAGTGTTTATCGCAATCGCTCGCGTCCGTGTCTGCAATATCAGATAGGGCGCTGTCTGGGACCGTGCGTTGAAGGACTGGTGAGTGAAGAAGAATACGTTCAGCAGGTCGAGTATGTGCGCCTGTTTTTGTCTGGCAAAGATGATCAGGTGCTTACGCAACTCATTAGTCGTATGGAAACTGCCAGCCAGAATCTGGAGTTTGAAGAAGCGGCACGTATTCGCGACCAAATTCAGGCGGTGCGACGCGTCACCGAAAAACAATTCGTTTCCAATACCGGCGACGACCTCGACGTTATTGGTGTGGCGTTCGATGCGGGCATGGCTTGTGTCCACGTATTGTTCATTCGTCAGGGCAAAGTGCTCGGCAGCCGCAGCTATTTCCCGAAAGTGCCTGGCGGTACGGAACTGAGCGAGGTGGTAGAAACCTTCGTAGGTCAGTTCTATTTACAAGGCAGCCAGATGCGCACCTTACCGGGTGAGATCCTGCTCGATTTTAATCTTAGCGATAAAACGCTGCTCGCCGATTCCCTTTCAGAACTGGCGGGACGCAAGATTAATGTTCAAACCAAACCTCGCGGCGATCGGGCGCGTTATCTGAAGCTCGCGCGCACCAATGCGGCGACGGCCTTAACCAGCAAACTTTCGCAGCAATCTACCGTTCACCAGCGGCTTACAGCACTTGCCAGTGTGTTGAAATTGCCGGAAGTGAAGCGGATGGAGTGCTTTGACATCAGCCATACCATGGGTGAACAAACCGTCGCTTCCTGTGTGGTGTTTGATGCTAACGGCCCGCTGCGTGCGGAGTATCGGCGCTATAACATTACTGGCATCACGCCGGGCGATGATTATGCGGCGATGAATCAGGTGCTGCGTCGGCGTTATGGTAAAGCCATCGACGACAGTAAGATCCCGGATGTGATACTTATCGACGGCGGCAAAGGCCAGCTTGCGCAGGCGAAAAATGTCTTCGCCGAACTGGATGTCTCATGGGATAAAAATCATCCGCTGCTACTTGGCGTTGCCAAAGGAGCAGATCGTAAGGCTGGGCTGGAAACGCTGTTCTTTGAGCCGGAAGGTGAGGGATTCAGTTTGCCGCCAGATTCTCCCGCGCTGCATGTTATCCAGCATATTCGCGATGAATCACATGATCACGCGATTGGCGGGCACCGTAAAAAACGGGCGAAGGTCAAAAATACCAGTTCCCTGGAAACCATTGAAGGCGTCGGGCCAAAACGCCGGCAAATGTTGTTGAAATATATGGGCGGTTTGCAAGGTTTACGTAACGCCAGCGTCGAGGAAATTGCAAAAGTGCCGGGTATTTCGCAAGGTCTGGCAGAAAAGATCTTCTGGTCGTTGAAACATTGATGTCTCTGTAGCAACATAGGGGTAATCTTACTGACAACAGATAGTTACCCGTCATTATGCAATTTAATATCCCTACGTTGCTTACACTGTTCCGTGTCATCCTTATCCCATTCTTTGTATTGGTCTTTTATCTGCCTGTCACCTGGTCGCCGTTTGCCGCCGCGCTCATTTTCTGCGTCGCGGCGGTGACTGACTGGTTCGATGGTTTTCTGGCACGCCGCTGGAACCAGAGTACCCGGTTTGGTGCTTTCCTTGACCCTGTCGCAGATAAAGTTCTCGTGGCTATCGCCATGGTGCTGGTAACCGAGCATTATCACAGCTGGTGGGTGACCTTACCGGCGGCAACGATGATCGCCCGTGAAATTATTATTTCTGCGCTACGCGAATGGATGGCGGAGTTGGGTAAACGCAGTAGCGTGGCTGTCTCCTGGATTGGGAAAGTGAAAACCACGGCCCAGATGGTGGCGTTGGCCTGGCTGCTGTGGCGTCCGAACATTTGGGTTGAGTACGCCGGTATTGCACTTTTCTTTGTGGCTGCGGTACTGACTCTGTGGTCAATGTTGCAATATTTGAGCGCTGCGCGTGCAGATTTGCTTGATCAGTGATCGTTTCGGCGCAATTTTCAGCAAACGATCAAAAGTGGTGAAAAATATCGTTGACTCATCGCGCCAGGTAAGTAGAATGCAACGCATCGAACGGCGGCACTGATTGCCAGACGATAATAAAATCAAGTGATTAACTGATTGCTTGATGAATGCGGGAATAGCTCAGTTGGTAGAGCACGACCTTGCCAAGGTCGGGGTCGCGAGTTCGAGTCTCGTTTCCCGCTCCAGTTTAAAAGACATCGGCGTCAAGCGGATGTCTGGCTGAAAGGCCTGAAGAATTTGGCGCGTTAACAAAGCGGTTATGTAGCGGATTGCAAATCCGTCTAGTCCGGTTCGACTCCGGAACGCGCCTCCACTTTCTTCCCGAGCCCGGATGGTGGAATCGGTAGACACAAGGGATTTAAAATCCCTCGGCGTTCGCGCTGTGCGGGTTCAAGTCCCGCTCCGGGTACCATGGGAAAGATAAGAATAAAATCAAAGCAATAAGCAGTGTCGTGAAACCACCTTCGGGTGGTTTTTTTGTGCCTGCAACTTGTCGTTACACCCTCCTTAATTTTTAATCACCGGCAAAGCCACTCAAAAAGTATCTCTGATACGGACCGGCATGTAAGATAGGTGCTGGCGAGTTGAGATCCACAAGGAAAAGCGTATGAAAACGGGACCGTTAAACGAAAGTGAGTTGGAATGGCTGGACGATATTCTGACCAAATACAACACTGACCACGCCATCCTTGATGTGGCGGAGCTGGACGGTTTATTGACGGCGGTGTTGAGTTCTCCGCAAGAGATTGAACCGGCACAGTGGCTGGTTGCCGTGTGGGGTGGGGCTGACTATGTGCCGCGCTGGGCGTCAGAGAAAGAGATGACGCGCTTTATGAATCTGGCTTTTCAACATATGGCCGATACCGCAGAGCGTCTGAACGAATTCCCGGAGCAGTTTGAGCCGTTATTCGGCTTGCGAGAAGTTGATGGCAGCGAGCTGACGATTGTTGAGGAGTGGTGCTTTGGCTATATGCGGGGCGTGGCACTTTCTGACTGGTCAACGTTGCCCGATTCGTTAAAACCAGCGCTGGAGGCGATTGCGCTGCACGGTACTGAGGAAAACTTCGAGCGGGTAGAGCAAATGTCGCCAGAAGCGTTTGAAGAGAGCGTAGATGCCATTCGACTGGCGGCGCTTGATCTACATGCGTACTGGATGGCGCATCCGCAGGAAAAAGCTGTTCAGCAACCGATCAAAGCAGAAGAGAAACCGGGGCGTAACGATCCTTGCCCGTGCGGTAGTGGTAAGAAATTTAAGCAGTGCTGCCTGCATTAAGAGGTCAAATTGGGTGTCAGCGTTAATTCTGGCACCCAATAAGGAATTTGAGGCTATCTGATCACCCCACTTCTGGTAACAACCCTGCCGCAATCAAAAATTGCACGCCAATCACAGCAATACCACAGAGAAACACCACCACCAGCGCCGGACGACCACCTTTCACCCGGTAACCCGCCTGAGGATTGTGCTTTCTGCTTTGCCAGGTCAACAGCGAAGGGATAATCAATGCCAGTACCGCCAGCGCCACACCGGCGTAACCCAGCGCCATCACAAATCCTCGTGGATAAAACAGTGCAAACGCCAACGGCGGCAGAAAGGTAATTGCACCAGTTTGCAACCGTCCACCAACGGTATTTGAACGCTGAAATAAATCAGCCAGATAATCAAATAAGCCTAACGCAACGCCGAGAAATGACGTGGCGAGGGCTAAATCAGCAAATAAATGCACTGCCAGCTCAACATGCGGAGAGGCCACCATTTCGCGTAACGCCTGTAACAGCCCGTTTAATCCAGCATGATTAGCCAGCAATCCCATAAAGGTTGTTGAATCAATGCTGCCAAGCGTTGCCACCTGCCAGAAAATATATGCCACCAGGGGGATCGCACTACCGGTTATAAACACCCAGCGTAGCTTACGAACGTTGCCATCCATATAGCTGACAATACTCGGCACGCTACCGTGAAAACCAAATGAGGTAAAAATCACCGGGATTGCTGACAGAGCCAGCCCCTGTTGCAACGGCAGGGTTAAAAGATTCACTTTGTGAATATGCGGTAGTAGCAATACCAGCATCACCACCAGAAAAATAATTTTGGCGCTGAACAGAAAACGGTTAAATAAATCGACCAGCGATGTTCCAACACAAACCACGCCACCGGCAACAAAAGTGAACAACAGCACGCCAGCGGTTGCCGACATTGAAATACCTGTCCAGTCGCTGATGCTGGAGGCCAACAATTCACCGGCACCGCTGATGTATGCCGCAGTCAGAGCATACATTAAGAACATCATACTGAAGCCCGTCAGCCATTGACCGTAGCGTCCCAGATAGCGTTTTGCCAGCGTGCCCAGACCGGTATCTGCCGGAACATGCTGGTACACCTCCAGCAGTAATAGCGCCGTGTAGCACATCAACGCCCAAAGCCCAATCAACAAGATTAACGTAACGCTAAAACCAACACCGGCCGCAGCCAGCGGCATTGCCAGCATGCCTGCGCCAATTGTGGTTCCCGCCACGATAAAAACACTTCCTAGGGTTCTGTTTTTCACGCTTTCTTCTGTCCTGACGATCTTTATGAGTGATATCTGCGGCGCAGGTTAAGGCATAACGGCTGCTTCGTCAAACCGACGTTACATATGGTGTAAATATAAATGTACAATAAAAAGCATTCAGTTCTGCTCTGGCGCAAAGTCTTCATAAGCGGCAATCGCTACGCTAGGCTTTTTTTGAGGAGGAACGATGGACTCTATTCACGGTCATGAAGTGTTAAATATGATGATTGAATCAGGCGAGCAATATACGCATGCCAGTCTGGAAGCAGCAATTAAAGCGCGTTTTGGTGAACAGGCACGTTTTCACACCTGCTCGGCAGAAGGGATGACTGCGGGAGAGCTGGTAGCGTTTCTGGCAGCAAAAGGCAAATTTATACCTTCAGAAGAAGGTTTTTCGACCGATCAGAGTAAGATTTGCCGTCACTGATTTGAAACGGCGGCAGAAAACCTGCCGCCTGAGAGCATTAGTTTTGTGTGTCGAGGGTAGAGAGTTCTTTGTCGATAAAATACAGACCTTCGCCGCTTTTGCCTGCCAGGCTTAATTTATCAATAATCGATTTGAACAGTTTCTCTTCTTCATGCTGCTCAGAAACATACCATTGCAGGAAATTAAATGTTGGGTAGTCCTGATTGGTCATTGCAGCATGAGCCAGTTCGTTAATTTTCTGCGTGATTAATTGTTCGTGTTTATAGGTTTCCTGGAATAATTCATCAAGTGAGGAATATTCAGCAAACGGAGATTCAACGGTATTAATACGCGGTAAATTGCCGGTATCAGTCAGGTAATCAAACAGACGCTGCATATGCGTCATCTCTTCCTGGGCGTGACGGCGCAGGAACGCGGCAGCACCTTCGAAGGTATGATAGCTGCACCAGGCGCTCATTTGCTGATAAAGCAGTGAAGAGTACAGTTCCAGGTTCATCTGCTCATTAAGTTTTTCAATCATTTCTGGTTTCAGCATGATAGTGCTCCACAAAGGTTATATTTGTTGCTGTGGCGTCACTATAATTTGTTATTTTATTATTTGCAAAAGGTAAAATATAAACTTCAATTATTAAAAATACGAATGGGAATAAAACGCATTACCGCTATTTCTTTAATCAGCGAAGATCCCCTCGCTGATTAAAATATTTAGAGAAAGACAGGGAAGGCGGAATGATGGCACTGATATGACAAAGTGAATTCCGTATTCAAACATAAGGAACCCGCAAAAAGGCTACAGTTGCCTACTGGCTGACCAAAGGGGACCGCGTGGGTATAGCCTTCCTGCTGGCATGCGCGATCGGCGATCCCGCGACTGACATAACGATCGGTATGGGCATGCTGCAAAAAAGCCTGGTCATAAACCAACCGTACAATACCTGTTGCCGCGTCAACTTCGCTCACATGGGCCTGGCGAGTAACCGTACACCCCGCCAGCGTTATTAATGAAAGAGTCAGAATCAGAAGTCTCATGGTCCAGCCAGAAGAGTAAGAGAAAGCACTATTTTACGCGTTACAGTGCTGCGACAATGGCCGGAAAAGACGCCTGGCAGGCGCTATTTCTTGCCATCTGTAGGTGTCAGAAATAGGGGGGCTGTTTTTTGATTATCATTTTTATAACATTAAAGGGGTATTTATGTGATTTGTATCACATAAAGATTGATTTTTGTGATGGTTGTCATATTATAAGCGCAAAGACAATAACACCTGTATAACAAATGGTCGGAGTGCCGCGATGAAACTGCGCAAAATCCTGAAAAGTATGTTCAATAACTATTGCAAGACGTTCAAAGACGTACCGCCAGGCAATATGTTCCGATAATAAAAAACCTGCTCCGGCAGGTTTTTTTGTGTCCTGATGAGGGTGGATGTGACTATCGCTGAAGATGTGAAGCCGCTACTATAACGGCTTTCAAAATGCTATCAGGAGTTTACGATGTCCCAGCCGCTGAATGCCGATCAGGAACTGGTTTCTGATGTGGTTGCTTGCCAGTTGGTTATCAAACAAATTCTGGATGTTCTCGATGTAATCGCGCCCGTTGAAGTTCGCGAAAAAATGTCCAGCCAGCTGAAGAATATCGACTTTACTAACCATCCCGCCGCCGCAGACCCGGTCACCATGCGGGCAATCCAAAAAGCCATCGCGCTGATTGAACTCAAGTTTACCCCACAGGGTGAATCCCATTAAAAAACCGCTGCTTCAAAAAGATGAGGCAGCGGTTTCTCAAAAACTTCATCGGCGCAATGCATTAGCGCCGATGTATGATCAATGCAGCTGATGCGACACGACATTCAGAACATGTTGGTCGGTCTGCACAGGGCACATACCCGCAAGTTTCGCACTGCGCACTTCATCAAGAATGGTTTGCAGCAACAGGCCATCATGCTGCTGTTCTTTTTCCAGATCGCGCAGGAAATTGACGGTTGAATCATCATTCAGTTCTTTCGCTTCATCGGCTAACTGCGCCAGCGTGCTTGAACGTTGCTCGTATTCTTCCATCGTTTTTTGGAACAGTTCTTCCAGAGAGTTCAGTTTTTCACCGGGAACATCAATGGCTTTAACGATGGGGGTAGCGCCGACACTCTTCATAAAGTTAAACATGCGCATCATTTGGGTCACATTACTCTGTGCCTGGGCGCGAAGGAAAGTGGCGGTGCCGTTCAGACTCTGTTCAGAACACCAGTTACTCAGGTGAAGGTAGAGATTGGATGCGTAAAACTCGCGGTTCATTTGAGAGTTGAGTTTGAGAAGCATTCCAGCGGTTGCCATACCTAATATCCTTATATCCAGAAGTGGAGAGGTGCAAGATAAATCAAAACACCATAATTACTGTTTGCAGAATAATTCCTTTCTGCCGGTCCGAAATGTGATCGTGGAGTCAATTCTGACGATGATCTGAAATAAGAATAACGTCTGAACGGGTATAAGAAAATGCTTAAATCATCAAGTTTATATATTTTTACATTTCATTGATGAAATCAATGTAACTGCAATGAATTTTAATGATAGTGCTTTTTGTATCTTGTTGATATTAATCAATGAATTTGAATTCATGATGAAGTGATGATTTTATAAAACGTTTTTTCATTTTTGCGAGATAGCTCTCATTATACGTGTTCTGTTAATTAATGAGCACAGTGATAATTAATGGCGAAATGAATGACGTGCATTTTCCACATCTTTGAGTTGCGGTTATTACACCATTTCAAAAACTCAACGCCAGGTAATGCGGCCTATTGACTGGTTAAAAAGAAGACATCCCGCATGGGTACCAAAGACAACAAGGATTTCCAGGCTAATCTTATGGATTAATCTGCTGTGCATTCAACAATTTGTCTGACAAATTGGCTTTTCCTTATGTCTTTTCCCGCTAAATTTATGCACGTTCTCACTGTAATTCTGCGATGTGATATTGCTCTCCTATGGAGAATTAATTTCTCGCTAAAACTATGTCAACACGGTCACTTATCTTTTAGTTAAAAGGTAATGCTTTGTTTTCCGATTAATTTAACGAATGTCATTCGTTTTTGCCCTACACAAAACGACACTAAAGCTGGAGAGAACCATGCACAAATTTACTAAAGCCCTGGCAGCCATTGGTCTGGCAGCCGTTATGTCACAATCCGCTATGGCGGAGAACCTGAAGCTCGGTTTTCTGGTGAAGCAACCGGAAGAGCCGTGGTTCCAGACCGAATGGAAGTTTGCCGATAAAGCCGGGAAGGATTTAGGGTTTGAGGTTATTAAGATTGCCGTGCCGGATGGCGAAAAAACATTGAACGCGATCGACAGCCTGGCTGCCAGTGGCGCAAAAGGTTTCGTTATTTGTACTCCGGACCCCAAACTCGGCTCTGCCATCGTCGCGAAAGCGCGTGGCTACGATATGAAAGTCATTGCCGTGGATGACCAGTTTGTTAACGCCAAAGGTAAGCCAATGGATACCGTTCCGCTGGTGATGATGGCGGCGACTAAAATTGGCGAACGTCAGGG
>ERZ791796.1771-NODE-1771-length-11642-cov-2.511435_pt1 | contig 11642 bp, 8 predicted proteins | sample MGYA00510311_ERZ791796 | MGnify/ENA primary metagenome ERZ791796 (study PRJEB30046, sample SAMN00792042) | human gut metagenome | study: EMG produced TPA metagenomics assembly of the A metagenome-wide association study of gut microbiota in type 2...
ACTATTTGCCTTGTGGGAGGAATTGGCAGGTTTTCTTGTGCTCTGGCTTGAATGGCGCAGAAGCAGCATAGAGCGAATAAATAGTAGATGGTTTTCATAAGTTTTTATATTTTAAATGGTTATACAAGTGTGGCATGAACTATATAATAGGTGTGACAGATTAAACCGATTGTATCAGAAAATTCCCTATTAAAATAGTCTACGATTTCTATTGGCATATACCACCGTGAGGAGAAGTGAACTATAATATATCCGTTGGCTATGTATACGCTACTCTCAATATCCATATCCAAAAATCCTACCATGTATTCATGGAAAAAAGAGTCTACATATACCCGCATACCCTCAATGGAAATGTTATGAGGGTTCCAGTCTTCAATAATCATCGCTCCATTCATTATTTCCGGAATTTGTCTGCTTTCGGATAAGTTTCCACTTCCGTTCTCATTTTGCGCAAGTAAAGGTGTAATGTTCACCAACACTCCTAATAGGAGAAATAACCATACTTTTCTTTTCATAACGTTTTGTTTTTCGTGAATGACTAAAAAAATGAAACTCTCAATCAGGACGCTTCCTTTGCTTAGTTATATAATGAATCAATTAAATACATTGAATCGGTAACTGAACGTCAGCAACACGTAACGGTTGATGCAGTTGACCCGTGTTTCGCTGTTGCCACTCGCAGACGAAACGTAGCTGATGCTTTTCTGCTGTTTCAACAGGTCGAAGCACTCTAGTTTTATGGAGGCTGTTTTCTCTTTCAGGAACTTATAGCGGATGCCGGCGTTCCAGATGCCTTCGTTCAGGTTGGCGGAGGTAAAGTTGTAGCCACGGCGCAGGCGGTAGGCAAAAGAGGTGTTTACCTCGATTTGGGCAGGCAGATAGGCGCGGAGCTCTCCGGTGGTGGTGTAGTCTTTGGTGAAGAGCTTGTTATCGGCTAGTTCGTTGTGGGTGCGTGTCAAGTCGCATTGCATGGTGATGCTTACTTCTATCTTTTTGGGTGTATAGCGGAAATTAGTTCTCAGCGTTCCCCTTTGTTGGCGGATGTTTCCTTTTTCATCGGGAGTGTCGGCAAGCGTGTTTTGTACATAGCGCGCTTCGTTGGAGTGGTTATAGTCGGCGCGAGCCAGGAATGTGAAATCTTTCCACGCGTTTTTGTAATCTAATATGGCTGACAGACGCCAGTTCCCGTTGATATTAGCCGGTTGAATGCTTCGAGCTCCGGTTTGTTCGTTATACAGGGTTTTCGTGGTAATGGCATTGTCTGTGAGGTTAGCCGAGAGGGTGGCGTTCCAGGCAAAACCGTTTCGATAATAAAGGCCGATGTCGTGACTGACGGATTGTTTCAGGTCCGGATTACCGGAGGAGAGGAATAACGGGTCGTCATCGTTGGTAATAGGCAGCAGGTTGTTGACGGAGGGTTCGCGGCTACTCCCGTTGTAGGAGAAGGTGTAGTGCGACGTTCCCGCCCGGTATTCGAGTTGGGTTTTGGCGTTCCAGTTGAGGAAGGTATAGCCCATGTCGGCAATGGTCTTTTGTGTGGTGACGGTGGTGGCGTGCACGTGCTTGGGCAAGAGTGAGGCTTCGCCGGTAAGGTTTAGGTTGAGACCGAGTGTTCCCCGGTAACTGAGTTTCAGGGCATGGTCTATGCTGCGTGTGTCGGCGTGGCGACTGATGCTGTCGACCAATACGGAAGCATAGTCGGACGGTACGATGTTCCATTCCATATCGCCGGAGAGACGGTTTAAATCGTAGGTGAAGCGGTTTTGTTCTTCTGTTTGATAGCGCAAGGTATAGTTTATCTCTATTTTGTGTACCCGCCGGATATGGAAGCCGTAACGGAATTCCGCGCTCAGTTCTAACGATTTGGTTGGAGTTTGTATGTATTGATGGCGGTTGGCAATGGAATCCAGCAGGAAGAAACGGGTGCTGCTCTGTGTCAGGTTGGAACGTGTGTTCTCCGAATAGGATGCGTTGAGGTTTATCAGATAGGGGTTATCTCCGAATTTGTTGATACTGAGTCCGCCACCTGCCGATTTACGGTGCGAACGTTGCAGCGATTGTTGCTGCATCCGGTTGGTACAGATGGAAGCGAGTTGGTCTGAAGGTGACAGTTCACTTTCCAGCGGCTGGTCGCTGTATTCATACGGATTCCGGTTGAAGGAAGCCGAGGTGTTCTGCGATGTGTTTTGGCTGTGCGCGTTTTCTATGCTTCCGATGAACAGCAAGGAAACGTTTCTTATCTGTTTCATTAGGATGCTTCGTGAACGGATGCCTGTTCCGCGACTGTGGTTACGGTCTTGCCTTTCGGTAAAGAGGCTGGCCCCCGACAGGTAGTTTTCGGCGGAGATGGCTGTTTCGCTCATCCGGTTGTTATACGTGTGGGAGAGGTCTTCGTTGACAGATACTCCTTTGAAACCTTGCTTCCAATTAAGGTGTACTTTTTTACGCGTCCATTCTTTGGAATCGTCTTGCATTAGTGTGGGCAGCAGGTCGGGGCGTTCGGGGTTGTAGCTTCCCGGTAAGTTGAGTGCGTTGCCGTTGAGGGCTATTTGCGCTCCTTTTTTCTTAAAATAATTAATGCCTCCGTCCAGCAGATGCCGGTTATCCCGATTGGCTGCTCCCGCTGTCAGGTTAGCCAGTACGGTAATGTTGACGTCCTTTTTGGTCTTCATATCCATCACCTGTTTCTTGTAGTGGCTTCCCCTGAGCTTGTCCTCTTCGGTTACGGTTTCGTACACCTTTACCTGGTCCAGTTCTTTTACGGGCACGTTTTTCAGGGCGATGTTCAGGTCGTGCGTGAAAAAGCCTTCGCCGTTGAGGCGTATTTCGCTGATAGGCTTATCGAGGTACATCAATTGCCCATTTTCCGAGAAATAGAGTCCCGGCAAGCGGCGTACCAGTTCCAGGAGAACCGAACCTTTGGGCATTTCGTAAGCGTCGGTGTTATAAATCAGGGTGTCACCTTTCATGTACATCTTCTTCAGTTCGCCTACAATCTGTGCCTCTTGCATGGTCATGGCTTTAGGGCGTAGCATGATGTCGCCCAGGTCTATCTCCTGTTCCTTCATGGTAACGCGCAACTCCTGTTGGTAAGTTCCCATGCCCAGGTACGAAACCTTTAGCAGCAGATGGTTTACTCCCTGCTTTTTCCGGAAGTGGAACAGTCTGAAGTTACCTTCTTGATTGGTGATGCCTCCGGTAGCAAACGTGGAGTCGGGCAGTAGGAGTAGTTGCACGGTGGCATTGCTGAGCGGCATGCTGTTGCTGCTTGGCTGTATGTTTGCGTTACGCTGCTGTGGTTGGCTCGCATCGGTTTGCTTGTTTGCGTTACTCTGTTGTGAAGCTTGCTTGTCTGCGGATTGTTTAACATTGCTGTTGCTGCTTGCCTTTGCGGTAACGGAATCGGCTTCCTCCATAGCTACTACCCGTCCCTTCAGGCGGAGGCTTCCAAAGACTTGCGCAGAGGCTTGTCCGGCCAAGGCGAAGCTTACCAGAAGGAATAGGATGAGTTGTATATGTGGGGCTGTTTTCATTGGCATACAGAATTATTTGTTTGGCTGTATGGGGGTCATGAAGAGGGTATCTATGTTCACTACATTTCCCGAAAGTCCGAACTTTACGTTTATTCCATAATTCTCCATGTTAGGGTGCATAAAGATGTAAGTTAGAATGCTGTCTTTTCTAACATTATGGAAAACAAGCTGTTCCCACGCAACTTTTCCTTTTTTATTAGAGGTTGCATTTTCTATCTGCATGATGTAATAATGTTCTTTATGCGAGTTGAAGTTGTCAGCCATGATGGTGTAAATCTTAACTCCTTTAATGGGTTCTTTTGTTTGAGAATTAACAAAAACTCCTTTAACGTTATAGAACCTCAATATCGGTTTGATTTCTGATACGGCGCTCTTGTCATATTCTACGCGAATCGCTTTACTGAAATCCAAAGGAGGTAGTTTATTAAGGTTGGCATTCATTTCCTTTATTTCCAACGTTGTGTTTCCAAGCTCTACTTTTTCTACATAATTCTTGGTTTGTGCACCTACATGGGGACACAGGCCGAATAAAAACAATAGGGAAAGAATAGAATTATGTCGTGTTTTCATCCTGGTATCATTTAAAGTTAATATAGTGTGTTGCACACTTGTTATTACATTGCTCGGAAAACTTTTTCCTCCGATTAAAAAGTAATTTATTCTCCCTTTTCGCAAAGGAATTGAAAATAAATGTGATGTACAAACTTTTTGTAAGAAAAGAATTCCCTAAATGCTTCTTTTTACTTGGTTTTTCTTTTTAAATGGTGTGTAAAAAACACTTGTACAGTCATTCTTTTGTCTTTTTGTTAGTAGGGAAGAAACGTGAATCTTTTGTACGTTTTCTTTTCTTAAAAGAAGGCGGATTTAAGAAATAAACACTATATTTGCCAAACGAAATCGTTCTTCTACACTTTAAACCATTTGGTTCTCCGCTTTTATGAATGTGGCTTTCCATGTATTCCTTTGTAAATAGGAGGATATGCTATGCTTCCGTACTTCCTTATTTTGTTTCAAACTGTTTGCTCTTTTGTATTTATTGCTTTTTGTGTGCTGATGTGCCGTATTGTATGTCGTAATGTGCATTGATGTACGTCATGACGTTGATAGCGCAACGTCGTGAGGTTTCGCTATCAACGTCGGCACCTCCATAGCGCAACCTCACGAGGAAGATTCCTCTGCTTTGTAACTCCTCTTCTTTCGCTTTATAACCGGAATATTGCTCCGAAATCCTCCTTCTTCCTGTGGTACAAGGAGCATGATAACGCTTTTTAACGCCTCTTAAAGGCATGCAACTCCTTAGACTGATTCTAAATTTACTCCGGAGGAAGCATGCCGGTTTCCGCTTCATACGGAGTGCTTTTCTATTACGACGAGGTCTGCAACAGTCATAAAAAGAGTCACTGTTCTTTAAAATAATACGCATTGAAATAATGGAACGTAGGCGGAACTTTTCATTGTAGAGTGGAAACCATCGTTTTATTCTTTACATTTCTTTTAAAAGAAGATGAATTCATCGGTTTGTGCCGCATGGTAATCAAAGATTTATATGTATCTTTGCGCCCGAATTAATTTATATTGAATGAAGACATTTGAAGAGTTAGGCGTTTCCGAGGAAATACTTAAAGCGATTAAAGAAATGGGATATGAGAATCCCATGCCGGTACAGGAAGAAGTGATACCGTATTTATTGGGAAACGGAAACGATGTAGTAGCACTGGCTCAAACAGGAACTGGAAAAACAGCCGCATTTGGTTTGCCGCTCATCCAGAAAATTGACGTACGTAACAGGGTGCCACAGGCACTGATTCTTTGTCCCACCCGGGAATTGTGTTTGCAGATTGCAGGAGATTTGACCGATTATTCCAAATACATAGAAGACCTCAAAGTGTTGCCCGTGTATGGCGGTTCGTCCATCGAAAGCCAGATACGCAGCCTCAAGAAGGGGGTACACATTATTGTGGCTACGCCGGGACGTTTAATCGACCTGATGGAGCGCCGCACCGTGAGCCTTGCCACCGTGAAGGATGTGGTAATGGATGAGGCCGACGAGATGCTGAACATGGGATTTACCGACAGTATCAACGCCATTCTGGCCGATGTGCCGAAAGACCGCAATACGTTGCTCTTTTCCGCCACCATGAGTCCGGAGATTGCGCGCATCTCTAAAAAGTATCTGCATGATGCCAAAGAGATTGTTGTAGGTACCAAAAACGAGGGAAGCAAAAACGTGAACCATGTGTTCTATATGGTACACGCCAAAGATAAATACTTGGCACTGAAACGCATAGCCGATTACTATCCGCAAATTTACGGAATCATCTTCTGCCGCACCCGTAAGGAAACGCAGGAGATTGCCGACAAACTGATTCAAGACGGATACAACGCCGATTCGCTTCACGGAGAGCTTTCCCAGGCACAACGCGACCTGGTGATGCAGAAGTTCCGCCAACGCCATCTGCAACTGTTGGTGGCTACCGACGTGGCTGCCCGCGGACTGGATGTGGACGACCTGACACACGTTATCAACTACGGTTTGCCGGATGATACGGAAAGCTATACCCACCGAAGCGGACGTACGGGACGTGCCGGTAAAACAGGTACTTCCATCGCCATCATCAACTTGCGCGAGAAAGGCAAACTGCGCGAAATAGAGAGAATCATCGGAAAGAAATTCGTAGCAGGCGAGATGCCTACCGGCAAGCAGATTTGCGAAAAACAACTGCTGAAAATGGTAGACGAGATAGAGAAGGTAAAGGTAAACGAAGAGGAAATAGCCTCTTTCCTGCCGGATGTATATCGCAAACTCGAATGGCTCGAAAAAGAGGACATCATCAAACGTATGGTATCCCGCGAGTTCAACCGGTTCCTCGAATATTACAGCAATGCTCCCGAAATAGAAGTTCCCTCCGATGCCCGTGGCGACCGTAAAGGAAACACCCGCGGCGAACGCAGTGAACGTAGCAACCGTGGAGGCGACCGCGACAAACGAGGCCGTAAAGCGGAGCCGGGCTACACCCGCCTGTTTATCAACATGGGTAAGACCGACAACTTCTATGCCGCACAGGTAATAGATTTAATCAACCGTCAGGTACGTGGTAAGAAAGTGCAGATTGGACGCATCGACCTGATGCAGAACTTCTCTTTCTTCGAAGTTCCCGATGAGCAGGCGCACGAAGTAGTTTCGGCCTTGAACAATGCCAAAGTGGGTCCCCGCAAAGTAGTAGTGGAGATAGCAGGCGAAGAGAGCGGAAACGATAACGGCAGACGCGGAGGTGGCAGAAACGCTTCTTCTTCAAACCGTGGAGGTTCGAGAAATGGCGGTTACGGCGAAGGCAATGCTTCCGGAAGAGGAGGGCGCAAACCTTATTCATCGAAAGAGGGTGGTAACGACTCGGCAAGTCATGCCCCGAAAGAGGCTCGCAAGGGCGGCAAATCAGCAAAACCGACTCGTGAGGAACGTGGATATTCAGAGGCACGCGGTCCTAAAAAGAAAGAGGACTGGAAGAAATTCTTCCAAGACGACAATAAAGGTTTTCGTGATGAAGAGCCGGACTTCAGCGAAGAAGGCTGGGCTATGCGGAAACCGAGAAATAAGTAACTCCGGTTTTACACCTATTGAATAGACTCTTGTTATAAAAAGGGGTTACATCTACCGAGAAAGTCCTAAGCTATAGATTTAGCGTTATGATACAGTTAGATGAAAAAAAGTTAGCAAAGCTCAAGACAACCAATCAGTTGCTTGATGAAAAATACGGGGAACATGGCACAGCTACCCGTGAGGCTTTCAATGAAAGAACAATGGCATGGTATTATGGCGATATATTACGGGAACGCCGTAAAGAACTCAAATTAACACAGAAGCAGTTGGCACAGAAAATCGGTAAGGAACAGAGCTATATTGCACGCGTTGAAAAAGGCGAAGCGGATATACAGTTGTCTAGTTTCTTTCGTATTGCCCGTGCGTTGAGTATTGAGTTTACACCTACATTCATTTGATAGATTGCCAATCTGAATAAATGCAACGCTTCCATTTAATACTGGGAGCGTTTCTTTTTATATATGTATCCTGCTGCTTTGTGCCGCATTCTTGTTTTCGATTATCTTCCGGAATATGATAGATTGTAGGTCTCTTTGTTATTGCTGGTATGAAAGCAATTTTCTTTTCTATTACAAAAATTCTCTTGTTAGGATAAAGTTTCACGAGAGTTCTACGAATTTATTTTAATTGCTTTTCCCTATAGAAAGTTCTTTAATCAGCCTGTCCGCCTTGCCGTAATTTTCTATCATATAAAGCACATAACGGATGTCCACACCTATGCAACGTTGCAGGTTTGGCTCGTATATCAGGTCGCTGCTCATAGCCTCCCAGTTGCCGTCGAAAGCCAGCCCTATTAACTCCCCGCGCCCGTTGAACATACCGCTTCCGGAGTTGCCGCCGGTAATGTCGTTATTCGAAATAAAGCAAACATTCATTTCGCCGTCCGGAGTGGCATATCGTCCGAAATCCCGTTCCGAGAGCATATTCAGTACCTCCGGTTGCACCTCAAAGTCGCTGTCCCCTTTGTACTTCTTTACCTTATCGAAGATTCCCCGGGTAGTGGTAAAGTAATCATACCGCAACTGGTTCGACGGAGAATAACCGCCTATGATTCCATAGCTCAACCGCATGGTGGAGTTGGCATCCGGATAAAAGTTTCGTTCCGTCTGCATCTCGCGCAAAGCCTCGTTGAGTAACCGTTCGTTGCGGTCTATCGTTTCGGTGGAAGTCCTCATGTCTTCGTTGAACTCGAAGAATTTCACAATCATATCCAAGGTGAAACTAACGGCCGGGTCTTCGAACAGATTATACGTGGAGTCTTGCTTTAATACCAATGCCAAACCCAACGGGCCGGTTACTTTCGATTCGTTGTAGAGGTAATCCGTGTAAGCCTCATAATCGTTGTGGAAACGTTCGTTCAGCACCTTGTATCCCTCCGGCAGATAAATACTGTCCTTCACCTCTTCTTTATAAGCTTTCAGCATGGTGGAGAACACCTTTTTGTCGATGGAAAGGTCGATATTGGCATACGTCTCCAAGATTTTGCGAAAGTCCTTTTCCAGATGTGTGTTCTCGTTCGAGACGTCCAGATTGAGAATAGCCAGTGCCTGAAGAATCAGTTCCGGTCCATTGGCAAAACTCTCGCTGAGGAATGCGGCGGCATGACCGATGCTTCTGCGGTTGCGATAGGCTAGCTCCAAGTCGGTAAGCATGTGCGAATACCGTCCCCGTTTACTTGGGTTTTCCTTTATCCACTGCTGTATATCCTGCTCCAGTTCCCGCTTTTTCTCAATCACCTTCAGCTTCTCTATGCTCTGGTTCATGCCGATACTGTTTTTCCAATAGTTGGAGCTCACAGCATATTTGGAGGCATACATAATACGTATGGAATCACTCTTTTCCATCGCATCCTTCCATATCTTCTGTTTGATGCCCCGTATCTTTATCATGGCCGCGTTATCGGTCTGCATCCGTTCTTCTATGCCATAGGAGGAGAGATAACGCTCTGTTTCACCGGGATAACCGAACGTCATGCAGAAATCGCCTTCTTGATAGCCGTTTAGCGAAACCGGCGCGTAGTAAACGGGATGGTAAGGCACATTCTCCGGCGAATAGGAGGCCGGTTGATTGTTCTTGTCGGCATAGATACGGAACACCGAAAAGTCTCCCGTATGGCGCGGCCACACCCAGTTGTCCGTGTCGCCCCCGAATTTGCCTACCGAGGAGGGAGGTGCATAAACCAGACGTACATCGTAGTAATCTTTGTAAACGGAAAGATAAAACTCGTTCCCATTGTAATAGGGGGACACCTCTGCCCGCAGTAAGGTATCGCCTTTCAGCGCCTTTTCTTCTAAGATGTAAGAGATGGAATCGATGGCATTCTGGCGTTCCGTTTCGTCCATTTGGGGCGTGATAACGCGTTGTACCTGTTTGGTGACATCCTCTGTACGTACCAAGAAACTAACGAATAAATTGGGGTTAGGAAGCTCTTCTTCTATGCTTTGTGAAACGAATCCGTCGCGCAGGTAATCGTGCTCCGTGGAGCTGTGTTGCTGAATGGCATCGAAACCGCAATGATGGTAAACACTAAACCGTCGGGAGACACCACTACACCCGAGCAGAAACCTCCGAAGCTGACAATCGCATCTTTCAACGAAGGCTGCCGGGGACTGTAGAGTTCAGAAAGGGAGAGCTGTAGCCCCATCTCCTTCATTTGCTTCTGTGTGTTTTTGTCCAGCTTATTGAGCATCCACATTCCTTCGTCTGCCTGTGCGGTAGAGAAACCTGTCAGCAGTCCCAGCAGGAGAAGAGTACATTGTTTGATAAAAGTTCGGTTCATCGTTTCTGTTCCTTCATTTAAGGTTTAAAGCATTCGTTCTGTTCTTCCGCTCTCAAGGTCGCAAATGTTGTATTTAACGCACCCAAGTAAGGTGCGACTTATCCGTCCGCTTTGACTTGATGCTAAACTTGATGTTTCAACCCATGCACCCAAGTAAGGTGCGACTGGATTACATTACTATTCAATCTACGGAAGAAGTTTCAACCCACGTTGGATTTGTTGGCCTAAAGCATTTTTATTCTTCCGCTCTCATTCTTATTGTAACAAACCGTGGCGCGTTTATTCTGCATGTATTGCCTCTTTCGCTATTCAATAATCAATTTTATCTTCTTTGCTCCGGTACGGGCCTTCAGCCACTCTGTGATTTTCTCCCGTTCGTTTGCTTTCGGCAGGGGCGAGAAGCGCATAAAGGCCAATGTAAGCGTATCTCTCTGCTGTGTGCCGACCTCTGTCTCTACGGCGTATGATAACGAGATAGATTCAGCGTGCGGGTATAGCACTTTCAGTTCGGGAATGATGCTATTGTCTAACGCATTGTAACGGGTGTATTGTTCCAATTCGTTTTTAAGTTGTGCTATTTCCGCTTTCTGCTTCTCCGAGCGTTCTACATTATCCTTGTAGAAATCTTCCATTACCATGGAGCGGAGGCTCTTTACATCGATGCTGTCGCTATTTACACCCTGAATGATGCTGAGCTGTGTATTTTGCAGCTTGTATTTCTTCAGTTGGTCGCGTGCGTGGGCTATTTGCGTTTCGGGTACTTCGTTTCCAAAGAGCACTACCTGTATGCTTTTGTCCTCGTAGTCTATCTCCCGGTTAATGACCCGCGTGTTGGGGAAGTTGAGTACATTGTTGATAAAACTGTTGGCGTTGCTGTTGTAAATGGTGCTCCGCACAATGCTGTAAGTCATAAAGAAAGCCGGGCACATAGTGATGATTACCAATGCAATGATGGAATTCTTTACTTTCTTTTCGCGTTCCTTGTCGACAAATTGCTTCTTGCTGAAATGCAGGAAGCGTGTACCCAGGAAGGTAGCCAGACTGATGAAAACGCTATTGATAAAATATAAATAGAAAGCGCCGAGGAAGTAAATCAGCTGTCCTGTAGCCAAGCCATATCCGGCCGTACACAGAGGCGGCATCAAGGCCGTAGCAATGGCTACACCCGGCAACACATTTCCTTTATCCTTGGTGGAGAGGGCCACAATGCCGGCCAAACCGCCGAACAGCGCTATCAATACATCGTAGATACTGGGAGAGGTGCGGGCCAGCAGCTCCGATTGTGCTTCATCGAGTGGGGTGAGGGCGAAATAGATGGTTGCCGTTACCACGCTGATAACCGTAGCCAGGGCATAACTTTTCATAGAACGTTTCAGTAGTTCGAAATCGTTGATGCCCACGGCCAGTCCCATACCGATGATAGGTCCCATCAGCGGGGAAATAAGCATGGCACCAATGATGACGGCCGTTGAATTAACGTTCAGTCCGAGCGAAGCTACAAAGATGGCAAAGATTAGAATCCAGAGATTGGCTCCCCGGAACTCTACACCGCTGCGGATAGATTCCATGATTACTTTTTCATCATCTTTATCTTTACGCAAGTCGAAGTATTGGTTAAAGAAATCCTTGATAAAAAAAGGATGCTTAGGTTGTTCGTCCATACGGGTCTTATTTTTTAAAGAGGAGTTCTATAAATTAAAATATTGTAGTACAGTTGTTTATATGGTTC
>ERZ791796.1800-NODE-1800-length-11467-cov-6.279968_pt1 | contig 11467 bp, 9 predicted proteins | sample MGYA00510311_ERZ791796 | MGnify/ENA primary metagenome ERZ791796 (study PRJEB30046, sample SAMN00792042) | human gut metagenome | study: EMG produced TPA metagenomics assembly of the A metagenome-wide association study of gut microbiota in type 2...
TGGAAGTTCCTGTACAGTTGGAAGGTCTTGCAGAAGGTGTGAAAGCCGGTGGTAAGTTGGCATTGCAGATGCGTAAGATCAAAGTGAAAGCTTTGTACAATGTAATTCCTGAAAAACTGATCATCAACGTTTCTCACTTAGGATTGGGTAAGACTATCAAAGTTGGTGAATTGAGCTTTGAAGGTCTTGAACTGATCAGTGCTAAAGAAGCCGTTGTATGTGCCGTTAAGTTGACTCGTGCAGCAAGAGGTGCAGCAGCCGCTGCAGGCAAATAATCAGAGATTATCCCTGTAAACAGAGATATACTTCAAACGCAGATTAATGCAGATTAAAGCAGATGTTCAGTCTGCATTAATTTGTATTAATCTGCGTTTCTCTTTCTACATTAACGAACTGTTTTACCGAAAAAACAATGATAAAATATTTAATTGTCGGACTGGGGAATATTGGTCCCGAATATCATGAGACCCGCCACAACATCGGATTTATGACGGTAGATTCATTGGCTAAAACCAACAGTGCGCCCCCTTTTATTGACGGCCGCTACGGATTCACCACTAATTTCACGATCAAAGGTCGCCAACTGATACTGTTGAAACCGTCTACTTTTATGAACCTAAGCGGATTAGCCGTTCGCTATTGGATGCAAAAAGAAAACATTCCACTAGAAAATATATTGATTGTAGTAGACGATCTGGCACTTCCCTTCGGAACGTTACGTTTGAAGGGAAAAGGAAGCGATGCCGGACATAACGGTTTGAAACATATCGCTGCAACATTAGGGACTCAGAACTATGCCCGCTTGCGTTTTGGTATCGGAAATGATTTTCCTCGTGGCGGACAAATAGATTACGTACTCGGACACTTCACTGATGAAGACTGGAAAACAATGAATGAAAGATTGGAAACAGCTGGAGAAATCATCAAGAGTTTTTGCCTTTCCGGAATTGATATCACTATGAACCAGTTTAATAAGAAATAAAATGGCGGAAGCAAGAATAGATAAATGGATGTGGGCTGTCCGCATCTTCAAGACACGCACAATTGCAGCGGAAGCTTGTAAGAAAGGACGCGTCACCATCAATGGCGCATTAGTGAAAGCTGCCCGTATGGTAAAACCGGGAGATGTCATACAGGTAAAAAAGCCACCTATCACCTATTCATTCAAGGTACTGCAGGCTATAGAAAAGCGCATAGGTGCAAAGTTAGTACCGGAGATGATGGAAAACGTCACTACTCCCGATCAATACGAATTGTTAGAAATGAGCAAAATCAGCGGATTCATAGACCGTGCACGCGGAACCGGACGCCCAACTAAAAAAGACCGCCGCGAGCTGGAAGAATTTACAACTCCGGAGTTTATGGACGATTTCGACTTCGATTTTGACTTTGAAGAATAGTCCACCACAGAGGACACGGAGGACACAGAGGAAATAGGGGAAAGAGTCTTTTAGGCACTGTCCATGATTATACTCTTAATACAATTACAGGATACCATAGGTATGCTTCGATATACAACCTCTGTGTCCCCTGTGTCCTCTGTGGTGAACCGTGAACCGTGGACTCTAGATTATCATTTACAAATTTGCCTTAACTGCATCAATCATTTCCTGATATTCCGCGTCAGTCAGATAAACCCTTCCCGGATTCATTTGGAATGTACCTCCATAATCTGGTCCATCCACATATTTAGGCGCTAAATGAAAATGCAAATGAGACAACTTATCTGAGTATGCACCATAATTTATCTTTTCCGGCTGGAAAGCTTTTTGCATGGCACGGGTAACACGTGCAACGTCTGACATAAAAGCATTACGGTCTTCATCACTCAACTCGTTCAAATCGTTCACATGATCCTTGTAAGCAACAAGGCAACGCCCGCGATAGGTTTGCTCCTTAAACAGGAATACACGTGACACACTCAACTGCGCAATCTCAATCATCAGATTATGCAGCGTTTCATTATTCTGGCAATACAGACATTCTTTCGGATCGCTCTTCATGACATTATTATTTTTAAGTTTTTATCGTTTACAAAAATAGGCATAACATTCCTATCCGACTTGTACTTTTTCGTTTTTTTGATTGACTAATTGGTATACATCCTCTTTTTCACCTACCACCCAGACCACATCACCCTCTTCAAGCGGCACATTCACATCCGGAATCATCAATGTTCCATCCTCACTTTCAACACCTGCTATCATACAATGATATTTATCCCGAATGCCCGATTCACGAATGGTCTTACCTAAAAACATGGAATCACTATCAACAATTAATTGTTTTAGAGTCATCTCACTCTTTTCATACACATCCCACTCCACCTTTGTCCCATTTTGCATGGCTTCATTAAACACATTCAATTGTTCATCCGTCCCTATCACCTGTATTTTATCCATTGGAAACAGACGGACAGAACCACCCGGAATATTAATCCGCCTCTTTCCGCGAAGAATGGAAGCAACATGAACTCCGAACTTCTTTCCTAAATTCAGTTCCATCAATGTCTTTCCCGCCCAAGCAGACTCACCAGGAATCTCCATATCGGCAAGATGGAGATCATGCGATAACAAGCGTCCGGCATATTCCGGTTTTTTCTCCCCCAGATATTCCGCACGCACATCACGGGAACGAAGATTCTGGAAGAAACGACGTTCAATCGAGATAGACTGCTTTTTCAAGCGGCGCGACCATACCATTAGCAACACTACCAGCACTGCAACTCCGATAACCAGGCCGATAGACGCCTTGAATAATCCGGAAATCACAAAGATAACAAAAAGTGCCGCTATCATAATGCGAATCACAATGGTCGATACCAGCGGAGCGCGATTTGCACGATTGGCGTGCCACAAAGTCATAAACTCCACCGAATGGTTTTTCTTCACCATAATAGCCCGCAGAAATGGAGCAATACAGAGAATGATAAACACGGCTCCAAGTAAAGAAGCTCCCAAATGAGGCAGGTTCTCTTTAAAGAAAGGTATGACAAAACGGAAAGAAAGCGCAATGATCGATATGCTGACAATAGAATAAACGACAGTAATACGTACCATTGCCAATATCAACTTTTTCCATAAGTTCTCATGATTGAGCGCAGTCTGCGATCCGGAAGAGTAGCGCATCAGGAATTTCCTCCATGAAACGGGAAGATGAGCATCTACGAAAGTAGAAGCCGGTTCGGCAAGACGAATCATATAAGGAGTCAGAAAAGTAGTGATGACGGAAACAGCCACCACAATCGGATAGAGAAAATCACTTGTCACGTGCAGCGAAACTCCCAAAGATGCGATAATAAATGCAAATTCACCAATCTGCGTCAGACTAAAGCCGCATTGCATAGCCGTCTTCAATGGTTTGCCGGAAAGTATTACTCCAAATGTTCCGAATACGGACTGCCCCAAAATAACCGCCAAAGTAATGACAAGAATAGGTATGGCATATTCTACAATCATCGCCGGATCCACCATCATTCCTACCGATACGAAAAAGATGGCTCCGAAAAGATCTTTAACAGGTTTCACTAATCGGTCGATAGATTCCGCTTCAATTGTTTCCGCCAAAATAGATCCCATAATAAACGCACCGAAAGCAGCAGAGAAACCCGTATTGGCCGCCATAACCACCATACCGAAACATAGTGCCAGCGACACAATAAGCAAAGTCTCCTCTCCCATCAGTTTACGGCAACGTTTCAAGAATTCCGGTACTAGATAGATACCGACCACAAACCAGAGAATTAGGAAAAACAATAGTTTACCGATACTTTCCAACATTTCCGTACCTTCAAAATTATGGCTTACAGCCATTGTGGAAAGCATGACCATCAACACAATTGCCAAAATATCTTCCAAAATCAAGATACTCAAGACCAAGCCGGTAAACTGTTTTTTCCGTAACCCCAGATCATCAAAAGCCTTATAAATAATCGTAGTAGAGGACATTGCAATCATACCACCCAAAAACAGGCTATCCATCCTATGCCAGCCGAAGCCCATACCAACACCTATACCCAACAGGATCATGCAGAAAATAATAGTACAAGCGGCAATAATAGCAGAGCCACCCACTTTCACTATCTTCTTAAAACTAAATTCCAGTCCGAGAGCAAACAACAAGAAGATAACACCTATATCCGCCCATGTCTTAATATTCGCAGTATCCATTACGGAAGGCGTATAAGGCATATGCGGACTTGCCAAAAAGCCGGCAACCACATATCCTAAAACCAAAGGTTGCTTCAACTTCTTAAATAATAAAGTCATGATGCCTGCACAGATCAATATCAGTGCGAGATCGGCTATAAGAGTAGGTAACTGAGACATTATTTCATCATATTTGCTGACAAAATTATAATAAATCTATGGAATGAGCAACGTTTATCCATATAAGAAACGCAGATTAACGCAAATTCACGCAGAAGTTTAATTTCAAATCTTATTCTGCGCAAATTTGCATTAATCTGCGTTTCTATAAATATTCAATTATTTCCTGAACGGAGGTTTTACCACGACCGCTTTCAATTTACGCCCACGCATATCGATACAGATTTCCGTACCTGCCTTGCCGTATTCCGGTTTCACATACCCCATGCCGATACCGATTTTGCGGGTAGGCGACATAGTGCCCGAAGTAACGATCCCAATCTTCTCCCCATCCGAATTTACAAGTTCATACCCATGACGGGGAATTCCACGATCAACCATTTCAAAGCCAACCAATTTACGGGTTACTCCTTCTGCTTTCTGCCTCTCCAGCATCGGACGATTGATAAACTCTTTACCTTCTATAAACTTAGTTATCCATCCAAGTCCGGCTTCTATCGGTGAAGTAGTATCATCCAAATCATTTCCATACAGACAGAATCCCATCTCCAACCGGAGTGTATCGCGAGCTCCTAAACCGATAGGTTTGATATCAAACTCCTCACCGGCTTCGAAGACCGCTTTCCAAATGGTATCAGCCACATTCGGATAGAAATATAGTTCAAAACCTCCTGCACCCGTATAGCCGGTATTAGAAATTATCACGTTCTCTTCACCTGCAAACTTTCCGACTTTAAAAGTATAATAAGGAATTGATGACAGATCAATATCAGTCAATTTTTGCAAAGCAAGAATCGCTTTCGGTCCCTGCACAGCAAGTTGCGCCATGTGATCCGAAGCGTTCTCCAATTCCGCTCCTTCCGTATTATGAGAAACGCACCAGTCCCAGTCCTTTTCAATATTAGCGGCATTGACTACCAACATATATTTTTCCGGTTCATACTGATATACCAACAAGTCATCTACAATTCCTCCCTTATCATTCGGGAAACAAGTATATTGAATCTTTCCCGGAGTCAGTACCGCCACATTATTGGAAGTCACCTTCTGAAGAAAAGCCAATGCCTTCGGACCTTTCACCCAGAATTCTCCCATGTGGGATACATCAAATACCCCGACACCCTGACAGACCGTCAGATGTTCGTCAATGATACCGGAGTATTCAATAGGCATATTATAACCTGCAAACTCGTGCATTTTAGCGCCAAGCGCTATATGTTTCTCTGTAAACGGAGTGGTTTTCATATTCTTTTAAGTATTAAGTTTTAAGTATCAGTTATTTGGAAGCTACGAGCTCGGCAATTTTCACAATTACTTTCATTGCTTTCTCCATATTCTGGATAGGCACAAATTCATAACGTCCGTGAAAATTCAGACCACCGGCAAAGATATTCGGGCAAGGCAAGCCTTTAAAAGAAAGTTGTGCACCATCCGTACCTCCACGAATCGGTTTCACATTCGGTTTCACACCAACAGCTTCCATTGCAGCAAAAGCGGTGTCGATAATATGCATCACCGGCTCTATCTTCTCACGCATATTATAATATTGGTCGCGCAATTCGAGAGCTACCGTACCCGCACCATATTCGGCATTCATTTGAGCGACCAGACGTTCCATTTCTTTCTTGCGGTTCTCGAACTTAGTACGGTCATGATCGCGAATGATATAAGAAACTGAGCTTTGCTCCACTTCACCCTGAATGCCAATCAGATGATAAAATCCTTCATATCCCGTAGTATGCTCCGGCCTTTCCTGTGCCGGCAGCAGAGTAATAAACCGATTGGCCAAATAAATGGAATTAATCATCTTATCCTTAGCATATCCCGGATGTACATTACGCCCTTTAAAAGTAACTTTAGCGGCAGCAGCATTGAAGTTCTCGAACTCCAACTCTCCCACTTCACCGCCATCCATTGTATATCCCCACTCACAACCGAACTTTTCTACATCGAATTTATGAGCGCCTTCACCGATTTCTTCGTCCGGATTGAAACCGATACGGATTTTTCCGTGTTTGATTTCAGGGTGTTCTTTCAGATAGGCCATTGCAGAAACAATCTCTGCAATACCGGCCTTATCATCAGCACCGAGCAAAGTTTTTCCGTTGGTTACAATCAAATCTTCTCCTTTATGATCCAACAATTCAGGGAATTGCGACGGGGAAAGAACCACATTTTCTTCAGTACAAAGTACAATATCCGAACCGTCATACTTTTCTACAATACGCGGAGTAACATCCTTACCCGTCATATCCGGACTTGTATCCATGTGAGCAATAAACCCGATAGTCGGCACCTTTTTATCTATATTGGCAGGGAGCGTGGCGAAAAGATAACCATGCTCATCCAAAGTTATATCTTCCAACCCCAAAGATTCCAACTCTTTTTTCAAGTATTCTGCAAAAACCATCTGCTTCGGAGTACTTGGAGTAAGCCCTGTCGATTCATCAGATTGTGTATCGAAGCTTACATACTTTAAAAATCTGTCTACTAAAGTCATATTGTTTTAATTACAAGTTACTAATTACAATTTACAAATTGATAGTTTATAGTGCCGTAAAGGTAAAAAAAGAGCCGTGAATTACAAAGCAATTCACGGCTCTTTTTTATTGTATAATTTTATCCGGATACTTAACTGACCTATCTGACCACTTTAAAAATGGCTACTGCCATCAAAGCAATGTGTACAAACCTTGCATTTGGGCAGACCGATAGCTTCTATTAATGTTTCCACTGTATTGAACTTCAAAGAAGAAAGCCCGAAACGTTCGGCTATAATACCAACCATCTTCTCATATTCGGGAGACCCGGTAGTAGCATATTTATCCAAATTTTTATTTTCATCACCTTCCAATTCCTTAATAATACGGCGGGTAATCAGTTCCAACGCATTTTTGGAAGCGGAAAAACCTACAAACGGACAAGCATAAATCAATGGAGGGCAGGCAATACGCATATGTACCTCTTTTGCTCCATAATCATATAGTATCTTCACATTATCACGTAACTGTGTGCCACGAACGATAGAATCATCACAAAACAACAAACGTTTACCTTCAAGCATTGCACGGTTCGGAATCAATTTCATCTTCGCCACTAACGCACGCATCTCCTGATTACTAGGAGTAAAACTACGAGGCCAGGTCGGTGTATATTTCGAAATCGCACGGTGATAAGGGACACCTTTGCCTTCCGCATATCCCAAAGCCATACCCACTCCCGAATCAGGAATACCACAAGCACAGTCCACTTCCGATTGATCTGTCTGTCCCATCTTCAATCCACAAGTGAAGCGCACCTCTTCTACATTCCGTCCTTCATAACAAGAAGTAGGAAAACCATAGTACACCCACAAGAACGAACAAATCTGCATATCCTCATTCGGTTCACGAAGTTGTTCGATATGATCGTCATACATACGGACGATTTCACCGGGACCTAAGTATTTCTCTATCTCATAATCCAAATTCGGAAAACTGGATGATTCGCTTGTCGCAGCGTATGCTCCTTCTTTTTTTCCTATTACGATAGGAGTACGTCCCCACTGGTCACGAGCAGCGATGATACTTCCGTCCTCCGTCAAGATAAGCATTGAACAAGAACCTTTGATGTGCTTGAACACATTCTCAATACCTTCCACAAAGTTTCTACCTTGTATCAGAAGTAATGCGATAAGTTCTGTCTGATTGGTATTGCTCGAACTAAGTTCGGCGAAGTGCATATTTTGATTGAGGAGTTCATCTTCCAGTTGTTGAATATTGACAACCTTTGCAACGGTAATAATGGCGAAGCGACCGAGGTGAGAGTTAATAATAATAGGTTGAGCGTCTGTGTCACTAATAATGCCGATACCGGCGTTTCCTTTAAACTTGTCCAATTCTCCTTCGAACTTTGTTCGAAAATAGGTACTTTCCAAATTATGAATGGAGCGTATAAACCCTTTTTCCTTACTGTATGTCGCGAGTCCTCCCCGCTTTGTACCCAGATGTGAGTTATAATCTGTGCCGTAGAATAAATCAGTCACGCAACTAGCTTTCGAGACTGTTCCGAAAAAACCTCCCATGTTATTCTCTTTATTGATGTTTTTTAAAAAGATGTGCAAAAGTACAAAAAAGAATCCGTCTGATAAAATAAAGAGCCCCGCAAAGTTTTGTTTTCTTTGTGGGGCAACAACTAATATTTATTAAAAACGGGGAATCCGAGAACAATCTCTTTGCCTAGATCTTATTTCCATTTCTTGATTATCTTCTTATCCGACGGAGCTGCTTCAATCAAGCTCAATGCAAATCCTCCGCTACGGGCCAGTTTGACAGAAATCCGGGTTTTAGCAGTCACTATACCTTTCTTTATTTGATAAGAAGTTGGATTCTTTTCAAAGTCCGCATCCTTTCCGTCAGCATACAATGTCGCTACATATTGTTTTCCCGGTTCGAGAAAATCAAGTGTAAAAGCAGAAGTACGGGGATTCTCATCAGTGATACCACCTACGAACCAGTTATCAGTACCCTTCGCCTTACGTGCAACGGTGATGTAATCTCCCGGTTCTGCCTCCAGATACTTACTGTCATCCCAATCAACGGCTACATCCTTGATAAATTGAAATGCATCCATATGACGTTCGTAGTTTTCAGGGAAATCAGCCGCCATCTGCAAAGGGCTATACATCGTTACATAAAGAGCCAATTGTTTAGCCAATGTAGTACGTACAAAACTATGATCGCCCGACAAGAAAGAAAGTTTGGTATCAAAAATACCCGGAGTATAATCCATCGGTCCGCCAATCAGACGGGTAAAAGGAAGTAAAGTGGTGTGAAACGGTTTATTACCGGCAAATGCTTCATACTCCGTACCACGCGCCGACTCATTGCCGACCAGATTCGGATAAGTACGACATAGTCCGGTGGGACGGACTGCCTCATGAGCATTCACACAAATCTTATAATCAGCCGCTTTCTTCACTGCATATAGATAATGGTCGTTCATCCATTGTCCGTAATGATGTTCGCCACGAGGAATGATATTGCCGACATATCCACTCTTCACTGCATTGTAGCCGTTATCTACCATAAATTGATATGCCACGTCCAAATGACGTTCATAGTTACGAACAGAAGCGGATGTCTCGTGATGCATCATCAGCTTTACTCCTTTTGACTTCGCATATGCATTCAGCATTTTCAAATCAAAATCAGGATAAGGTGTAACGAAATCAAATACATAATCTTTTGATTTGCCGAACCAATCTTCCCAACCTTCATTCCATCCTTCTACCAATACTTGATCAAATCCATGTTCAGAAGCAAAGTCAATGTACCGTTTCACATTATCGTTATTCGCTGCATGACGTCCGTTCGGTTTTGTTTTTGAATAATCCGTTTCGCCCAATTTCACAGAGTAAACATCGTCCGTATATGCCCAAGAACTTTTTCCGCTAATCATTTCCCACCACACACCAATGTATTTCACCGGTTTAATCCAAGAAACATCTTCATAAGCACAAGGATCGTTCAGATTCAATGTCAGCTTAGACGACAGAATATCACGTGCATCATCACTCACGATTACCGTACGCCAAGGAGAACGACAAGGTGCTTGCATATATCCTTTATCTCCTTGTGAGTCCGGTGTCAACCACGATTCAAAAACCATGTTCCGATCATCAAGGTTCAAATGCATACAGGAATAATCAACCAAAGCAGCTTCATGCAGGTTGATATACAGACCATCATCCGTTTTCATCTGCAAAGAAGTTTGCACACCGGTTGGCGAGAAAGAGGTTTGAGAAGCGTTTCCGGTAATCGCCCCTTGCAACAATCCACGAATTTCAGAAAGTCTGGACTCGGTATAATCGTATTCCTGAGTATCATAATCGCCGGGAATCCAAAAGGCCGTATGATCTCCCGCCATAGCAAACTGGGAATGTTCTTCCTTAATCACAAAATAATTCAAATTCTTCTGCAATGGAAATTCATACCGGAATCCCAAGCCATCATCATAAAGACGGAAACGGATAATGATATTGCGATTTTGTGCCTTCTGATTCAAAGTAACAGCCATCTCATTATAATGGTTGCGGATTGATTTCACCTCTCCCCACACCGGTTCCCATGTTTCATCAAAAGTTGATGTTTTAGTATCTGCCAGAGTAAATCCATTCATCAGCCCGGGATCATTTTTCAATTCCAGTCCCAGTTTTGAAGGCTTAACTACTTCTTTTCCTTTATAAGAAAGTTCATACATTGGTTCTCCTTGCGCATTGACGGAGAAATTAAGTTGTAACTGTCCGTCGGGAGAAGTGATACTTTCGGCCTTTACTGATGTGCACATTAATAAAGAAAACAGCAGGCAAAGCCATGTTACGGTTCTTTTCTTCATGTTCTTCATGATATAAATGAGTTAGTTAATAATCGTATCGCAAAGATAGGACAGAAATATAGGAACTGTTTTTCTTTATAATTAAAATATAGATAATCCCAAAATTAAATTCAGCATAAGCACCTAATTTTCAGAATACTACAAAAATTAGGAATAAGAAAAAATATAGTAATTATCCTGCAATTAATCTGAATGATTAAAGTATATATTACACGTTCTTTCTATCTTTGCCAAAAATTATCTCGACAGTAACGTATCTAAAATCAAATGAGTAAAGAAGTTATCTATATCTTTATCGGTGGAGGAACCGGTAGTGCACTACGTTATTTCATCCAGTTGTTAATGCACGAACGAATCGTCCCTTATCATTTTCCATGGGCCACTTTCACGGTCAATCTTCTCGGCAGTTTTCTCATCGGTCTGTTCTATGCTCTTTCAGAGCGATTCCACCTTCCGTTCGAGGTCCGTTTGTTTCTGACAACGGGTTTATGTGGAGGTTTCACAACGTTCTCTACTTTCTCCAGTGATGGCGTAGGTCTGCTGAAAGGAGAATTTTACGGAGCATTTGTTCTATATACATTATTAAGTATAGGAATAGGATTAGCCGCAACGTTAGCCGGCGGATATGTGGGAAAACAGATTTAAACAAAAAGCATCGTCCCGTTGTTATAGTATAAGGTCGGACTAACGACATATGGGGAATAGGCATAAAAAGAATACCTATTTATAGTGATTTCTCACTCCCCGTCAAGTCCGTACTTTTG
>ERZ791796.1801-NODE-1801-length-11467-cov-2.410007_pt1 | contig 11467 bp, 14 predicted proteins | sample MGYA00510311_ERZ791796 | MGnify/ENA primary metagenome ERZ791796 (study PRJEB30046, sample SAMN00792042) | human gut metagenome | study: EMG produced TPA metagenomics assembly of the A metagenome-wide association study of gut microbiota in type 2...
CAGTCTTTTGTTTATACTTTTGATTGCGGGTCTTGTTTTTTTTACTTGCTTCAACCCGATAGAGATTGATGTAAAATGGAGAGGCCCTTGGGTTCTTCTTGCTTGCGGTACTGTGATGAATTTCCTCATTACGCCGGTGATTGCCATTATTGAGGGATTGGGCAAGGTTAAAGAGGTGGCGAAGTTTCGCATGGTGCAGCAAATGCTTCAACCCATAGTGCTTTGGGGTGGTTTGTGGATGGGGGCGGATCTCTACGTATTAGGTATGGATGCGATTTGCCGTGTGCTGCTTATAGCGTTTCTTATTTGTAAATCGCCTATATACGATACACTTCTCTTTCTTTGGAAAGAAAATGTCACGGATAAGATTTCATATAGGAGGGAGATTTTTCCATATCAATGGCGTATAGCAATAAGTTGGATAAGTGGTTATTTTATCTTTCAGCTTTTTAATCCGGTGCTGTTTGCGACCGATGGCCCAGTTGTAGCGGGTCAAATGGGAATGACCATGCAGGCTCTTAATGCGTTGCAGGCTCTTACTTTAGCATGGATTAGCACAAAAACCCCAACGATATCCGGACTTATCGCCTTGAAGAAATATGAGGAACTTAATACCTTGTTCAGCAAGACGTTTAAGCAGGTGGTTTGTTTAGGGGCTTCTGTTCTTGTGCTGTTTGTGGCTGCACTCCTCCTGCTTCAAGAGTTCAATGTTTCTTTTGGCGGTATAGCCATTGGCGACCGCTTTCTGCCTGCTTTGCCTTTGATTTTGATGGCTTGGTCGGTATTTTCAATGTTTCCGGTGAATTGTTGGGCGATATATCTTAGGTCGCATAAAAGAGAGCCTCTTATGGTTAATTCGGTTGTGATGGGAATTATCTGTTGCACGTCTACTTTGGTGTTGGGCAATCTTTATGGTGTTTATGGTATTGTTATAGGTTTTGCGTGTCTCCGTCTTGTTTCTTTAATATGGATAAGGAAAATATTTAAGAAGAAGAGAGCCGAGTGGCATAAAATTTAATTTAAAAATATTTTATTGATGAAGAATCATAAGTTGACCGTAGTTATTCCAACATACAATCGTTGCAATGACTTGGATGTGTGTTTACATTATGTTGTACCTCAAGTAGAACCTTATAAAGATAGAGTACATATTTATATTTCGGATAATGCTTCTACCGATAATACAAAAGCGGTAGTAAAAGGTTATATGGACAAGCATCCTGATATGATTACCTATTATTGTCAACCTTGTAATATAACGGCCTCACCCAATTTTAATCATGCGGTACACAATGTGAATTCTGAATTTATATACATGCTTAGTGATGATGATATCATAGTTCCGGGCTTTATTTCGTTGATGCTTGGATATATATCAAGATATGAAAATGTAAACTATTACTACTTAAATCGATATGTTGCTGATATGGATATGCATGGTGCGTTTTTGTATAATTCACGTTTAACGATGGATTATGTTACCTTGTATGACAAAGGAGGAGAATTGATTAAGGAGCATTTGGACGGACCAAGTTGCATTTCCGCTAATTTATTTCGGAGAGAAGTTTGGATTGATGGGGTAAAAGAGATGAAAGAGGATTGTCCCGGATATGTGTGGCTTTCCATTTTATTTCATGGAGTGGTGCGTACGGAGAATGTCGCAGTGGTTAATTATCCGATGTTTACCGCTCGTATGCCTGTTGTGCAAAGGTATTCAGCGAATTGGCCTTGGTATTATGTGAAAGGATTGGGACAGTTGTTTACCTATTTAAATGAAATCCATCCCGGTATTTATGAGGCTTGGATACAACGTCAGCAAAAAGAGGGACGCCGACAGTTTATGATGATGTTATGTGGCATTGCCACTGAAAAAAAACTTTATCGTGAACGTGCTAGAGAAATTAAGCCTTTTATCCAATCCAGTTTTATGCGGGTATTGTATGATTGTCTCGTAACGGTTATTCCAGGATGGTTTGCGGTAAAAGTGTTGAAACCGACATTTCGTGTATTTAAAATATTTAACTATATAAAAATGTGAGGCGAATGAAAAAAGCTCTTAAGGCTATTCCCTGTTATCATGTGGAGGAAGATTTGCTGAATACTTTGGGGGAAGATAAAAAATGTAAGCGTATTGAGTGGATAGACCAGACGAGAGGTATCTTGTTCTTTTTTGTGATACTTTGTCATTCTCGTTTGGCTGTTGATTGGTTGAAGTACCTTTATGAACCGATATTTTTAACGGGCTTTTTCTTTCTTAGCGGATATTTATATAAGAGAAAGAAAATATTCGAACAGTTGCGTTCCGTTTTTAACGGGTTGTTTATGCCTTTTTTGATTATAGTGTTTTATGGGGATTTATGGTTGCGTTCAAAATCATTCCTTTGATAAAAGCCTTAATTTAGCTTTAGTTACGTTAGCTGGTGGAGACAATATTTAGTTTATTCTATGCTTGATATGGGTGGAGCTTATTTATATCGTTACCGATTATTTGACTTGTAGATATGTCGACATCATATTGATTGCTTTTAGCTGCGTAGCTTTCTTTATAGTCGTTTTGTCCAGGGCGGACAATGGTATATGGTGTTGGACGGTTGCTCTCTACGCAATGGGATTTTTTGCTTTTGGGGATGTTTGTAAACAACGCTTATTGAGTAGAAACAAAGCGATTGCTTGTATGAGGGTATATGTTATAGGTTGTCTTGTGTTGGGGGTACTGGATGTCTGAATCGGATAGATTTACATTTGAATCAATATGGAAGTGCTCCGTGGGCTTTTTTACTTGCTGCTACCGGAGGATGCGTCACTTTTGTCTCAGTAATGAAATATGTTCCTGTAAACAAGTATTTGATGGAGTTTGGTAATTATACTCTGTTCCTTTTCCCTTTTCATAGGCTTGTACTCAGACAATTCATGAAAGTGTTTGGAATGGTTGGTGGGTTCTTCTTTTCTTCAATCCTGATACTTCTGGCTACCTTTATAACCTGTTTGTTATTAGGGAAGGTTACGTATAAATATTTACCAGCTTTAGGTGGAAAGAAAAAATGGTTGTAATATGAAATGTTTATTTGATTTATCGTTTATAAGACATAATATATATGCGGGTGTGTCAAAATATGCCTATCGTATATTGGATTATATTGTAGAGGTAGATAAAAGCCATGAGTTTGTTTTGTTGTTAAATACTATATCTGAAAGACAGATTAGGGAATGGTATCCTGAGTTTGAATACAAATTAATTGGAAGTGGATATTTAACTTCGGTACCTGTTGTAAGAACCTTAGCTTTAACTTATCAATTCAAGCGTATTGTTGACGGGACGGATTGTGATGTTGTTTTTTGCCCTTGGGGTAATGAGATTACTTGTTTACGTACAAATAAACGGAAAATATCTGTTATACATGATCTTCAACTTCGTATAGATTTAAAAGGAGCAGGGTTGTATATTCATAAAATTATAGATGATTTGGTCATAAAGAACTCTGATAAAATTGTCACCATATCAGAATTCAGCAAAAAACAAATATTCTCTTTTTACCCATCCCTTTCCGATGATTTTATTGTTTCTTTGGGCAATAGTGTTTCTGCAAATCAATATTTGGGGGAAAATTTGGTTGATGGAAGATATTTATTGTATGTTGGAAGGATATGCGAGATGAAAAATGTGGTGACGTTGGTCAAGGCGTACGTGCGTATTTCTAATTTAATCAAAGGAGTCAGACTTATTATAGTAGGGAAAAGCAACACCTATTGGTATAAACAGGTAGAACCTATAATAAAAGCGGCCAACTTGAGCGAAAGCATACAAGTTGTTGAAAATTGTTCTGAGCGGGAATTGGCTTTATTGTATAGATATGCGGATATCTTTGTTTTTCCTTCATTGCGCGAAGGTTTTGGAAGTCCTCCATTGGAAGCAGCTATGGAATGTACTCCCGTAATTAGTACTACTTGCGATTCGTTAAAAGAGGTTCTTTTAGATAAAGTCTTTACTTATGACAATCCGATGGATGAAGAGGAATTGAGTGAGAAAATATTGTTTGTTTTGTCACATCGGCCTTCTGACAGGGAATTGGCAGAAATAAGAAATACTTATTTGAATCATTATTCAATAGGGACTTTTGGTAAAAAGGTATACGATTTTATCCAGACTCAGTCAAACCAATAATGTAGCGATGGAAAATATTTTGGCGTTAAGACAAAATTTAGGTATTTGTCTGGTTTTTACGGGAGTTACAACAAGTATGTTCCTTAACTATTTTTTTCCAGTGATTTATTGGACGCCTTTTGTCATGCTGCTTTCGTGTATTTTGTTATGTGATAGCTCCACGTTCTGCGCAAGTGCCAGATGGAACAGGCCTTTTAAAAGCATTTTGATGTTTCAGGGTATTATGCTATTGTATTTTGTCTTTTATTTTAACGAGGCGGTTTCTCAATTATGGTTCAAACAGTTATCTTTTCATCTTTACATTATAGTTTTGGCGATTGTATTGATGAGGACAAAAATATTGAAAGATAGAAACTTTTTACCGATATTATTTGTCTATTCTTCTATTCTTTCTTTTATAGCCGCATTTTGCCATTTTACAGGATTAATAGAAATGGAAAGAATGCTGTATGTGGACAAGGCTGTCTTGGAAGTGTTTTCTTGTAATATAGCTGCATTTATAAATTTTATTACCTGTCTTTTAATGTTGGATAATAAGAAGAAAAAATGGATGATTTTCTTCTTGGCGTTGATGGTTGTGGATTTTTATGTGATTATGCAATCGGGCAAACGCTCTTATTATGTATCGTTGTTGGCCACCGGTGTTATTTATTTATATAAAATGAAATGTCTTAAGCGGGGAATAATAATTGTTTCCGCTGTCTATCTTTTGCTTAATTTATTGGTGCCTGAAGTGCGGGATATGACAGTAAAAATGATAGAAAGAACAATTGATGGCTTTTCCGCTGTATATATAGATAAAAAATCTACTTATGTAGATTGGGATGACTCCGCGTCCATACGTGCTTGGTCCCAGCGAATGGCTGTTCAAAAACTTAATAATTTTTCTCTTTTCAATTATATTTTTGGGGGCGGGTATTTATTTCACTTTTTTGATAACCCTTTAGGAGAGTCTTATATTGATATGGGGATATTGGGCTTTTGCTTTTATGTTTATCTGATAGTGATTATGCCTATAAAATTCTTTCTTAGACTTGGAACTGGAGATAAAAAAGAGATGTTTTGTTTTTTTGTAGCATTGATGAATATCTGTATTATTCTGGTAAACACCGATCCCTATGTATATATGGCATATACCCCATTGTGTATGATGGCGTTGTTCTCTTATAAATCAGATTTTATAAGATATAAAAATCCGGATCTTCTATAATAATTAGTTGTAATAATATGAACCTATTGCAGGTTCTTGAAATAGGAATATTAAGTATGATGAAGAATGTAGTTTATGAATTGTTTCAATTGCTGACAGATGCTTTTATGCATTTTCCTTTTGCTTCAATCAGGTTACTTTGGGCTAAAATAGTTTGTAAGCATGTAGGTAAAGGTACTCAGTTTTGTCGTCATGTTCATTTGATTTCTCCACATCGGATTAGTTTTGGCGAGAATGTGTTTGTAAATAGAAATGCTACGTTGGACGGTAGAAGAAATTTGATGATAGAAGATAATGTGGATATCGGTGAATACGCTTCTGTATGGTCTTTACAACACGATACTGACGATGAAAACCATAAATGTATAGGGGGGTACTATTATAAAAAATCATTGTTGGATAGCTCCTCACAGCATTATCTTGCCTGGGGTGATCGTTAATAAAGGTACAGTGGTTGCCACGGCGGCGGTAGTGACAAAAGACACCCCCGAACTGGCCGTAATGGCAGGTGTACCGGCTAAGAAAATAGGCGATAGGCATAATGACTGTACTTATAAGTTGAATTTTAAAATTATATTCTGATGATAATTCGTAGTAAAGCTCCGCTTCGTCTCGGACTGGCGGGGGGAGGTAGTGATGTGTCTCCTTATAGTGACATCTATGGTGGTCTTATTTTAAACGCTACAATAAATCTGTATACCTATTGTACTATAGAGGAAACGGATGATAATTGGATAATCATAGATAGTGAGGATGCCGACTGCCATGAAATTTATCCCATAGTGGAACGATTGGAAATTGACGGAAAAGCAAGTCTAATCAAAGGAGTATACAATAGGGTAGTTAAAGAATTCGGAATAAAACCTCAAGGCTTTAAGATTTCCACTTACAATGATGCTCCTGCTGGTTCTGGACTGGGAACTTCGTCAGCTATGGTGGTATGTATATTAAAAGCTTTTATAGAATGGAAAAGTCTGCCACTAGGTGACTATGAAACGTCTCGATTAGCCTATGAAATCGAGCGCAAAGATTTAAATCTATCCGGTGGCAAACAGGACCAATATGCTGCAGCTTTTGGGGGATTTAATTATATGGAGTTCCTTCAGAATGACCTTGTTATTGTAAACCCGTTGAAGATTAAACGATGGATTATTGATGAGTTGGAAGCTTCAATGGTACTCTTTTTTACGGGTGCATCACGTAGCAGTGCTGCCATTATTGACCAACAGAAAAAGAATACTTCTTCCGGTAATGAAAAAGCGATTGATGCCATGCATAAAATAAAGCAAAGTGCTATTGATATGAAGCTGGCTTTACTGAAGGGTGATATGAAGGAATTTGCGCGTGTTTTAGGTGAAGGTTGGGAAAATAAGAAAAAAATGGCTGCTGCCATTACTAATCCTGTCATCCAACGAGTGTTTGACACTGCGATTCCTGCAGGTGCCGTTGCCGGCAAAGTCAGTGGTGCCGGTGGAGGAGGCTTTGTAATGTTGATGGTAGAGCCTACTCGTAAGAAAGAGGTCATAAATGCTCTCCAAAAGTTAGATGGCTTTGTGATGCCGTTCCAATTTACGGAAGGGGGCGCTCATGGATGGAAAATTTACGAAACGGATAAAGTGTAAATAAAATGAATCAAATAGAATTGTTAATCCAACGTTATCCAGTGCTTGAATGTTGTAAAGATGATATTTCTGCGGCATTTGAGATATTGTGTGATAGTTATAATAATAAAGGTAAGTTGCTTGTTTGTGGTAATGGAGGCAGTGCTGCTGATGCTGAACATATCGTTGGAGAGCTGATGAAAGGATTTAGGAATTCTCGCAAATGTGACTTCATAACTGCTACCAAATTTAAAGAGATTGATGAGAAAATGGGAGCCGTGTTGGCTGAAAATCTACAAGGCGCTCTTGCGGCTATAGCCCTCGATGGTCATATAGCCCTTTCTACAGCGTATATGAACGATTGTAGCCCTTTACTTTGTTTTGCTCAACAGGTTAATGGATTTGGGATATCCGGTGATGTGTTGCTTGGTATTTCTACCTCGGGAAATAGCAAAAATGTTATATATGCGGCTGTGGCAGCCAAGGCAAAGGGAATGAAAGTGATTGGTTTAACAGGTAAGAATGAAAGTAAACTTTCTATGCTCGCTGATGTATGTATTCGTGTGCCAGAGACAGAAACCTATATGGTTCAGGAACTTCACTTACCTGTATATCATAGTCTTTGTTTAATGCTTGAAGATTACTTTTTTATGTGTTAAGATGACTGGAAAAGATTTGGATTGGATAGACTACGCTAAAGTTATTGGTATCTTTTTGGTCGTGTTTGGGCATGTGTTGCAGGGACAAATAGCATGCAGTTCTGATAATATTTTAAAGCTTTTATGGGATTATATTTATTTGTTTCATATGCCGCTATTTTTTATGATTTCTGGCTTTTTATACAAAGAGATAAATCAGTTAGGCGGTAAATCTTTAATTTTAAAACTGATTTTACCATATTTTTTATATCAAATAATTTTTTTACCTGCAAGCATTGTCATACATAAAGAATTTTTGGATTCTCCATTTGCATGGTTTAAAATGGTTGCCGGTGTGTTTTTAGGTGATGGATACGATTCTGATTATTCTTTTTATGATTGTATTCCGTGTTGGTTTATAGTATGTACGATTCAATTACGTTTGCTGTTCTGTACAGTCAGGATGACTCATTACTCCGCATCATTTTTGGTGCTATTCTCATGTTTTTTCCTTTATTTTAGACGGATTTTAGATTTTGACTTATTGTTTTGTTTGGATTCTACTATTATGGCAATACCTTATTTTATATTAGGGTATTACTTTAAACGGTTGAAACATATAGATAGTTATCCATATTTAATATATTGTTGTATAGCTGTTTTTAGTCTCATTCTGTGTTATGTAATTTTGGAATTAAATGGAGCTGCCCAAATGAATGGACCGAGCTATGGTAAATATCTTTTGCTTAATTATACGGCGGGGATTATTGGGAGTATATCTGTATTGTCTATATCTTGTTTAATATCTCGTTTGATAAAAATAAGTAACGGTCTGAAGGTGATATCACGAAATACTCTTTTTATAATCTTTTCTCATTGGGTGTTTGTTTCTGTTTTTTCTTTTATTGGGTTACATTCATTTATGAGTGGTATTAGTAATAACCATCTCTTTGTGATAAGTGGCGTCATATTAGAGTCTCTGCTGATTTTAGTTTTATCTTATTTTTTAATTCGGATGCTTGGCACCAAATTTCCTCTGTTGTTAGGAAAACAAAAAGCGTAAATTTATGGAAGTGGTAATATTGGCTGGTGGCCTCGGTACGAGACTTCGTTCAGCTATAGGAAATGAAATTCCTAAATGTATGGCTCCTGTTGCAGGTAAGCCATTCTTGTGGTATCTTTTGAAGTATCTAACCAGATATGATGTGTCGCGTGTAGTGCTGTCTGTAGGCCATCTTCGTGAAGTGATTTGTAAATGGATAGACGATGTAAAAAATGATTTCCCTTTTGACTTTGATTATGCCGTTGAAAACGAACCTTTAGGAACAGGTGGTGGTATACGTTTGGCTTTAAACAGGACACTTGGAAATGATGTGGTAGTTCTTAATGGTGATACATTCTTTGATGTGGATTTGAATGATTTTTGGAGGAAACATATTGAAAATGAACGGCCACATGTTTCTATTGCTTTAAAACCAATGGAACAATTTGAAAGATATGGAAATGTCAGACTTAAGTCTGACGAAAAGACAATATATGCGTTTGAAGAGAAAAAATATTGTAAATATGGTAATATAAATGGAGGTGTATATATTGTTAATAAGTGTAATTGTTTTTCTCCCGGATTGCCTGTGAAATTTTCTTTTGAGAAGGATGTTCTTGAGGCTGATTGTGCGTTATGTCACTTTTTAGGTTTTCGATATGATGGCTATTTTAAGGATATTGGTATACCCGAAGATTACGCCCAAGCTAACGACGATTTCAAAATTTTATTCTGATTATGCGGTTAAAAGATATAGACTTCGCGGGATATGAAACCGTGTTGCTGGATCGCGACGGGGTAATCAACCGTTTGCGTCCCAATGATTATGTGAAATGTTGGGAAGAGTTTGAGTTTTTACCCGGTGTGTTTGAAGCTTTGGCTCATATCGCAGAAAGTGCAAAATATGTTTTTGTTGTCACAAACCAGCGTGGAGTCGGAAAGGGAGTGATGGCAGAACAAACTCTTATTGGTATACACGAAAAAATGTGTGAAGAGATTGTCGCTCGGGGCGGACGTATTGATGGTGTCTATTATTGCACGGCTTTGACGGAGATGGATGAGCGTCGTAAACCGGGAAATGGTATGTTTCTGGAGATATTGCGTGATTATCCCGATGTAAAAGTGGAAAATTGTGTGATGGTGGGTGACAGTGATAGCGATATGCAATTTGCTGATAATTGTGGTATAAAAGGTATAAAAATAGATTGATATGGATTTGTATATATTTCCAGAAGGTGCTTGTTTGAACAATGGCTATGGTATTGGCGTGGATTTTGCCTATAGAAAGCTTCAGCCTAAGAAAGAAGATTTAGTCGTTTGGTATACCATTCTTGACAAGAAAGATATGATGTACTTGCGTGATGAAGATGTGGTGATAAGAAAGAATAGCTTCTATTCTTTTGAAAGTGTGAAGAATATTTTATTGGGAAAAGACAGAACTGAATTGTCGTATGCTGCTTTGTCATTTTTGAAGGATTATGATTTTGATAATATCCATTGTGATGAAGTCATTTTCTATCGAGCGTTAAGAAAGATGTTTCCTGATAAAAAGATAACTCTTCGCTTGCATAACTGTTTCGCTAGAATCCATGACCGCCAGCAAATGCTTGGACAAAAGGTTGATTGGAAGTATATGATGAAACTTAAGAATATGTACAAACTTGAGAAAGAAATCTTTCAAGATAAAAATGTTTTTAAGATATTTATATCAGATGAAGATAGGGATTATTATCGCTCCGTTTTCGGACGATATAATGACTCGGAAACATGGGCGTATATTCCAGATATGGAGTTGGCCGTGCGAAATAGAAGACCAATTAGTTTCGGTCATAAACTTGTTTGGTTTGGTGGAATTGAATCGCATAAAAAGGCTTCTATAGATTGGTTTATCACAGATGTGTTTCCTTTGATAAAAAGAGAAATTCCAGATGTGGAATTTCACTTGTGGGGAAGATGTTCGCAAGTATATAATGATGAAGACAATAAGGTCTTTGGCCATGGTTTTTTTTGTGGAAAAGGTATGCCATTGCCTGATTCTTTATATATTAATCCTGATATAATTGGTGGTGGTATCAAGCTGAAGTTACAGACACTTATTGAAAGCGGAGTTCCTTTTATTTCTTCTGTATTTGGATATGAAGGATATTCTAAGGATTTGATAGATAATAAATATGTAATTGTAAAGGAGCTGGATGATTGGGTTGGTTCGATAGTCGACTTAATAAAGTGTTGAATTATACACTTGGTGCTATTTCAAAACAACTGTAAAATTATATCGGGGATTTGATTACCGAAATGCTTCCATTGTGTTGGAAGAGGGTGTCAGGATTGGTGGCAAAGCGGTGGTTTGTCCCGGTGTTACTGCTCATTCCCATTCTATTTTGACTGTAGGGAGTGTTGTTTCAAAAGAGATGGAAGCCTTTGGTATTTATCAGGGTAACCCCGCCATGAAGATACGGGAGAGAATGATGAAAGAATAAACGATATTTAGATGAAATCCGGTAATAGAATACTGGTAAAACATATCACAAACAATTAGATTGAAGGAGAATATATCAGATAGCTAATATTCCATTTCCTTTTTTAATTCATTGCTTTCAAAGCGGAATTTTATAATCCCTTTTTACATGAAAATATCCATTATCACTACCTGTTTCAACAGGGAGGCTACTATTCGTGACTGTATAGAAAGTGTCTTCTCCCAAGATTATCCGGACATAGAATACATCATTGTGGATGGGGCGTCGACGGACTGTTCTCTTTCTATTATCAACGAGTACAAAGACCGTATCGCAACGATTATCTCCGAGCCGG